>Ga0335397_10002564_pt1 | contig 24761 bp, 20 predicted proteins | sample MAT04_FD_205740 | JGI IMG/M metagenome (GOLD analysis project Ga0335397, IMG submission 205740) | Freshwater microbial communities from Lake Fryxell liftoff mats and glacier meltwater in Antarctica - MAT-04 (spades assembly) (version 2) ... | reverse complement strand
GGGTGACCGTTGATCCGAAGTCCATCATCATCCCCAGCAACCTGTTGCCCTCAGATGGTCGGTTCGGTTGTGGGCCATCCAAGGTGCGCGCTGAACAGGTGCTGGCGCTGGCGAAGGCCAACAGCAACCTGATGGGCACCTCTCATCGTCAGCCGCCGGTGAAGCATCTGGTCGGCTCCATCCGTGCGGGTCTGGTGGATCTCTTCGGGCTGCCCGCTGGCTGGGAGATTCTTCTCGGCAACGGCGGCGCGACGGCGTTCTGGGACGCAGCCACGTTCGGCCTCATCCGCGACCGCAGCCAGCACGCGGTGTTCGGTGAGTTCTCCTCCAAGTTTGCCGAGGCAGCGGCGGCGGCGCCCCATCTGGGCGAGCCAGTGGTGACCAAGTGCGACCCCGGATCGCACCCCACCATCGACGTCACCTCCGACGGTATCGACACGGTCGCGCTCACCCACAACGAGACGTCCACCGGCGTCGCCATGCACCTTCGCCGGCCAGAGGGTGGCGCGCTCGTCGTCGTCGATGCCACCTCGGCCGCCGGTGGCCTGGCGTGGCTGCCCGACGAGGTCGACGCGTACTACTTCTCGCCGCAGAAGTGTTTCGCCAGTGACGGTGGCCTGTGGTTGGCCGCCTGCTCGCCCGCCGCCATCGAGCGGATTCGTGAGATTGGCACCAGCGACCGTTGGCAGCCCGCATCGCTGAACTTGGCCGTTGCTCTCGAGAACTCGGTGGCAAACCAGACCTACAACACTCCAGCGCTGGGCACTCTCATCCTGCTCGACGGGCAGATCCGGTGGATGCTCGGCAACGGCGGTCTCGATTGGTGCGTCGAACGCACCCGTAGCTCGGCCGCCAACCTGTACTCCTGGGCAGAAGCATCCACGTTCGCCAGCCCATTCGTGTCCGTTGCCGCTGAGCGTTCGGCGGTTGTCGGAACCATCGACCTTGCCGACTCCGTCCCCGCGCACGACGTCAACGCTGCCCTGCGCGCCAATCGAATCGTCGACACCGAGAGCTACCGAAAGCTGGGTCGCAACCAGTTGCGGGTGGGTATGTTTCCTGCTGTGGAACCTGACGATGTCGCCCGCCTCACGGCCTGCATCGACTACGTCGTGGGCGAGTTGGCCGGACCCACCGTGTGACTGAGAACGTGCTCACCACCGCATTCGAAATGCTGACGCCGCTGCACCGGCCGATCATGGTGATTGCGTTGCGCGGCCTGTTCGACACTGCCGAAGTGGCGACCGATGCCGTCGATGCCTTGACGGCAGACCGCGTCGCACCCATCGTCGCCTCCATCGACGCTGACCCGTTCTACGACTTCACGCAGGAACGGCCACAAGTCGAGTTCGACGACTCGGACATTCGCCAGATCCTGTGGCCGGTCAACGAGTTCCGCATCGCCCGGTTCCCCGGCGGCGCCCATGACATGGTGCTGCTCGCCGGCGTCGAGCCGCACCTGCGCTACAAGACCTTCGCCGATGCCATCATCAGTGTCGCGCGCTCGCTCGGATGCGAGATGGTGGTCACGCTCGGCGCCGCGCCGGAGGCCATCCCGCATACTCGCCCGGCGCACGTCGTGGGCAGCAGCACCAACGACGGCCTCGTCCGCGCGCTGGGCCTCAGTCGCCCGCAGTATCAGGGCGTCACCGGCCTGGTCGGCGTATTGCAGGAGCGGCTCGACACCGCCGAGATTCCAGCGGTCTCGTTACGCGTCGGCGTGCCGCACTACTTGGGCAACGCAAAGCACCCGCAATCGTCAGCCGCACTGTTGGCACATCTCGAGCACGTGCTGGGTGTGCCAACCGGCCACGCCACGCTTGGCGAAGACGCCATGCGGTGGCGCAGCCTGCACGACGAGGCGGTTGCCGAAGACGACCAGGCCGCCCCGTACGTGATGATGTTGGAACACGACTATGACCGCCGAATGGAAGCCGCCATGCCCAGCGGCGACGACCTGGCCGCTGAGCTCGAGAAGTTCTTACGCGACCAGCGCGACGGCCAAGACCCCGACCACCCCTGAGGCCACCCAGCGCCCGGGCACTCTCAGCGTGCTGATGTGAAGCGACCGATGTCGAGCCGGTCGTCGAGCGCTGCCCGATGTGCGGCCGTCTCCGCAGGAAAGCGGGCACCGGTGCCGTCAGCGACGCGAGTCATCATCTCGAAGTTGGCGAGGACGGCCGCCGCGTCGATCAGGAATGCCTCGCCGGCCGCGGCGCGCAGCCGCTCGCGAGCGAACACGAGCACCTCGTCGTCGAGACCGCCGACGGCATCGGCGAACGCGACCAGTTCGGCGCCGAACGGCAGCCCGCCGTCGCCAGCGCCCTCAGCGATCGCGGCAAGGTCAGCCGTGGCGCCCGCTTCGGTGCTGCTCCAACTGAGCATGCCGGCGTGGGCAGTCGTTCAAAAGAAGCACTCCCTGATGCGGGAGATTCGGCCGGCCGCCAGCTCCATCTGTGGGCGGCTGAGCGTGCCACGGTTCCACAGCGGGTCGACCATCTGGGCATCGCTCATGTACTGCGCCGCAGCGAGCTGCCACAGGTTGTCCCATTCGTCGGGCACGGCGCTGAGTGCCTGCACCACCGACGCGGTCGTGTCGGGCGGCGCCGCGACCGGCACCCAGTTGAGCGTCGCCGGCGCGAGCTCATCGGCGACGCGACCGTGGGGTGCACCGGGCGCGGGCGGAGGGAGGACCGGGAGCGGCAGCCCCGCAGCACGGGCGAACGCAACGACCGGCACGGTTGCGACGACGATGCCTACGACCTCCACCCACTCCAACGGGTGCATACCCTCGGTGATGATCTGTTCGTACCACTGCTGGGTGATGGTGCCCGCGTGCCGGCCGAGCCGGTAGGCAACGTCGAGGGCCGCCTCGCCGAACGGCCGCACCCACGGCGGTGAAGGGTCCATTGTGAGGTACGCGTCGCAGGCAACCGACGCAATACGGAGTCGCTGCGCGGCGGTGAATGCCGCTCCCGGAGCGGCGACGTGCTGCAGCGACGCCACGTGCACCGCCAACAGGTCTGCTCGAGGCGCCCCCATATGGGCCAACCTACCCTGTCCGGCAGCGCCGCAATCCGTCATGATGAGTGCATGCACGGGAGGCAGCCGGCGAGGAAGAGCGGCGCGACACGCAGGTTGATCGCCGTCCGTCTGCGCGGGCCAAGCCTGGCAGCGCTCGCCGCCGTGACCATCGCCGCCACCGGCTACGTCATCATCGAGGGCTGGCCCCTGTTCGATGCGGTCTACATGTCGGTGATCACCATCGGCCAGGTTGGTTACGGTGAGATTCGGTCGCTGTCCACAGCGGGCCGCGCCTGGACGATGGCGGTCATCATCAGCGGTTTCGGCGTGTTCGTGTACTCGGCGGCCTCGTTGACAGCGTTGTTCGTTTCGGGAGAGGTCGCGGCCACGCTGCGCGAAAAGAGGAGGGCAAGGGTGCGTTCACAACTTCACGACCATGTCGTGGTCGCAGGCTTCGGGCGAGTCGGCCGCTCCGCCGTTGCGGCAGCAGTACATAGCGGGAAGCGTTGCGAGGTCATCGACGCCGACCCGGATGTCGAAGCGGAGGTCACCGCGCTCGGCGCTGTGTTCCTCGCCGGCGACGCTCGCGACGCCGATGTGCTTCGCGCCGCGGCCGTCGACCGCGCTGTGGCGTTGATCAGCAGCCTCGACGACCCCTCGAACGCTGTCGTGGCGCTGACGGCGCGCTCGCTCGCGCCTTCTCTGCGCATCGTCACTCGCGTGACAGACGCCACCTGGCGCGACCGGCTGATGCGCGCCGGCGCCTCGCACGTGGTACCCGTCTACGAAAGCGTCGGCGCCAGCCTGGCCGCGACAGCACTCGACGCGGAGGTGCTGGGCGTTCTGCCCATCCCCGGCACTGACATGCGCGTCGAGGAGATGGAAGTCGGCGAGGGGTCTCAGGCGCAAGGAGCGGACCTTCGACATCTGATGGCCGTGGCCGAGGGCCTGCACATCCTCGGCCTCCGGCGCGAGGAAGCTCTCACGCGCTGGCACGAGGCAGGCGAAGCGCTGCTGGCAGGAGACGTGCTGGTGGTGATGGGCGACGCCCCAGCGCTGGACAGGTTGACCGCGCTGGTGCGCCGCGGCTCTGCCCACCCCTAGACCTCGAAAGCACACGCCGTCGCCGCGCCGCACAGCTACTTGGCGGCGGCGAAGCCGATCTCGAGGTCGGCAAGGATGTCATCGACGTTCTCCAGGCCAACGCTGAGGCGAATCAAGCCGGGGCGCACGCCGGCCGTGGCCTGCTCTTCCTCGGTCAACTGGCTGTGTGTGGTGCTGGCCGGGTGAATCACCAGGCTGCGAACATCGCCGATGTTCGCGACGTGGCTGTGCAGCTGGAGTCCTTCGACGAACTTCTGGCCGGCTTCCTTGCCGCCGACGATGTCGAAGGCGAGGATGCTGCCGTAGCCCTTGCCACCGCCGTACTTCTTGGCCCGTTCGTGCCACGGGCTGGTCTCCAGACCGGCGTAAGAAACCGCCTCCACCTGCGGGTGCGCGACGAGGAACTTGGCCACCTTGTCGGCATTCTCGAAGTGGCGCTCCATGCGCAGGCTCAACGTCTCCAGACCCTGCAGGATGAGGAAGGCGTTGAACGGCGAAATGGCCATGCCCAGGTCGCGCAGCATCTGCACGCGCGCCTTGATGATGAACGCGCCATGGCCGAGGGCCGGGAAGTACGGCAAGCCGTGGTAACTGGGGTCGGGCTCGGTCATGTTGGGGAAACGACCACTGGCCGCGTAGTCGAAGGTGCCACCGTCGATGATGGCGCCGCCGATGCTGGTGCCATGGCCGCCGGCAAACTTGGTGAGGCTGTGAATGATGATGTCGGCCCCCCACTCGAACGGGCGAATGAGGAATGGCGTGGGCACCGTGTTGTCGACGATGAGCGGAATGCCGTTGTCGTGCGCGACCTTGCTCACACCCTCGATGTCGAACACGTCGTTGCGTGGGTTGGCCAGCACCTCGCCGTAGAACGCCTTCGTGTTCGGACGGATAGCGGCTTCCCACTGCGCAAGGTCGTGCGGGTCGTCGACGAACGTGACCTCGATACCGAACTTGGGCAGCGTGTAGTGGAACAGGTTGTAGGTGCCGCCGTAGAGCGACGGACTGGCGACGATGTGGTCGCCGTTCTCGGCCAGCGTCAGGATCGCGAGCGTCTCGGCTGCCTGGCCCGATGCAACCACCAGCGCGCCGGGGAGGCCAACGGCGGTGGTGATACCGCCTTCGAGGCTGGAGAGTCGCGCCTCGAGAGCACCCTGCGTGGGGTTCATGATGCGGGTGTAGATGTTGCCGATCTCGGCGAGCGCAAACAGGTTCTGCGCGTGGGCCGAGTCGCGGAACTGGAAGCTGGTCGTCTGATAGATCGGTACCGCACGGGCACCTGTGGTCGGGTCAGGCTCGCCGCCAACGTGAATCTGTCGTGTCTCGAAACCCCATGCCGTGCTGTTGGACGTGTCGCTCATAGAGCGCAGACCCTAGCGTTCAATACCCGACCTGACAAGTCGGAATTACCCTTCGTCCGCACACCACCCTCCCCATCACCGAAAAGCTTCGACGTTGAGGTGCGGTAGTACCGCATTTCAACGCCGATGCTGTCGGCCAATAGGGGTTGCAATAGGTGATTCCCCCGATGTGCCACTTTCGGCCGTCACGGACAATGGCGCCATGAACAAGCACCGCATCACCCTCAGCACAGCCCTGGTCACCTCCGTCGTCGGCGCCACGTTCGTGGTCGCTGCCCCGCCCGTCTCCGCCGGCGGCTATCCGCCGACCCTCAATTGCCTCACCAATGTCTGCACGATCCTGCACAGCGATGCGCAAGACAGCGACGGCGACGGGTTCACCGACGCCGACGAGAAGCTGTTCGGCAGCGACCCCGACGACCCCAACAGCTGCCCACCGGTGCGCTGGTTGTTCGACCGGATCGCCGATGCAACCATGCCCGGTTTCTGGCTCAACCCGATGTTCGACCTCGTCACCATCTCTCCCGATGGACACGTCGTCACGGCCACCCTGCTCGATGCAATGGGGAGTCTCGGTCTTTCACTCCACGAGACGGCCGGCAACTTCGGCCTGACGATGGCACCTGCAGGCATTGACCTCGGCACCATCGGTGGCACCCTCGACTGGCAGATCCACGGCGAGAGCACCTCGAAGAGTCCCCCGCCGCCAGACACTCCCAACTCGTCGCTGTACGGCTTCACCGGCGGGCCGCCCTCGTCATCTGCAGTCTCGATCGACGGCAAGGGCACCGTCTACATCCAGAACAGCTTCGACTTCGGAACGTTCATATCGACGGTGCAAGTCGTCGACAACACTGGCAAAACATTGGACGTCGGCTCGGGTAAGGGCTCGGATCCGTGGCAGGCCCAAGCTGACGCCGTCAAGGATGCGACGAAGAAGGCAACTGAGGAAGCGGCCGCCAGTATCGCCGCCCAGGTCGAAGCCGAGACCAGGCAAAAGGCCAAAGAAGCCGACGAGCGCGCCGCGGCTCAGGCCGCTGCCGACAAGGCGGCGAAGGAGCAGGAGGCGAAGGACGCTGCAGCCAGAAAGGCGGCCGAGGACGCTGCGGCCAAGAAGGCAGCCGACGAAGCAGCAGCGAAGAAGAAGAAGGGCCTTACTGATCCTGACGCAGGCACACCGATCGACCCGCGACTCCTCAGTGCAGCTCAGGTGGCTGCGTTGGTGGCCGCTGGCAGCGGCTCGTACTTCAGCAATGTCGGCGACACCGGCGTGATGGCGATGATGACGCCGGGCACCTACAAGGACCCGACCATGTTCATCATCCACATCGACCCGACAGCCGACCCGTCCAGCGAAGGTGGCGCCAGCAGCACACCCAACACCGGCGACCAAGCCGATCCGAGGTACGACCCCAACCATCCGACGCCAGCCACGACCGGCGGCGTCGTGCGCCGCCCAGGCGAACCGCCTCGCTGACCCACCTGAGCCCTACCGGTGGGCTGCGTGCCAACGGGCGCGGCGATGCCACTTGAAAACGCACACAGCGCCCTCCCATCGGGAGGGCGCTGTGTGCGTTGGTACCGAACCAGTGCAGGTCAGCCGCCGCTGACGTCGGCGACCTTCTGCTTGCCGGCGCCGAGGAACGGCATCATTGCGCGCAGTTGGCCACCAACTTCCTCGATCTGATGCGCTGCACCGGCGGCCTGCATGGCCTTCATGTTCGGCCGGCCGGCTTCGCTCTCGGCGATCCATTCCTTGGCGAACTTGCCGGACTGGATCTCCTTGAGGATCTTCTTCATCTCCAGCTTGGTCTTGGCGTTGACCACGCGCGGGCCGCGAGTGAGGTCGCCGTACTCGGCGGTGTCGGAGATGCTGTAGCGCATGCCGGCAATGCCCTCTTCGTACATGAGGTCGACGATCAGCTTCACTTCGTGCAAGCACTCGAAGTACGCCATCTCGGGCTGGTAGCCAGCCTCGACGAGCGTCTCGAAGCCGGCCTGCACCAGCGAGGTGACACCGCCGCACAGCACGGCCTGTTCACCGAACAGGTCGGTCTCGGTCTCTTCGCTGAAGGTGGTCTCGATGACACCGGCGCGGGCGCCACCGATGGCGTCGGCGTACGACAGTGCCAAGGCGTGGGCGCCACCGCTTGCATCCTGGTGGACGGCGATGAGTGCCGGCACGCCGCCACCCTCGGTGTAGGTGCGACGTACGAGGTGACCAGGGCCCTTGGGGGCGATCATGATCACGTCGACGGACTTCGGCGGACGAATGCGCTTGAAGCGGATGTTGAAGCCGTGGGCGAAGGCCAGCGCCTTACCCTTGCGCATGGCCGGCTTGATGAACTCTTCGTACGTGGCCTTCTGCTCGGTGTCGGGCATGGTGAGCATGATCACATTGGCCCACTTGGCGGCCGCCGCGATGTCCATCACCTTGAGGCCCGCGGCCTCCGCCTTCGCGGCCGACTTCGAACCCTCGCGCAAGCCGACGACGACGTCGACCCCGGACTCCTTCAGGTTCAGCGCATGCGCGTGCCCCTGCGAGCCGTAGCCGATGATGGCCACCTTGCGGCTGCGAATGATCGACGGATCTGCGTCCGCCTCGTAATACATCTTTGCGGCCATGTCAGCCAGCCTTTCCTTGATTGGACTTGTTGGAAACCGCGCGTAGGCGGGCTTCACGATCGAGCTTGGGCAGTGCCACCCGGCCGGTGCGCTGCAGCTCCACGATGCCATAGCCGGTGAGAAGTTCCTCAAAATCGTCGAGTTTCTCCGGATGGCCGTCGAGCGAGACAGTGATGGCTTCAACCCCGACGGCAAGGATCTTGCCTTCGAAGATGTTGGTCAGCTCCACCACGTGACCGCGAGTGTCGCCGGTGGTGCGGACGGTAGCGAGCAACAGTTCGCGCTCGACGCTGCGGCTGGGATCGAGCTCGCTGATCTTGACGACCTCGATCAGCTTGAACAGCTGCTTGACGATCTGCTCCAGCGACGTGCTCTCCACGTCCACCACGATGGTGATGCGGCTGAAGCCTTCATCCTCCGCCGGCGCAACTGCGAGGCTGAAGATGTTGAAGCCGCGGCGGGCGAAGAGACCGGCCACACGGGCGAGCACGCCCGGCCGGTTCTGCACCAGCACGGACAGGATGTGGTGTTGACTGGCGAACTCGCTCACTTGAGACCTCCACGGTTGGCTTCCTGCCACTCGGGAAGGAGCATGTCGCTGTTGCCGAAGCCGGCGGGAACCATCGGGAAGACCTTCTCGCGGGCATCGACCCGGAAGTCGATGACCACTGGGCGGTCGTCGATGCTGTTGGCCTTGTCGATGGCCGGCTGCACTTCCTCGGGGCTGTCCACGCGGATGCCGACGCAGCCCATGGCCTCGGCCCACATGACGAAGTTGGGGACGTCGGGCGAGAGGTAGACCTCGCTGTAGCGCTCGTCGTAGAACATCTCCTGCCACTGGCGAACCATGCCCAGGTAGCTGTTGTTGAGGATAGCGACCTTGATCGGGATGCGCTCGACGGCGGCCGTCACCAGTTCCTGTGCGGTCATCTGGAAGCAACCATCACCGTCGATGGCCCACACGGTGCGGTCGGGGCGCCCGACCTTGGCGCCGATGGCAGCGGGGATGCTGAAGCCCATCGTGCCCAGGCCACCGGAGTTGACCCAGGTGTAGGGCTCGTTGAACTGCCAGTACTGGCTGCTCCACATCTGGTGCTGGCCGACGCCGCTGACCAGGATGGTGCCCTCGGGGGCGTTGTCGCGCAGCTGCTCGAGGCAGAACTGCGGCTTCAACGCTTCGCCGGGCTCGCTGGCCTCGTAGGCCAGGGGGAACTGCTCGCGCCAGCCGCTGATGCGCGTACGCCACGCACCGGTATCGGCCTGAGCGGTGCCGTTTTCCTGCAGCTCCTTGATCGCCTTGGTGATCTCTTCGATGACCTGCTTGCAGTCGCCCACGATCGGGACGTCGGGCCGGCGAACCTTGCCCTGCTCGGCCGGGTCGATGTCGACGTGAATGATCTTGGCCTCTTGCGCGAACTCGCTGAGCTTGCCGGTGATGCGGTCGTCGAAGCGTGCGCCCAGGTTGATGAGCAGGTCGGACTTCTGCATCACCGTGATGGCGGTTGCGTTGCCGTGCATGCCGGGCATGCCCAGACACAGCGGGTGGTTGTCGGGGAACGCCCCGCGGGCCATCAGCGTGGTGACCACGTGGATGTTGGTCAGCTCGGCCAGCTCGCGCAGCGCCTCTGCGGCACGCGCCTTCAGCACGCCACCGCCGACATAGAGAATGGGCCGTTCGCTGGCCATGATCAGCTTGGCGGCTTCCTTGATCATGCGCGGGTGGCCCTTGGTGTTGGGGCGGTAGCCGGGCAGGCTGGCGATGACTTCCTCATCAGTGGGCCAGTTCCACTCCATCATGTTGGTGAGACAGTCCTTGGGAATGTCGATGAGAGTGGGGCCGGGGCGGCCCGTCGTCGCAATGTGGAACGCCTGGCGCACGGCCATCGGGATGTCGTCAGCGCTCATCACCAGTTCGTTGTGCTTGGTGCAGCTGCGCGTGATGCCGACGGTGTCGCACTCTTGAAACGCATCGGTACCAATGGCGGCGGTCGGCACCTGGCCGGTGATGCACACCATCGGGATGCTGTCCATGTACGCATCCATCAGCGGGGTGACCATGTTGGTGGCTGCGGGACCGCTGGTGACCAGTGCGACGCCGGGGCGACCGGTGACGTGCGCATAGCCTTCGGCCATGTGACCGGCGCCCTGCTCGTGACGCACGAGGATGTGACGGATCGGCGAATCCAGCAACGGGTCGTACGCCGGCAGGATGCAGCCGCCGGGCAGACCGAAGATGGTCTCGACGTTCTCCATCTCCAGTGATCTGATGAGGGCTTGCGCCCCGGTGATCTTCATGACTCTCCTCGATACTTACATTTGGCCGAACGAATTTGGGCTGAAAAACGAAACAGCCTCCCCGAATGGGAGGCTTTGGACGCACGCGACTATGTGGGCGTGCGTCTACACGATGAGTACTACGTCGCTGAAGGCAACAATGAGGGTGGTGTTGGCACGCATCGCCGACAGTGTGGCACTTCCATCACCAACTTCGCAACCTCAACTGGCAATTGGCGCGTGGCAGAGAGCCGCCAGTTGCGTGCGCGAGCGAACGTCCAGCTTCCGGTAGATCTGCTGCAGGTGTGCATCCACGGTCTTCATGCTGATGTACAGCTCGCCGGCGACCTCCTTGTTGGACAGCCCACGGGCAACGGCGAACGCAACCGTTCGCTCCCGTCCGGACAACTGGGCCAGCGGATCGGCTGGCTGCACAGAGGCCACATCGGCGTCCACTGCCGTCAGCACGGCACGTGCCCGCGCAGCCCATGGACGCGCACCCATCGAGTCGAAGGCTTCCACGGCGGCCTGGGCCGCCGCTCGCTGCTGCGCAGAGTTCGCGGGCAGCGCTCGCGACCAAGCAAGCTGGGTGCGGGCAAGTTCCCAGGGTGAGTCGACCAGCAGCTGCAGCGCCCGTTCGAACTGGTCGGGCTCACCGAGCACGCCCCGAGCGCGGGCGGCAACACCGCGCGCCCAGGGCAGATCGAAGGGGCCGGCCTCCAACTCGGAAATCACCGAGCGTGCATCAGCAGTGCGCCCGGCAAGTGCGAAGCCTTCAGCGATGTCGCCGCGCGCGTGGGTGTAGCCGGGATGGCGGTACCCGTGACTGGTCATCAGTTGCCACGCCTCGCTGAACTGGTCGGCGGCGGCTTCGAAGCGGCCCGCACCCAGCTGAATCATCCCCAGCCTGCTGTGGCCGTCGATGAGAAAGGCGGTGAGCCCGAGGCGCCGACCGGTTTCCAGGCAACGTGTTGCCCACTCGGTTGCCACATCGGCGCCAACCATCGCCGCCGCGATTGCACCGGTGCCCAACGCGCTGCCGTCGTCAGGAACTCGCTCGAGTGTGGTGAGCGCCAGCCCGTACGCCGTCAGGCAGTCACCCATGAACGACCGGCTGACAATTGAACGCGCCGTGGTGGGCCCGATGTCGGCCTCGTAGGGCACGGATCGCAGATCGTGCAACTGGCGCTGCGTCCAGATGTTGGCCTCGGCCCACCGGCCTTCGATGAGGAGCAGCTCGCCTTGCACGTCGGCGGTGGAGTCGAGAAAGCCGTGAGCCAGGAAAGTCAAGGAAGTGGCTCGGTCGTCGAAACGCTTGCGTGCATCGACGGCTGCGACGTCGCCTGCGTAGCACTGCGCAGTCAGCAGGTCGCCCTCGACATTGAGACCGGGCGGCATCTCGGAGATGGCTGCCAGCGCGGCGTGAACGTCGCAGGCGACGTACAGCGCGAGGAGCGATCCCCACGCCTTGGACAGATCTTCATGGTCCACTTCGCTGCCGGCTGCGGCCCGCAGTTCTTGGTGCAGCTTGGCGGCGCATTCACGAGCTGGGGAACCCGACCACATCTCCGACCAGGCCATCGAGCGCATGGCCTGCAGGCGGTTCTGCGCGTCAGGCGCCGTCTCGATGGCACGTCGAAAGTACGGCAGGCTTGCCGGGTAGCGCCCTGCGAAGCTGTGAATCTGAGCACAACGGCGAAAGAGTCGGGAGCGCTGGGCGGGGTTGGCGGCACGCTCCGCTGCGGCAGCGAAAAGTGCGAACGCGTCGTCACCGCGTCCGTTGGCAGCGAGCTCCTCCGCTGCATCCTCCGCCGCGGTCACGACTTGCTCGGTGGCATCCCCAGACCCGCGCAGACGGTGGAGAAGTGCCAGGTCTGGGTCAGCAGCTTCGTATGCCAGCGCCAATGCATCGTGGATCGGCCCAGCCTGCGCAACGGCGGGCGTCGCGACTTCGCGCAGGAGCGGATGCCGAAACTCGCCATCATCGCGAAGCACCCCTGAGCCCACCGCCAGCAGGAGATCTGCTTCGGATGCGCCTGCGGCCTCCAGCGCGGCTCGGCGCACGTCCGCTGGCGCCGAGCCGGCTATCGACACGATTGCCAGCGCGCGCTGCGTTGCCGATGGCAGCGACGCGAGCTCGGTCTCGAAGCCGCGACGCAGACGATCCGGAATGTGACCGCGTTCGATGCCATCGGTGATGTCGAGGTACTGAAGGGCGAGCGGATTGCCCTGGCTCCACTCGCGGAGTCGTGGTGAGAACTGACGCCCGTGCGCCTCGGCAAGGGCCCGACTGGCGGTGTCGTCGAGACCGACCAGATGCAGCTGCGGAACATCTTGGAGCTGTGTCGAGCCCTGCAGCTCATGTGACCGAACCCCAAGGGCGACGACCAGCCGTTCACTGTTGATCCGACGCGCAAGAAACGTCAGCGCGTCGAGGCTGGCCATGTCGAACCAGTGCGCGTCGTCGAGGGCCAACAGCAGCGGAGCGACGGTGGTGGCCGCGCTGCATAGTTCCAACACCGCAAGGGGAATGAGTGACTCGTTGGTTGCGGCAGCAGACATCCGCAGGGCCGAGTCCAGGGCTTCCGCGAGGTGATCGTCCAGTTCGGGGAGGTGGTGAAGGATCGGCTTCAGCAACTGACGGAGAACCAGGTAACTCGACCCGGTGTCAGCCTCGTGGCCGCGAACGCGAAGCACGGTGAAGCCATCAGCGTTCCGGCACATCCACTCCAGGAGCGTTGACTTGCCGATACCGGCTTCACCGTGGAGCACGACGGACGTCGCACTTCCAGCTCGAGCGGTGTTCAACACCTCGAGGAGTTGACGCTGCTCAAGTTCACGACCGACGATGCCGCCCACTCACGCAATCTAGCGACTGACTGTCGCTGCCGGACTGCGTGAGTGGGGGCTTCGTCCCTTCGGCGTTCGGCTCAGAAGGCAGGTACGTAGATCAGCGAGGCCACTGCCTGGTTGAGCGCATCGAAGTCAGCGTCACTGTTGAGCTGAGCGATGAGCAAGATGGCAGCGCCGCCATCTGGAGTACCGAGCACCACCAAACCAGTGGAACCGCCCGCATCCCCGCAGCCGGAGTAGACGATGCCGGCACCGGCGAGGTAGCCGTTGTCGATGTCTTGCACAGCACCGGCGTCGGTGCAGTTCAGCTGCGCCTCGTACGCATCGAGCACCGACGAATAGTCCTGGCCCAAGAACCCTGCAACAAGGATGCCGGTTGCGGTGTCGGTGGAGAGGAAGGCGTCGATGTCCGGAGCGGCAACGATGGCTGCGTGGTCGCCGTCGGCCAATGTCTGACCTTGCGTTTGGCGCTGCGCCCATTCCACCGGCACCTCGATCAGGATCTGGCCGGTGTCGTCGATGACTTCTTCGTAGGTGTAGGCAGCGCTGGCCGGCAGGTCCGCCGGCACATCGGAGCTGACCAGCAACTGGCTGACTTCCAGCTTCTTCTCACCGTTGATCTCGCCAGTGAGGATCTCGCCGGTATCAAAGCGCAGGACCTCGATCTTGATCGGCTTGTCGCCGGCGGTGCGCAGCACGTCGCAGTAGCTGCTCATCGTGCCGTCCTGGCCGACGGGCAGCCCGTTGAGGCTGAGCACGATGTCACCGGGAAGGACGCCAGTAGTGGAGGCAGGGCTGCCTGCGGCCACACCTGACACCCACACGCCTGCAAGGCCTGCTTCTTGGTCGACGAACGCCTTGGCGTTGACGCCGATGGATTCGAAGTCGCCATCCTTGAGCTGCTTCACCACCTGCTGGGCAATGCTGTTGTTGATGCCGAAGAACTGGTTGGTACCAGTACCGCCGACGTCGCCGCCTGCATACGCCACGGCGACCACATCACCGCTCTTGTCGACCACGGGGCCGCCCGAGTTGCCCGGCTGCTGCTGGGCGTCGTACTGCACGGTTCCGTCGATCGAAGCCCAGTTCGTTTCGCCGTTGGCATTCGCCTTCGAAATGATGCCGCTGACCAGCGTGTACTCCGGGTCGCCGAGCGGGAAGCCAGCGACGTAGATGTCGAGGCCTGGAGTGACGTCCTCGGTCGCCCAGTTGAGATACGGCACCGTACCGGGCATATCAACCTGCACGAGCGCGAGATCGTTGCATTCGGAGGCCCCGATGACCCTGGCGTTGTACGACTTGCCCGAATCGCCACCGACGTACACCTTCAGCGTGGCGGCACCGGAGACCACATGGTTGTTGGTGACGGCCAAGCCGTCGGAACTGATGAAGAAGCCCGAGCCACGCCAACCGACGGCTTGTTCGGTACTGCCCGGCTCACGGAAGGCACCGGCACCCTCGAACTGCAGGACCGCCGGCTGCACGTCGGAGAACGAGCTGATGTCGCCGCCGGCGTCGGGGGTGGTGATGTCCGTGGCGGCGGCCGTGGTGGTGACGTCCGCCACGGGCAGCGTCGTCGGCGCGCTCACCTTCACGGTGTCGGATCCACAAGCGGCAAGAAGGCTTGCTGCAGACAGGAATATGGCAATGGGTATACGGCGCACGTGCTTCATGCTGCGCATTCTGCTGGTTCGAGGCCCCTCGCGTCTATAGGGAGAATCCCGTATTGCCGTCACCCTTCCGCTTTTCGCTACGGAACTACAGAAATCCCTCGCCGTTGGGTGAGCGTGTCGCGTGGAGCGCTCCAAGTTCCTAACCTGTCGTCCATGACAACACCTCAGTCACCCACAGTTGCCCCCGCCACCGGCCGCCTCGGCGTGCTCACGGTCGGCCTCGGCGCTGTGGCCTCCACCCTGATCGCCGGCGTCGAGCTGGTGAAGCGGGGCGTGTCGCTGCCCGTGGGCAGCCTCACTCAGATGGGTACCATCCGTCTCGGCAAGCGCACCGACAAGCGCAATCCGTTGATCAAGGAGTTCGTGCCGCTGGCCTCCCTCGACGACATCGTCTTCGGTGCATGGGATCCGTTCCCCGACGATGCCTACGTTGCCGCCACCCGCGCCGGTGTCCTCGAAGGTGGCAAGCACATCGAGGCCATCTCCGAGGCGCTCCGCGATGTACGCCCGATGCCGGCCGCCTTCGACCGTGAATACGTGAAGCGCATCGACGCCGACAACACGATGCACACCATCAACAAGCGCGACATGCTCAACCAGATTCGTGAAGACATCAACCGCTTCAAGGAAGACAAGCAGGTCGAGCGCGTGGTCATGCTGTGGGCAGCAAGCACCGAGATCTTCATCGAGGAAGGCCCGGCCCACCAGACCATCGAGTCGTTCGAGGCCGCCATTGACGCCAACGACCCCACCGTTGCGCCGTCGATGCTCTATGCCTACGCGGCCATCCTCGAGGGCGTGCCGTTCGCCAACGGCGCACCGAACCTCACCGTCGACATCCCGGTGCTGCGCCAACTGGCAACCGAGCGCAAGGTGCCCATCAGCGGCAAGGACTTCAAGACCGGCCAGACGCTGATCAAGACCGTCATCGGCCCCATGCTGCGGTCGCGCATGTTGGGCCTGTCGGGTTGGTACAGCACCAACATCTTGGGCAACCGTGACGGCGAAGTGCTGGACGATCCGGACAACTTCAAGACCAAGGAAGAGAGCAAGCTCGGCGTGCTCGAGCACATTCTCGACCCGGTGACCTTCCCCGACCTGTACGGCGACGTGTACCACAAGGTGCGCATCAACTACTACCCGCCGCGCGGCGACAACAAGGAGGGCTGGGACAACATCGACCTGTTCGGTTGGCTCGGTTACCCGATGCAGCTGAAGATCGACTTCCTGTGCCGCGACAGCATTCTTGCTGCCCCGCTCGCGCTCGACCTGGTGCTATTCAGCGATTTGGCCCAGCGCGCCGGCCTCGGTGGCATTCAGGAATGGCTGAGCTTCTACTACAAGGCGCCGATGGTGGCTCCCGGCCTGCATGCCGAGCACGACCTGTTCGTGCAGCAGAGCAAGCTGGAGAACACGCTGCGCTGGATCATGAACGAAGACCAGATCACGCACCTCGGTCGCGAGTACTACGACGAGAGCTGACCTGCGCGGTCGGTCCCGTAACACATGGCTGCGAGCTGGGTGCGCGAACGCACACCCAGCTTGCGGTAGATCTGGCGCAAGTGCGCGTCGACAGTCTTTTGGCTGATGAACAGCTCGGCAGCCACGGCCTTGTTCGACAACCCTCGCGACACGACGAGTGCCACCGTTCGTTCTCGTTCCGACAGCGGTTCGAGCAGGTCCACCGCGTGGGGTTTTTCGGTGACCGGCTCGCTGGTTGCGGTGACCAGCAGCGATCGCGCTTGCGTGGCCCATGGGCGGGCCCCAATGCTCTGGAAGCCGGCGTGTGCGCGCAGCGCGTGCTCCCGACTCGACACCGGATCGACCTCGGCCAGGTGTCGTGACCAGCACAGTTGCGTTCTCGCTGTCTCCCACAGGGACGGCTGCAACAGCTGCGCAGCATGTTCGAATTGACCAGGCTCGCCCAACATGCCGAGCACGCGAGCGGCGAGGCCGCGCGTCCAATCCGATGCGAGGGTGCCCTCGGAGAGCTCGGCTGCAACCGCTCGCGCATCGCCGCTACGCCCCACACGGACGAAGGCCTCACCGATGTCGCCGCGGGCGAAGGCGAAACCGGGATGGCGATACCCGTGACGAATCATCAGCTCCCAGGCGGCGGCCAGATGAACCTCGGCAGCCACCGCGTCGTCGGCCGCAAGGGCGAGCAGACCCAGACGGCTGTAGCCCTGGATGGCATATCCGTTTCGTTCGGCGCGCTGCGCAGTCACCAGCAACCGCTGGGCCCATTCCTGAGCGTGTTCAGCACCGACAATCGCGCCGACGAAAGACGTGGCCGCCAGCACCGACACCAAACCCGGCGCCCGTTCGAGCGCTCCGAACGCCAGCCCGTACGCGGTGGTGCCGTCGCCGAGAAACGCTCGCGAGAGCATCCAGCGCGCACCGGTGACGCCGACATCGGTTTCGACGCCGAGCCGCTTGGCGGTGTCGAAGTGTCGTCGGTTCCATTGGTCGGCCTGTTCCCAGCGACCTTCCAGCAACAGCAGGTCGCCGTGTACCGCCGACGAGTTGTCCTCGTCCAACTGTTCGAACGGCCGCGGTTCGGCCAGCACTGCCTCGATCGCTCGGCGGAGCAGCGGCGCCTCCGCGTCGTCGGCGAGGCTCAGCGCTTCGGCTGCGTCGGCCCGCAGGAAGCCATCGACCGGCGCCTCGCGGTACGCAGCGACGGCGGCGAAACAGTCGAATGCAGAGTAGAGCGCGATCAACGATCCCCACGCTCGAACCAGATCTGTGGCGTTTGCAACGTCACCAGGCACCGCATCGAGGGAAGCACGAAGCCGAATCGCAAGCTCACGAGCATTGGCCCCGCAGAACAACTCCGGCCACACCATCGTGCGCAGCAACCGGCAGCGAACCTCAGGGTCGGTGGTGGCCTCCAGCGCACGCCGAAACAACTGCACGCTGTGCTCGAAACGAGTTGAGTAGTAGGCGCCCAGCGCGGCGGCTCGTATCAGCAATGCACCCTCGCGGCCGTCGGGCTCACGAGCCGCTGCAGCCAGCAGCAACGCCTCGGCGTCGTCGACACGGCCTGCGGCTGTCAACACCGCGGCGTGCTCGCCGGCCGCGCCGCTCATCTCCGCGGTGTGAGGACCGGACCCAAGCAGCTGATGGAGCAAATGGCGGTCGGGCGACCGATCCTGCCACGCACTCGCCAGCGCATCGTGACACTCGAGGAGCGCGACCCCGGTCGGTCGTGCTGCCTCACGCACCAGAGGGTGGTCGAAGTCTCCGCTGGGCGAGAGCAGGCCGTGGGCAGTGGCGACGGCAAGGTCATCGGGCTGCACGCCCATCCGCAGCAACGCGTCGTGAAGAACGTCTGGCTGGATCGAACCCGCAACCGCCAGGAGCGCGAGCGACCGCTGCGTCTGTGCCGGTAAGCGTCGGATGCCGTGCGAGAAGCCTGCAATCAAACGGTCGGACAGGTGCAGTGGACCTTCCGATCCGGCGTCGGTGGCCATCTGCTGCAGCGCCAAGGGGTTGCCGCGCGTGGCAGAGAACAGCTCGGTCGTGAACGAATGACCTGTTGCCTCCACGAACTTGCGCCCAGCCAGAGCGTCGAGACCGCTGAGATGCACCGTCTCGAGCGACTCGAAGACCGACCACTCAACCACCTCGAGTGTGCGCGCGGCAAAAGCCATCAGCACCTTCTCGGCAAGCAGGCGACGAGCACAGAACGTGAGCACCGAAAGGCTGGCATGGTCGAAGCTCTGCGCGTCGTCCATCAGGATCAGCAGCGGTGCGTCGGCGGCGGCCTCGCTCAGCAACTCCAGCGCGGCCAGCGGCACCAACGCTTCCGTCGTGGTCTCCCCCGAGAGCGAAATCGCTGCCGACAGCGCCTCGGCCAACGGCGGATCGATGGCCGCGAGATGATGACGAACAGGACGCAGTAGCTGGCGCAACACCAGATAGCTGGTTCCCGCATCGGCATCGTGACCACGTGCGCGCAGCACGGTGAATCCAGGTGCGTGGGAGCTGAGCCAGTCGAGCATGCTCGACTTTCCGATGCCCGGGTCACCATCGAGGACCACGCCGAGACCGCCTCCGGTACGTACCCGTCCAAGCAGATCAAGAAGGCGACGCTGCTCCTGCTCGCGCCCGAACAACTTGGTCATCGCGGCAACCTACCGCACGCGAATCGTTGCGGGGCTACCGCCTTCACGCCGCTGGCGTGCCGCCGGCAACCAACACCGCCATCAGCGCTGCGTCGAGGTTGCCGCCGCTCATCACGACACCGACGCGCTTGCCCTGTTGCCGCTCACGTTCGACCATCAGGCCCGCTGTGGCCACGGCGCCAGCCGGTTCTGGAAGGTTGTGGGTGGTGCGCAGCAGCAGGCGAACAGCATCCGCGCAGAGCTCGTCACTCACCTGCACGATGCGCGCTGCACCGCGCACGATGACGTCGATCGCTGTCGCGTCGGGCACGCGACAGGCGACGCCATCAACAAAGGTGTCGGCCGAGTCGCTGGTGACGACATGCCCGGCAGCGAACGACAGCGCCATCGCCGGCGCCCGCTCGGCGACCACCCCGATCACCTCGGTACGCAATCCCAACAGGTCGCGCACACCGATCACGCCGCAGATCCCCGAGCCCATCCCCACCGGCACGTACACTGCATCAAGTTCTCCAGCCGCCGCAAACAGCTCGAGCGCGTAGGTGGCGACGCCGGCTGCCAGGTCGATGTGGTACGAGGGCACCATTTCGAGACCCAGCTCCACCGATTGGGCCTGCGCAAACTCCCGCGCCGCTTGGAAGTCGTGGCCGTGCTCGATCAGCGTGGCGCCCCACGCTCGCATCGCCGAGTTCTTGTCGGGGCTGTTACCGAAGGGAACCACGATGGTCGCGGCGATGCCCTTTGCGCGACCGGCGAAGGCGACGCTCTGCCCGTGATTCCCGCGCGTTGCGCTGATGACGCCCGCGACGTGCGGCCGGTCTCGGCGGAGGTGCTCGACATAGACCAGCCCACCACGCACCTTGAACGCACCCGTCGGTGTGTGGTTCTCATGTTTCACCCACACCTGCGCACCCAACGCCTCAGCCAGAAGGGGCCACGCATACTGCGGCGTCGGGGGCATCGTTGCGCGCACGATGTCGACCGCCTCATCGAGTTGGGAATGGGTGAACGGCATCAGGCGCTGACGACCTGCTGCACCCGCACATCGTGCGGTTCGGTCGGCAGCTCGTCGACGAGCTGCTCGGTGAAGCACACCCCCGCATTCGGCACCGACAGTTGTGGCAAGAAGCGGTCGTAGAAGCCGGCGCCGTAGCCAAGCCGCACTCCGTCTGCCGTGAACGCCAATCCGGGCACGATCACGAAGCCGACCTCACTCAACGGCAGCGACGGCCCGGTGGGCTCGCTCACACCAAACCTGCTCACCGCCATCTGCCCGGTGCCGTCACAGACGACCAGTTTGCCATCCTCCACGCGGGGCAGAAGGAGCCGCTTACCGTCGGCCGCGAGGCGGGCAAACAGCGGGTCCGTATCGGGCTCACCCTTGCAACCGACAAACGCCATCACGGTAGGAGCCGCCTCGTACTCAGGGGTGGCGGCCACCGCCGCCCACAGCTGCACGCTGCGGATGAGATGGTCGTCGACGAGGTCGCGCACCAGCCGCATTCGGCGGCGAAGGGTGGGCTTGTCGTTCATACGGCAATCATGAGGCGACCACTGGCCAAGGTTCTCACATGTGGCGACGCAAGCGCGAGCACCTAGAGTCGCAATCATGCCGATCGATCCCATGACGTACCGCAAGGTGTTGGGCCACTTCCCCACCGGCGTCAGCGTCGTCACCGCCACCACGGCCGAGGGTCTGCCCGTCGGCCTCACCATCGGCTCGTTCACATCGGTGTCGCTCGACCCGCCGCTGGTGGGTTTTCTCCCACAGGTCAACTCCGACCGCTGGGCGGCCATCAACGCCACCGGTTCTTTCGTCGTCAACGAGCTCGGCGCCGACCAGGCAGAGCTGTGCTGGCAATTCGCGAAGAGCAGCATCGTCGACCCGTTCGAGGGCGTTGCGTGGCATCCATCGCCCATCACAGGTTCGCCCGTCATCGACGGCGCGATTGCATGGATCGATTGCTCCATCGAGGGGGTCATCGACGCCGGCGATCATCACTTCGTACTCGGTCGTGTCTTGGAGTTGGAGCACAGCCCGCTCGAGTCCGAGCCCAACCCGTTGCTCTTCTATCGCGGTCAGCTTGGCAGGTTCCATCCGCATGAGTGATCAGCGCTCGGTTCGGATTGCGGCCGTCATCGACGTGGTGGCGATCATTGCCTTCGTCGTCATCGGTCGCAAGAACCACGACGAAGGCTCGGCGCTGTCGGGTGTCGTCAAGGTTGCCGCGCCGTTCCTGATTGCGTTGGCGTTGGGTTGGGCGGCCGCCCGCGCCTGGACGTCACCGATGGCTGTCGGCACGGGCATCACCATCTGGCTGGTCACCATCATCGCCGGGCTGGTCCTGCGCAAGTTCGCGTTCGACGGCGGGACCGCTGTGCCCTTCATCATTGTGGCCAGTCTGTTCAACCTTGCCACTCTGGTCGGCTGGCGGTTCCTCGCCGAGTGGCGACAGTCGAGCAGGAAAGCCGTCTGATTCAGGTCATTTGACCCTACCCCCGGGGGTATCGCGTCGCCGAGGATGAAGGCAGAAAGGACGGCCTTCATGACAAAGCGAGTCGTCATACTCGGCGGCGGTACAGGCGGAACACTCACCGCCAACCGGCTACACCGGCATTTCCGCCACCATGGATCCCAGCACCAGCCCGTGGAGATCATCGTCGTCGACCAGGACGACCACCACGTGTACCAACCCGGCCTGCTGTTCGTACCATTCGGTCTCGCCCAGCACTCCGAGATCGTGAGGCCACGCCACGAACAGCTCCACAAAGACATCGAGTTCGTGCAGGAGCTGATCGATCGGGTCGACATCAATGCCGACACCGTCTATCTCGAAGGTGGCCGCGAGCTGGCGTACGACGTGCTGGTGATCGCCACCGGCGCAATCTTGGCCTTCGACGAGACAGAGGGCCTCACCGGTCCAGGGTGGAACGAGAAGGTGTTCACGTTCTACGACCTCGCTGGAGCCACTGCCCTGGCCGCGGCGCTCGACAAGTTCGACGGCGGCAAGCTGGTGGTCAACGTGGTCGACATGCCGATCAAGTGCCCCGTTGCCCCGCTCGAGTTCTGCTTCCTCGCCGACTGGTACTTCACCGAGCGCGGCATACGCGACCAGGTCGACATCACCTACGCCACCCCGCTCGACGGCGCGTTCACCAAGCCGGTCGCTTCGGCAGCGCTGGCCTCGCTGTTGGAGGAGAAGCAGATCAACCTCGTCACCGAGTTCAATACCGGTGCCGTTGAGGTGAGCGTTGACGGACTCGGCGGCAAGCTGGTCGGCTACGACGGCCGCGAGGTGCCGTTCGACCTCGCAGTGGTTGTGCCCATGCACAGCGGCGCCGAGTTCGTGGGCCGCAGCGAAGGCCTGGGCGACGACCTCAACTTCGTGCCCACCAACAAGAGCTCCCTGCAGGCCACCGCCAAGAGCAATATTTTCTCCCTCGGCGACGCCACCAACGTGCCCGCCTCCAAGGCCGGCTCCGTCACCCACTTCGAGGGCGAAGTGCTGGTGGAGAACATCATCCGTTTCCTCGACCACAAGGAGCTGGACAGCACGTACGACGGCCACGCCAACTGCTTCATCGAGACCGGCTTCGGCAAGGCACTACTGATCGACTTCAACTACGAGACCGAGCCCCTCACCGGGCACTTCCCCGCAGGCGTCGGCATGCCGTTGCTCAAGGAGAGCCGGATGAACCACCTCGGCAAGCTGATGTTCCAGTGGGTCTACTGGCACGCCCTGCTGCAGGGCCGTGACATCCCCGGCATCGGTGCCGACATGCCCACCCGCGGCAAAGAACTCCCCACCTCTGATACGTCAACCCGAACGACACAAGGAGCATCCTCATGACCACTGCCACGTACGCCGGCGCCACCGTCGAGCTCAACGACGAAGGGTTCTTCGTCGACCCGAACGCGTGGACACCGGCGATGGCCGAGGAGATGGCGAAGGCCGACGGCCTCGACACCCTCACCGAGCCACACTGGACCGTCATCAACTTCATGCGCAAGGAGTACTTCGAGAAGGGCACCGGCCCGACCGTGCGGGTGCTGGGCAAGACCTCCGGTGTGTCCGTGAAAGACCTCTACCTGCTGTTCCCGAAGGGGCCAGCAAAGATGGCTGCTCGTATCGCGGGCATCCCCAAGCCGAAAGGTTGTATCTGATCATGGGTTTCCGAACCGAAGGCACCGAACCAATCACCAAGGTGTCGATCGTCATCTCCAAGGGTTCGTTGGAGGGCATCTATCCGGGCCTGATCATGGCCAACGGCGCCCGCGCCGAGGGGATGGAGGCCAACCTGTTCTTCACCTTCTTCGGGCTCGACGCCATCCACAAGAAGCGGATCGAGCACATCAAGGTGTCCACGGTGGGCAACCCCGCCATGCACATCCCTACCCTCATCGGGGGGCTGCCCGGCATGAGCGGGCTGGCCACTCACATGATGAACAAGACGATGGACAAGCTCGACATCCCGCCCATCCCCGAGTTCATCGAGATGATCGGCGACACCGGCGCCGGGTTGTACGCCTGCAAGGCCTCCGTCGACATGTTCGACCTGACCAAGGACGACTTCGTCGAACAGGTGAGCGACATCATCACCGTTGGTGACTTCTATGATCTGGCCGCGGGCGGCCAGATCATCTTCACCTGAATCTCCGACTTTCTGCCAGATCCTCGATCACAACCTCTCTGCACCTTCGCCGGGTCTCGGCGGTCTATGCTCCGAACGAGGCTCCGGCTTCACCCCCTGACGAGAGGAAACCATGGAAACTGCAACCAACGACGTCGATCTCCTTCGCGAGGAGATCGCCACTCTCCGCAAGGAGATGGACGTGCTCCGAGCACAGGCCCCGGCCGCACCCGCTGTCGCCAAGTCGGCCACCGCGGCAGACGAGGAAGTACCGCAGAGCAACCGCCGCGGCTTCCTGAAGCTGGCTGGTGCCGCCGCTGCCGGCGCCACCGTCGCTGCCGTCGCCGGCTCCACCCAGCAGGTTGCGGCCACCACGGGGGGCAACATGCTCATCGGCGTAGTGAACTCCGCGACCCTTGTCAACGAGACCACCGGGCTACAGAACCCCAGCACTGTCAGCCTCGACGACCAGACCTTCCGTGTCAACAACTACTCCACCGGCAGTATCGGCATCCCCACTACCCACCGCGTCGCTGGCGCCTTCACCGTGTCGGGTCCCGATGCCTCACTCGCAACGTCCTTCCGAACCGGCGTTTACGCACGCACCAGCGGCCCGGCGGCGGTGGGAGGCCAGGGCGTTTTCGGTAGCCACGAAGGCGCCGACAACCCATTTGCCAGCGGCTTCTCGTTCGGTGTCGTCGGCACCACCGAGGCCGGCGGCTACGGCGTCCTCGGCTACAACCCCACCGGCACCAACTCGGTCGGTGTGCTCGGTCGCGCCGACGCAGGCATCGGCGTCATCGCCTCCAGCTTCACGGGTGTCTCGCTGCTGGTGCGCGACGGCGGCCGCCTCCAGCAGGCGCTGCGCGCAACGGGCGCACCTGCCGCTGGCTCGTTCACGGTCGGCGAACAGATCCGCGACGGCGTCGGCGACATGTACATCTGCACGGCCTCGGGCACCCCGGGTACGTGGCGCAAGGTGACGGCGCAGGCTCCTGGCTACGCCAATGCCGGTGGTTCCATCAACCTGCTCGCGCAGCCGATCCGTCTGCTCGACACCCGCCCCAGCACAACAGCTCCGCTCA
>Ga0335397_10002563_pt1 | contig 24767 bp, 28 predicted proteins | sample MAT04_FD_205740 | JGI IMG/M metagenome (GOLD analysis project Ga0335397, IMG submission 205740) | Freshwater microbial communities from Lake Fryxell liftoff mats and glacier meltwater in Antarctica - MAT-04 (spades assembly) (version 2) ... | reverse complement strand
ACCCGTCCGCGCTGGTGCTGGACATGACCAACTTCGCCACCTACATCGACACCACCAACGCCAAAGCCCCGATCGCGCAACGCGGCAAGGCCAAACAGAAACGCGTCGACCTGCGCCTGGTCGCCCTCGCGCTGGTCGTCACCCGCGACGGCGGAATCCCGCTGATCAGCCACGCCTACCCCGGCGACCGGCCCGACGTCACCCAGTTCGCCACCGTCCTGGAGCAGCTCGTGACCCGCTACCGCGACCTGCCCGGCAGCTCGCACCCGCTCACCCTCGTCTATGACGCCGGGCAGAACTCCTGGGCCAACCACGAGCTGGTCGAGAACGCCGGGATCGGGTTCGTCGGGTCCCTACCGCCCTCGGACCACCCGGACCTGCTCGCCATCGCCAAACGGCGCTACCGCGACGTCGACACCGACACCTACCCCGGCCTGACCTGTGTCGACACCAGCGTGACCGCGCTCGGGGTGACCCGCCGCGCGGTCGTCACCCACTCACCGACCCTGCACGCCGCCCAAGCCCGCGGCCTGGACCAGACCCTGGCCAAGGCCCGCGCACGCCTCACCGAGCTCGCCGCACGCCTGGCCCGCGGGAAGACCCGCCGCGACCAAGCAGCGGTACAAGCCGAGATCGACACCATCACCAAACCCCGCTGGGTCCGCGACATCCTCACCGTCACCCTGACCGGCGACACCCCAGCGCACCTGCGGCTGACCTCACGCACCAACCAGCAGGCCCGCAACCGGCTCGAGCAACGGGTCTTCGGCAAACGCATCCTGTTCACCAACCGCACCGAGTGGACCACTTTGCAGGTCGTGGCCGCCTACCGCTCCCAAAACGAGGTCGAGTCCTCGTTCCGGCAGATGAAGGACCCGCACGTGGTCTCCCTCGGCCCGATGCACCACTGGACCGACCAGAAGATCCGGGTGCACGTCTTCTACAGCGTCCTCGCCCTGACCATCGCGCACCTGATGCGCCGGCACGCCACCCAAGCCGGGCTGGACCTGTCCGTCCGCGAGCTGCTGGCCACCCTGGCCGGCATCCAGGAGACCGTGCTGCTCTACCACGACGGCGGCAAAGGCCGCCCCCGCGCACGCCGCATGCTCACCGACCAAAGCCCCACCCAACAACGACTGGCCGACCTGTTCAAGATCGACCAGTACGCGCCCACCCGGTAACCCCCCAAGCCCGACCTGGGTAATACACCCCACCCGCCCCAAGACCCTAGCTGACCAGCACAAACACCGACCACCCCAAAGCTAGCGGGGAAACTCCCGCTAGGCGTGACGCCTCATCTCAGCTCAGGGAGCGAAGCGTGCACGGCACTCGCCCGCATCCGGGGCAGAGGTTCCTGCCGCGTCCGCTCGCGACCTCGGCGTGCACGCGGTGACTGGCAGGGTTCCCGTCAGTGGAGCTGCAGGCGATGATGACCCGATGAGCGTCGACGTCGAGGTTGAGGTCATCATCGACCGTCCCGTCGTCCAGGTCGCGGCCTACGCGGCCGACCCGCCCAACGCTCCGGCTTGGTACTCCAACATCGCCTCGGTGTCGTGGCAGACCCCTCCGCCGATCTCGGTCGGCTCGCGGATGGACTTCGTGGCGCACTTCCTGGGCCGCACCCTGGCCTACACCTACGAGGTCGAAGAGCTCGATCCGCACAGACTGCTGGTGATGAGGACCGCCGACGGCCCCTTCCCGATGGAAACGACGTACACCTGGACCGAGGTCACCGGTGGAAGGACCCGGATGACCCTGCGCAACCGGGGGACGCCAACGGGATTCGCCCGGCTGACGGCACCAATGGTGGAGCGGGCCATGCGTCGGGCCACCACCAAGGACCTCGCCAGGCTCAAGCACCTGCTCGAGACCGGCCAGGGCGGCTGACCATGGCGTACGACGAGGCCCTCGCCGGGCGGGCACGCGAGCTGATCGCGGAGCTCACCGACTTTGACGAGCGCAAGATGTTCGGCGGGCTCGCCTTCATGGTCAACACCCACATGGCCTGCGGCATCGTCAAGGACGACCTGGTGGTCCGCGTCGGCAAGGACAACCACGACGCGGCGATCAGCGCCGGCGCCATGGAGATGGACTTCACCGGCCGCCCGATGCGCGGGATGGTCATCGTCCCTGCCGACCTCGTGCGAGACACGACCGGCTTGGAACGCTGGGTCGTGCAGGCCATCGACTTCGCGAGATCGGAGCCATCCAAAAAGACAGTCCGGTGAGTCGATGGCGGATCCGGGACATGCCGCGCTCGATGCGACACGTTCGACGCATGACTCTCACTCCTCCTCAGAAGCGACCCCTTGACAAGGGCCAAACTTGAGAGAGACTCTCAGATGAGAGAAACTCGCGAGGAGGGTCTTGTCCGGACTGCGGGAGCGCAAGAAGCAGCAGACGCGAGCGGACATCCAGCGTGAGGCCCTGCGTCTGATCGCGGAGCGCGGCTATGAGTCGACGACGTGTGAGCAGATCGCGGCGGCGGCGGAGGTGTCTGCGGCGACGTTGTTCCGGTACTTCCCGACCAAGGAGGACATCGTCCTGCAGGACGGGTACGACCCCGTGATCGCCGCGGCGGTCGTGGCCCGCCCGGGCGCGGAGCCGCCGTTGGTGGCGGTGCGTCAAGGTTTCGCCGATGCGCTGGCCGAGGTCTTCCTTGGTGATGTGGAGCCGATCCGGCAACGGACGGCGCTGATCTTGTCGGTGCCGGCGCTGCGCGGGCGCGCCAGGGAGCAGAACGCCAGCCTGGTCGACCACCTCCAGCGGGCGTTGGCCGAGCGAGGCCGTTCGTCCCAGGGCGTCGTGGACCTCGAGGTGGCCGCCGCCTGTTGCGCCGCCGCCGTCTCGGTGGCAGTGGAGCGCTGGGCGACACAGGGTGGGGACCTACCGGCGATCGTCGACGAGGCGCTCGCCTCCCTCGGGCGGCTCAGCGCGAGGACGGGCCGATGACGTCCGCGGTGATCAGCGTGCAGGGGGTGAGCAAGCGATACGGCGACCTCGACGCCGTCGACGACGTCAGCCTCGAGGTGGGCGCCGGCGAGGTCTACGCGCTGCTCGGCCTCAACGGGGCCGGCAAGACCACGCTGATCCGGATGCTGCTGGGCATGATCCGACCCACCACCGGCACCCTCGAGGTGGCGGGCCGTCCGGTCCCGGACCGCTCGGTGTGGGCAGAGGTCGGCTATCTGGTCGAGACGCCGTCGGCGTACCCGGATCTGACAGTCCGCGAGAACCTGGAGGTCGCCCGCCGGTTGCGCCGGCTTCCGGTTGCCGGTGTGGTCGAGGCGGCGGTCGCCCGATTCGGGCTCGGCCAGTACGAGGGGTCCAAGGCGCGCACCTTGTCGCTGGGCAACGCGCAACGGCTGGGCCTGGCCAAGGCGATGCTGCACCGGCCCCGGATCCTGGTGCTCGATGAACCGGTGAACGGGCTGGACCCGGCGGGCGTCGTCGAGGTCCGTGAACTCCTGATCGGTCTCGCGCGCGAGGACGGCGTGACCGTGCTGCTGTCAAGCCACCTGCTGTCCGAGGTGGCCCGGATCGCGACCCGGATCGGCATCCTGCACGAGGGTCGCCTCATCGAGGAGCTGGACAGCACGACCCTGGACGCGAACACCCGCACCCGCTTAGAGGTGGTGAGCCGGGACCTCGCCCGGGCGGCCGGCATCCTGCGCGGCGCAGGGTTCGTCCTTCAGCCGGAGGCGGGCGACACCTTGGTACTGGGGGGTCGGGCGGTCCTGCACCCCGAGGAGGTCGCCACGGCACTCGTCAACGGCGGGGAGCCGCCGACCCGGCTCGTCGTGGTCGAGGAGGACCTCGAGGCCCACTTCATGCGGCTGGTCGGGCACCACGCCGACCCCACGGGCGGCACCCCATGAGCGCCGCCGAGCTGAGGGCTGCCGCCGGGGCGGAGCTGATCAAGGTCCGTCGGGCCGTGATGCTGTGGGCCACTGTCATCTCCTTCTTGGTTGCGGCCTTGGTCGGGGCGTTCTTCATGTTCGTGCTGCAGGACCCCGCCCGGGCCCGGTCGCTCGGCCTGCTGGGCACCAAGGCACAGCTCAGCGGCGGCACCGCCGACTGGCCCGGCTACTTCGCACTGGTCGCGCAGATGGTGGCCGTCGGCGGAATGCTGCTGTTCGGGATGATCCTGATCTGGCTGTTCGGTCGGGAGTTCGCCGACGGGACGGTGAAGGACCTCCTCGCCCTGCCGACATCACGGGCGGCCGTGGTCGTCGCGAAGCTGGTCGTGGCACTGGTGTGGAGCCTGCTCCTGACGGCTGAGCTGGTCGCGGTGAGCCTTCCCCTCGGAGTCATGCTGGCTCTGCCCGGCTGGTCGACCCAGGTGCTGCTGCACGGGGTCGGCGTCATCGTCGCCACCGCGTGCCTGACCGTCATCCTGACCACCACGTACGCCCTCGCGGCCAGCTGGGGCCGTGGCTACCTGGCCGCCGTGGCAACCCTGTTCGTCACGGCCATCACCGCCCAGATCGTCTCTGCGGTCGGCTACGGCGCGTGGTTCCCGTGGGCCGTGCCCTCACTGATGTCCGGCGTCGCCGGCCCCGACCAGGCCACACCCGGGCCGGCCGGCATCCTCAGCGTCATCATCGTCGGGGTGCTGGCCAGCACCGCCACCGTGCTCTGGTGGCAGCGCGCCGACCACGACCGCTGACCCACCAGCAGCGTTCAGGCAAGAACGAAGTACCACAGGGCGAAGTAGCCCCAGGCGATGGTGACCGTGACGGCGGTGACGACCAGCCCGTACTTGGTGAACTGCCAGAACGAGATCGGGTGCCCGTTGCGGGCGGCGATGCCGATGACCACCACGTTCGCGCTCGCCCCCACGGCGGTGGCGTTCCCGCCGAGGTCCGACCCGAGAGCCAGGGCCCACCACAGCGAGGTGGCCTGGTCGGAACCACCTCCGGCGCCGACCAGGTCCTTGACGATGGGAGCCATCGTCGCGACGTACGGGATGTTGTCGATGATCCCCGACAAGGCAGCCGAGCCGAAGATCAGCCCCGTTCCGGCGAGCAGGTAGTTGTCACCGACCGCCTCCGCCAGTCGCGTCCCCACGCTGCCGATGACACCGACCTCGACCAGGGCGCCGACCATGACGAACAGGCCCATGAAGAAGACCAGGGTCAGCCACTCGACGTCCTCGAGGAACTCGCTGGGCTGGGTCCGGGACACCGCGACCAGCGCCCCGGCACCCAACAGCGCGACCAGTGACGGGTCGATGTCGAGGGCACCGTGCGCGATGAAGCCGACCATCACCAGCGACAGGACGACCCCGCACTGCACCAGCAGGCGCTTGTCCTTGATGACCTCCCGCTCGTCCAGCCGCATGATGCTGGCCGCCCGATCAACGTCGTACACGAAGGCCGACCGGAACATCCACCTGCACATCAGCACCAGCACCCCGACCAGCACGATGATCAGCGGCGCCAGGTTGACCAGGAAGTCGTTGAAGGTCAGCCCGGACCGGCTGGCGATGATGATGTTGGGCGGGTCACCGATCAGCGTGGCGGTACCACCGATGTTGGACGCCATCACCTCGGCGATCAGGAAAGGCACCGGCGGGACGCCCAACCGGTGGCAGACCAGCAGGGTCACCGGGGCCACCAGCAACACGGTCGTCACGTTGTCGAGCAGTGCTGAGGCCACCGCGGTGATCACGATCAACATCACCATCACCGCGAACGGCCGCCCACGGGCTCGCTTCGCAGACCAGATCGCCAGGTACTCGAACACGCCGGTCTGCTTGACGATGCTGACGATGATCATCATCCCGAGCAGCAGGAAGATGACGTTCCAGTCGACCCCGGTGTCCTCGCTGAAGAACGCCGTGTTCGCGTCGACGACACCGAGCAGCACCATCGCCGCCGCGCCCCCGAGCGCCGCAGCGACCCGGTGAATGCGCTCGGTGGCGATCAGCACGTACGCCGCGACGAACGCTGCGAGCACCAGCCAGGTGATCAACGCGGGGGCTCGGCCCCGAGCAGGTGCTCCAGCAGCGTGGAGACCACCACGGCCCCGACGTATCGGGACCCGTCCATGACTGCCACGATCGGGCTGCGCTGCCCGGCCATCACCGCGGCGATCTCGATGGACGTGGCGTCCGAGGCGACCACCGGAAGGTCGAACAGGTCCACCCGCTTGGGAAGGACCTCGCGCACCGTTCGCGCCGCGAGCTCGTCGCACATCGAGTCCGCGGAAGCCTCGTCGTAGGCGCGGGCCAACGCCGGGTCCTCCTGGACAAAGGTCGGCACGATGAACCGCAGCACCTGCGAACCGGGCAGCACCGTGTACGGCTGGCCGTCGTCGTCGAGAACGATCAGCCCGGGCAGCCGGGCGTCGGCCAGGATCCGGGCCGCCTCCAACGCGTCTGTGCCCATCGTGACTGTCGGGTAGTGCCGCGCCAGCGCACCAGCCAACATCGACCCACCACCTCACACCTCGGACCGGCGAGTCTAACCAAGGGCGGAGCGCCGCCGTCGACGCGCTGCGGCCACCGTCAGGACCAGGACCACGGTGGCCACGACGGCGTACCCGGCCCAGTACGGCCGGTCGAGCAGGGTGGGGTTGTCGGCTCGCGCCCCGAACCGCCCGAGTACCGGCACCGCGACGAGGGTCAGCGGGCCCAGGACCACCAGAGCCCACACCAGCGGAGTGCGCCACGAGGGCGAGGCGCTCAGGACGGCCAGCACCCCGAGAGCCACGACCAGCGGGGCCAGCAGCGCGTCGTGGACGAGGACCCCGCCGACCACCCAGACGAGCACGGACCCGAGCTGGCCCGGCCCCAGGCCGACGACGAGCAGGAGGCCGTATGCCGTGGCCGCCAGTCCCAGCAGCCCGAGCCCGAGCCGGGCGGCTCTCATGCCGGCACCACCTCAAGCTCGTGAACCCACTTCGTCTGCAGCACCCCGGGTCGTGCGGGGGCGATGAGGCGGCACGGGTAGCCGTGGTCCGGGTCGAGCGGCTGCCCGGCGAGGGTGAGGGCGAGCAGGCTGTCGGGGTGCTGCACGAAGTTCGCCGGGAGCCGGCTCTCCCGCCACGCGCCACGCGACTGCATGGACCGCACGACCACGGCCTCGCCGGAGCCGGCACCGACCAGGGCGGCGAGGTCGCGCACCGGTACGCCCGACCACTGCCCGCTGGCGCTCCACCCCTCGACGCAGGCGATCGGGAGCACCGCGGTGCGCTGGTCCATCGCACGCAGGTCGTCGAGGGACAGCTCGAGGGTGCTGGCCGGTCCGATGACGCGCAGGCGCCAGGCTGGGTCGTCGAGCTGGTCGGCGACGCCCGCGCCGACTGCGCTGCGGTTGACCGGGATTCCCTGCGGCCCCTCCCCGGAGCGGACTGCGAGGACGGCCACCCGTCGCAGCCCAGGCAGCTCCGCTGCCGTCGTCGCGACCACCGCGACGGCGGCCGACAGCCAGGTGGCCCGAAGGAGCGTGCGGCGGGTGGGGGCCACGGGGCCAGTGCTGCCCGGCGAAGCTGCGGCGACGTCATCGACGGGCTCGGACAGAGCCCGGCGGATGATGGGGAGCTTGACCGCGATGTGAACCACGAGCGACCCGGCGGCCACCCAGGCCAGCGCGTAGTGCGCCCCGACGAACCCGAACGACCACGGGTACCACTGGGCTGAGTTGGCCAGGCCGGTCACGAGCTGGAAGATGGCCGCGCCGACGAGCAGCGCGATGGAGATGCGCTCGAGGAGGTGCAGCGCCAGCTCTCGGCCCGGGCGTGGTGGCCGGACGAACAGGCGCGGGAAGACCGACCAGAGCTTGACGAGCAGGAGGGGGACGGCTGCCGTTCCGGCGGCGACGTGCAGACCTTGGGTCACCTGGTAGAGGCGGGCCGGGGCGGTCGGCAGGGCCACGGGTGGTGTCGCCAGCTGGGACGCGTGGCTGTAGAGGCCGGTGACGAAGGCGACCGAGAGCGCCACCCCCAGCCACACGCCGACGCGGGCGGCGGTGCGCGGACCGCGCAGTTCGCTCGTGAACGACTCGGTGTGCGGGATCCGGGCCTCGAGGCGTGCCGCGACACCGGTCAGGGTGCGTCCGCTCATCGCGCGCGCTCCCCCTCGGCGTCGCTGCCGCTTCGGTCGTGACCCTGCTCGGTGAGCTGGCGCCAGGTGGCGGCGAACCGCGTCCGGGGTGCCTCGAGGGCGACGGCTTCGGCATCCGGGGGCAGGTCGACGTCACGCAGGGCCACGGCCTCGACGGCTGGGTGACCCTCGGCAGCGAGCGCGGCGGCGGTCAGCCGGCCGGTGTCCGGACGGCTCATCGGGACGCCGGCCAGCACTGCGGCCTGGCCGGCATGGGTCGTGACCAGCACCCACCAGCCGCCGTCGAGGGCCGACCCCAGCACCGGGCCACCTCGGCGGTGTGCCTCCTGGGCGAGCTCGCGCAGCAGTGCCGCGCTGACCTGGGGTGTGTCCATGCCGATCTGGACCACGGGGCCACCCGCGAGGCGGTGTGCTTGCGCATGGCCGTCCACCAGACGCTCGCCGAAGGTCTGCCCGCCCTGCGGCACCACGAGCCAGCCCCGTGCGGCCTCGCGGATCTCGTCGGCCCGGCAGGCGTCGTGCAGGTCGCCGGCGAGCGCCAGCACCCGGCGGCCGGGTGGGAAGGCGGCGGCGCCGGCTTCGAGGGTGTCGAGCAGGGCCGCCGCGGCCAGGCGGGCGGCGCCACGGTCACCGGCGACCGCGGCCAGGCGGGTCTTGGCCTGCCCCGCGACGGGCGCCTTGGCCATGACGAGCACGCTGCCCCTCATGGCAGCACCTTCGCGAAGTCCTGCGCCGCTCGCAGGGACCCCCGAACCGAGCCCGACACCTTCGAGCGCGTCCCCGCCGCGCGGGGGCGGTAGGCGATGTCGTGCTCGGTGAGCCGCCAGCCGGCCTGCTGGGCGCGCACGAGGAGCTCGACCGGGTAGCCGAAGCGGCGGTCACCCACGTTCAGGGCGAGCAGGTCCTCCCGACCGCACACGCGCAAGGGCGCGATGTCGTGGACGCCCAGCCCGGTGCGACGGCGCACCCAGGCGAGGACGACCGCGTTGCCAGCGCGGGCGTGCCACGGCCACACGCCGCGCGCGGCGGGGCGTCGTCGGCCGCAGGCCATGGTGGCCCGCCCGGAGCGAACGTCGTCCAGCAGGGGCAGCAGGTCGCTGGGGTCCATGGACCCGTCGCCGTCGAGAACTGCGACGTAGCGCGCCCGCGCGGCCATCACGCCGGTGTGCACGGCGGCGCCGTAGCCGGGTCGGGGTTCGAACACCACGGTGGCGCCCAGGGCCCGCGCCACGTCGGCCGTGCCGTCGACGGAGCCGTTGTCGACGACGACGACGCCCATGCCGACGGGGACCAGTGCCAGGACCCCCGGCAGTGCTGCCGCTTCGTCGCGGCACGGGATCACGAGGTCGCAGTCGAGGTCCATGCCGCGACCCTAGGTTCGATCAGGGGCGACGGACCGGCGGCTTTCTTACGGGGGTGTGACGGCTGCCGGCTGGACACCCCACCGGGCTCGACGGGGGCGCCGCGCACGGCATCCTTGGGCTCATGACGAGGTCGGCGACGGACGTGACGGCACCCCCGGCGGGTGATGCCGTCGACCCGTCGGTCCGCGCGCGCCGCGGCCTTGTCGTCGCCGGCGTCCTCGTCGCGGCGGCCATGGCCGTGCCGGCCCTGACCGGTGTCGACGTCAAGGCCGGCACGGCGCCCCCGCTGCTCGGTGACTGGGCGCGGCGGGTGGGGTGGGGCAGCCCGGTCGCGTTAGGGATCGTGGCACTCACCGCATGGGCCGGACTCGCGGACGCCCTGGGCCGGCTCACCTGGCGGCGCCTGCTGGCCTTGTCGTGGTTGGCATCGGTGGTGTGGATGGTCGCCCTTGCGCTGGTCGACGGACCGCCAGGGCTCGGCCGGGTCCTCGACCACGGCACGGAGTACCTCCAGAGCGCCCGTGCGGTCGACGACGTCGGTGCGATGCTGCGGGAGTACGTTGCCCGCATACCCCTCGACTCCCCAGGGAACTGGCCGGTGCACCTCGCGGGACACCCGCCGGGGGCTGTGCTGATGTTCATCGGCCTCGACCGGTTGGGGCTGGGGTCCTGGCAGGCCGCTGGCCTCGTCATCGTGCTGGTCTCAGCGACGCTGCCCGCCGGGGTGGCGGTGACCCTTGACCGGCTCGGCGGCCGCGCCGCAGCGCGCCGCGTGTTGCCCTTCCTAGTGGTGGGCCCGGCCGCGATCCTGATGGCCGTGTCGGCGGATGCCGTGTTCGCCACGACGGGGGTCTGGGCTGCGGCCGCACTCGCCGCGGCCGTCGCAGCGCGTCATCGGGCGGCGCAGTACGGCCTGGCGGTGGTCGCGGGGTTGCTGTTCGGCTGGTGCGTCATGGAGTCGTACGGACTGCTGCTGCTCGGCGCGGTCGCTGTGTCCGTGTTGCTCGCCGGCCGGGGACCAGGCCGCGGCCGTGCCTGGGTGGCTGCCACGGCGTTGGCCGCGGCTCTGGCCGTGGTGGTTGCGTTCGCCGTCGTCGGCTTTGCCTGGTGGGAGGCCTATCCGGTCCTGCGCGAACGATACTGGGCGGGGTTGGCCAGTCGGCGGCCCAGCTGGTACTGGGTGGTGGGCAACCTTGCGGCCCTGGTTCTCGTCGCGGGGCCGATGGTCCCGGCCGCCCTCGCCGCGGGGTGGCCGAACCTGCGAGGGCTGTTGCGGCGCCGGTGGCCAGAACCCGTGGCGGCCCTGGTCGGGGCGGGGCTGGCGATGGTCGCCGTCGCCAACCTGTCGCTGATGAGCAAGGCGGAGGTGGAGCGGATCTGGCTGCCGTTCCTGCCCTGGCTGATGCTGAGCGTGGTCTGGTTGCCGCCGCGCTGGCACCGTTGGGGGCTTGTGGCCCAAGGGGTCGCCGCGCTGGTGCTGCAGCACGTCATCCGCACGCTCTGGTGACGCCCGGCGCGGTCAGACCCGCAGTGGCTCCGTGGCGAAGCGCGCCAACCCGGTCTCGGGCCGCACCTGCGCGGTGAACCCGAGCTCGTCGCGGGCCCGCTGCGGTGAGGCCACGATGTGACGCACGTCGCCGATGCGGAACTGCCCGGTCACCCGTGGCTCGAGACCGGCGGCCACCGCGCGGGCCACGTCGGCGATACCGATCGGGTGCCCGGAGCAGACGTTGTAGGCGGCGTGTGACCCGGGGGCCCGATCGCTCACGGCCAGCGCCGCGGCGACGTTGGCGCGGGCGACGTCCGCGACGTGGACGAAGTCACGCATCTGGCCGCCGTCCTCGAACACGACCGGAGACTCGCCCCTTTCCAAGGAGGAGCGGAACATCGCTGCGACACCGGAGTACGGGGTGTCACGCGGCATCCCAGGTCCGTAGACGTTGTGGTAGCGCAGTGAGATGGCCGCCCCCGGTGACTGGCGTGCCCACGCCGCGGCGTAGTGCTCCTGGGCCACCTTGCTCGCGGCGTACGAGCTGCGCGGGTCGAACGGGGCCGTCTCGTCGACCAACGCCCACCTCAGGGGGGCGCGGCAGACCGGGCACGAGTTGTCGAAGCGACCCGACTCCAGGGCCTCGCGGGTGCGGGGACCCGGCACCTGGTCTCCGTGGTCCGGGCAGGTGTAGCGGCCCTCGCCGTAGACGACCATCGACGACGCCTGGACGAAGCGGTCCACCCCGCGCTCGTGCATCGCCGCGAGGACGGATGCCGTGCCGAGGTCGTTGTGCCCCGCGTACTGCGGCAGGTCGGAGGCAGTGGCGCCGGCCCCCACCATCGCCGCCAGGTGCACGACCACGTCGACCCCGTCGAACAGGTGGGCCCACTCCCCCGCGCGACGGGTGTCGAGCACGTGCACATCCGGGGGCGGCGTCGCCCGGGTTGCCTCGCCGTGCGCCTCGGGGAGCAGGAGGTCGACGGCGACGACCTCGACGCCGTGGCGGCGAAGCTCGCGCGCCGTTGCCGTACCGATGAACCCGGCCGCGCCGGTGAGGAGAACTCGCATGCGGCCCAGTCTCGGTCGGCTGGGCCCGATCCGGGCGTGGGCGGGCGAGGCTTCAGACTCTTGTAAGGGTTTGGGTCGTCCGGGGCCACCGCGCGCTCGTAGCGTCGCGGCCATGCATCCAGAGCACCGCAGGTCGCGCCCATGACCAGCCCTGCCCAGATCGGCGACCTCACCGTCTCGCCGACCCAGGTCCTCTCCGCCGCCCTACGCGGGGCCGGACTGACAGCCGTGGTCGAAGGGATCACCCACGAGCGCGAGCTCCCCGTGGCGCGGTGGGCGGGACGCGTGTCGCGCAGCGACCGCTTCCTGCTCGACCGGTGCCGCGGTGCCACGCTGGACCTCGGGTGCGGGCCCGGGCGCCTCGCGGAGGAGCTGGCTGCCCGCGGCCAGCAGGTGCTCGGGGTCGATGCCTCGGAGGTCGCCGTTGCCACGACCCGACGTCGCGGCGTTCCGGCCCTGCACCAGGACCTCTTCGAGCCCCTACCCCACGAGGGCCGGTGGGACACCGCCCTGCTCGCCGACGGCAACATCGGGATCGGAGGCGACCCCGAGGCACTGCTGACGCGGGCCCGTCGGCTGGTGCACGCCGGCGGCCGGGTCGTGGTCGAGCTCGCCCCACCCGGAACAGGGCTCCGCGTGCACCGGGTCCGGTTGCGCTGCGCCGGCTTGGCGTCCACGACGTTCTCGTGGGCCGAGCTCGGGCCGGACGCCCTGGAGGCCACCTGCGCGCAGGCGGGCCTGGTCGCGACCGCGGTGGCTCGGCGGAGCGGCCGCTGGGTGGCCGTATTGGTCCCGGAGTGTGGCCTGCCGTGACCAGCAACGACCGGCGCCCGCGCACACTAGCCTTGCCGCCATCGGGTCCACCGGCCCGACGACGGCGGTGCGAGGGAGCAGACCGTGGCTGACGTGCTCGTCGTGGACGATGACGAGACGGTCCGCGAGGTCGTCGTGTCCTACCTGCGGGCGGGGGGTCACGACGTGACCGAGGCCACCGACGGAGAAGCCGCTCTCGCAGCCATGCGACAACGACGCGCCGACATCGTCGTGCTCGACCTGATGCTGCCCGGCATCGGCGGCATCGAGGTGTGCCGACGACTGCGGGATCTCACCGAGGTGCCGATCATCATGCTGACGGCCCTCGGTGCGGAGAACGACCGGCTCACGGGGCTGCGGATGGGCGCCGACGACTACGTGACCAAGCCCTTCAGCCCGCGCGAGCTCGTGCTGCGCGTCGACTCCGTGCTACGCCGCGCCGGGCAGCGGTCCGCGCGAGGGGTGCGGGTGGTCGACGGCGACCTCGTCGTCGAGCCGCGCGAGCACACAGCCACCCTGGACGGAGCACCGCTGACCCTGACCGTGCGCGAGTTCGACCTGCTCCACTTCCTCGTGGCCAACCCCAGGACGGCCTGGTCCAGGGAGGAGCTGCTGCGCGACGTGTGGGGCTGGTCGTTCGGCGACCAGTCCACCGTGACCGTGCACGTGCGCAGGCTGCGCGAGAAGGTCGAGGTCGACCCCACCCGTCCGCAGCGGCTCGTCACCGTCTGGGGCGTCGGCTACCGATGGGAACCGTCGTGACCAGCGACGACGTGCACGTCGTCCTCATCGCCGCGGGATGGTCGCTCGTGGTGGGCGTGCTGGGGGTGCTGGCCGGGTACCTCGTGCGCCGCGCCCCGATCCGCTGGCCGGCCGGCCTCATCGCGCTCGTCGCCATCGGTGGGGTCGTCGCCGGCGTCGTCGGCACGGCCCGGGCGATGTTCCTGTCGACTCACGACCTCGGCGTGGTGGTCTGGGTCTGCGTCGTGTCGGGCCTGGTGTCCGGTGCGTTCGCCCTGCTGCTGGCGCGCACGCTCGCGGTGTCCGCCCGACGCCTGCGGTCGATGGCCGTAGCCGTGGGCGCCGGTGAGGTGGTCGACCCCGCTGGGGACGACCCACGCGAGCTGCGTGCCGTCGCCCGAGAGCTGGCCCGCAGCAGCGAGCGGTTGCGCTCGTCGCGCGAACGCGAACGCCGCCTCGAACAGTCCCGCCGGGAGCTGGTTGCGTGGGTGTCGCACGACCTGCGCACCCCCCTGGCCGGGCTGCGGGCGATGGCCGAGAGCCTTGACGACGGGCTCGCGGACGACCCTGCCCGCTACCACCGGCAGATGCTCCGGGAAGTCGACCGGATGGCCCTGATGGTCGACGACCTGTTCGAGCTGTCCAGGATCCACGCCGGGTCGCTCAACCTCACCCTGCAGCCCACGGTGCTGCGGGACGTGGTCAGTGAGTCACTCGCAGGCGCGCTCCCGGTCGCCCGGTCCCGACGGGTCGAGGTGAGTGGTGAGATCGGCCCGGACGTCGAGGTGCACGCCGACCCCGCTGCTCTCTCGCGCGTCGTCGGCAACCTGGTGATGAACGCCATCCGGCACACCCCGGCTGACGGTGTGGTGCTCGTGGAGGGGCGCCGCGCCGGCGAGATGGTCGAGCTCTCGGTGACCGACGCGTGTGGCGGCATCGACCCGGGCGACCTCGAGTCCGTCTTCGAGGTCGGGTGGCGTGGCACCGGTGCGCGCACCCCCGACCCGGATGCCGGAGCCGGCCTCGGGCTGGCCATCGTGCGAGGACTCGTGGAGGCCCACCGTGGCACCGTCGTGGTCAGCAACCACGGTGCGGGCTGCCGGTTCATGGTCCGCCTTCCCGCCTGACCACGACGGGTTCCCGCAGCGGATCGGCCCGCGGTGGTGACGGCGAATGGCGTGAGACGTGGCCACCCGACGCCTCCTTGCACGTACTGAACAATCGTTTAGTATATTGAACATGCGTTCAATCGACAGTGACGCCGACCTCACCGCTCGCGCGACGATCCGCAACGTGGCGCTGCGCCTGTTCGGCGAACGTGGGCACGAGGCAGTGACGGTGCGCGACATCGCCACAGCGGCCAAGGTCTCGCCCGCACTGGTGCTCCACCACTTCGGCAGCAAGGAGGGACTGCGCAGCGAGGTGCACCAGTTCGCGGGGGATGCCTTCGACGCACTCTTCGTCGAGCTCGACGACGAGAGCCTGGAGCAGATGCTCGCTGAAGGTGGCGCCTCGGCATCCGTCGCGGAGGCATTCGCCCGCGCGTTCCCACCCGGGTCCCCGCTTCCGGCGTACCTGCGCCGGCTGCTGCTCACCAACGACCCCGCCGGGTCAGCCCTGTTCGGGCGGTGGCACACCGCCACCCGTCGCCTGCTCGACGCGATGACCGAACGGTCCGGCACGGCGCTGAGCGGCGACCCGGCGGTGCTCTCGGCCTTCCTGCTCATCAACGACCTGGCGCTGGTCCTCCTCCAGAACCACGTCGCGGCGGCGATCGGGGTCGACCCGCTGAGCCCGGGCGGCTTGGACCGCTGGGCCCGCGAGGTCACCCCGATCTACGCCGCGGGAGTGTTCAGGGCCGGAAGGGAGTCCTGACATGACCATCACGACGACCCCGGTGATCCACCTCGAACAGCTGGTGAAGACCTTCGGAGCCGTGCGCGCGCTCGACGGCCTGGACCTCGCGGTCGTCCCGGGGGAGGTGCACGGGTTCCTCGGCCCCAACGGGTCCGGGAAGTCCACCACGATGAGGATCGTGCTCGGCCTCATGCGGGCAAGCGGCGGTAGGGCCGAGCTCTTCGGCGGCGATCCCTGGCACGACGCGGCCCGCTTGCACGCGCGGGTGGCCTACGTCCCGGGCGACGTGGCGCTGTGGCCGGGCCTCACCGGAGGGCAGTGCCTCGACGTCCTCGCCGCGGCCAACGGAGGGGTCAGCGAGCAACGACGCTCAGAGCTCGTCGACATGTTCGACCTCGACCCGACCAAGCGGATCCGCGACTACTCCAAGGGCAACCGGCAGAAGGTCGCCCTGATCGCAGCGTTCGCCACGCAGGCCGAGCTCCTGGTGCTCGACGAGCCGACCTCCGGGCTGGACCCACTGATGGAACAGACCTTCCGGCACTGTGTGCGCGAGCGGCGCGAGGCGGGTGTCACGGTGCTGCTGTCCAGTCACATCCTCGACGAGGTCGAGGCCCTCGCCGACCGGGTCAGCATCATCCGTGGTGGCCGTACCGTCAGCTCCGGGAGCCTGGCCGACCTGCGCCGGCACACCCGGGCCCAGGTGCATGCCCTGACCGTCGAGTCCCCTGGGGAGCTCCCAGCTGCCGCCGGTGTGGCGGACGTGACGGTCGAGCAGCTGTCAGGGCACGTGGACTCGAGGTTCACCGTCGACGCCGAACACCTCGACGCCGTGGTCGGCCTCCTGCATCGGGCGCACATCACCACGCTCACCGTCACCCCTCCGAGCCTGGACGCGCTGTTCCTGCGCAACTACGGCGATGGCTCCGAGGCGGATGTCGAGCCGACCGTCGACGTGGTGGCACGATGACCACGCGGTCAGAGCGCATCGCCCCCCCGTCGCCGGGTGGCACCGCGACAATGCTCATGATCCTGTGGCGTACCCAGCGGCGCGCGCTGCTGGTGTGGGTGGCCGTGCTGGCCGGCAGCATGATCGCGACTGCGACGGCGGTTGCCGGCCTGTACGACACCCCGGCCAAAATCCACAGCTACGCCACGGCCGTCGCGTCGGGCAACGCGCTGCAGGCGATCAACGGCCACGTCGAGGGGATCGACAGCCTCGGCGGGGTCGTGCAGGACGAGTTCGGCTTCCTGGCCGCGATCCTGCTCCCCCTGCTCGGCATCAACCTGGTCACCCGTGCCACCCGACAGGAGGAGGAGTCCGGGCGCGTGGAGCTGCTCCTCGGGGGCCGGATCGCTCGGCACCAGCCGACCCTGGCTGCTCTCCTGTCGACCACCGGCGCGATCCTGGCCACCGCGGCCCTCTTCGCTGCGGGCCTGGCGGCCAGCGGGATCCCGGTGACCGGATCCGTCCTCTACGCCGCCTCGCTCGCGGGTCTGGCCTTCGTCTTCGCAGGTCTCACGGCCCTGTTGGCCCAGGTGATGGTCCACGGGCGCAGCGTCTATGCCGGCGCCCTGCTCGTCCTCGGCGCGTCGTACGTGCTCCGGGGTGTTGGTGACGTCACCGACACCTGGGTGACCTGGCTGTCGCCGCTCGGCTGGGCCGAGAAGGCGGCTCCCTTCGGCCAGCAACGCTGGTGGGCCATTGCCCTACCCCTGGCGGTCGGCGCCGTCCTCGCCGCGGCCGCCGTGCTCACGGCCCGGAGCAGGGACCTCGGCAGCGCCCTGATCCAGGGCCGCACCGGGCCGGCCAGGGCCACCGGTGCGCTGCTCAACCCGGTCGGGTTCGCCGCCCGGGTGCACCGTCCGGCCATCGTGGGCTGGCTGGCCGGAGGCCTCCTTCTCACCTCGATGATGGGAACGCTCGCGCAGCAGCTGATCGACGCGATGACCGGCAACCCCGCTCTTGCCGATGCGATGGGGATCTCGCCCACAGCACCCCTCGAGGGCTTCGTGGCGGTGACCCAGCTCTACCTCGCCGTCATCGCCACCGGGTACGTGGTGCAGGCGGTGGGCGTCTTGCGTGGCGAGGAGACCGCCGGCCGGCTCGAGCACCGCCTCTCCGGCACCATCTCCCGGACCCGTTGGCTGGGCGCCCACATGCTCGTCGTCGTCGCCGGTCTCCTGGCCGTCGTGGGGGCGTCCTCACTGGCCCTGGCGGGGACCGTGGCGTGGTCCCTCGGCGACGCAGACCAGACCTCGGCGATCCTGGGCGCGGGCCTGGCCTACCTACCCGCCGAGCTGGTGCTCACCGGGCTGGCCCTCGCGGTCTACGGCGTCCGCCCCCGGGCGTACCCGCTGGCCTGGGCCGTCTACGCCCTGGTGGCGTTCGTCGCCTTTCTGGGCCCGGGGCTCCGGCTCCCTCGGTGGGCCCTCGACCTCGCACCCACCACCCACGTCGGGAACCCGCCGCTGGACGCCGTCTCGGCGCCTGGTCTCGTCGGACTCAGCTCCCTGGCGATGTTGCTGGCACTCATCGGCCTCCTCGGCTTCCGGCGTCGCAACATCCCCCAGGCCTGAGCAGCCTCGCCGCGACTCGTCATGAAAGCGACACACGCTCGCTCGACGGTTCGTCATCTCCCCTTGCCATGGTGGTGGTGTTCGCAGCACCCGACGTGACACCCACGCGGGTCACGAGAGAAGCGAGGTTCTCATGAGCACCGGCTCCATGGTCATGAACGACAAGCGGATCGACGACCACACGTCGCACGCCATCGCTGCAGCGCAGCTACGGGGCGAGGCCAAGGCCGAAGGACTGAGCACGCGACTCGTGGTCTGGTCCGTCGCCGAGGAGCTCGAAGGTCTGGGCCTGGAGCCCGACATCCGCGAAATCTCCCGTCGGTACAACGCCGGTGAGACCCGGATCCCCTCGTGGATGCGCCAGCGCGAGGCGCGCTAGGCATCCGCGAGGCAGCCGGGCCCGACGACGCGCCCGGATCCGCTACGGGGTCGGCGATGCCGGCCCCGTAGCCGTCGGCGAGGACGAGGTCGCCGCGGGTGGCGGGCTGCGTGGTGACCGCAGTGCGGCGTAGTCGTCGGCACGCAGCGGGCGGTCGCTGAGCGCCCCGCCAGGGAGCGGCGCCTCGATGGGGGCCCCTCTCGCCGTGAGGACGACCTCGTCGACACCTTCGATCGACGCCAGGGTCAGGACGAGCTGTCCCACCGCCAGCGGGAGCCGACTGGGGCTGGGCGCCTGGTCCCCGGCCCGGACGTCCACCACGGCGCGCCCTCCCGTCACGTCGGTCAGGGTCAGCCGCACGTCCGGCCCGAACGCCGTCGAGAGGCCGTCGGCACGCTGCTGTTCCGTCGGCCCCTCGGCCAGGCGCAGGAGCAAGGCGCTCGCCGTCGACCGGACGTCAGCTCCGGGCGTGCTGGCCGCGCCGGGAACGAGCGCGTCGTCACGCACCAGCCACACCGTTGGCCCCAGAGCTGGAACGGAAGAGCTCACGGAGGGCTCGGAACCGGACGGGCTCAGCAGGTCGTAGGGCACCACCGGGACCGACTGCGCTCCGGAGTCGGTGGGCACTCCGCACCCCGACGCGAGAGTGCCAGTGATGAGCGCCCCAACCAGGAGCGGCCCCAGTCCGGACCGTCTGGTCATGGCTCGACCACCTCTCCAGCCGTCGCCGCGGGCAGGCTGATCACGAAGGTCGAACCACCGCCCGGGGTCTCCTCGCACCACACGCTCCCCCCACCGGCCTGCACCGTCTCTGCCACCAGGCTCAGTCCGAGGCCGGTGCCCGGGCGGGACCCCCTCGAGCCCACTCGGACGAACCGCTCGAAGATCCGCTCCCGCTCCGAGTCCTCGATCCCTGGTCCCGTGTCGACGACGCGCACCTGCACAGCCGTCCCGACGCGGCGGATGACCACGTGCTGCAGGCCCCCGCCATGCAGGTCGGCATTGTCGAACAGGTTGACCAGGGCGCGGTGCAGAACCTGCTTGTCACCGCGGACCGCCATCGACCCAGGGTCGGGGGTCACGACCCGGGGAGAGCGGTGGCTCTCCTCCAACGCGTGCCCGACGAGGTCTGCAACATCGACACAGTCATGGCCCGCTGCCGCCACCGTGGCGTCCAGCCGCCCCAGCTCCAGCAGGTGCTCGAGCGCGCGGTGCAGCCGCCTCACCTCGCGGTCGACCAGGTCCAGGGCCGCCTTGCGTCGCCCCGAAGTCGCGCCCTCCGAGGACCGCAGCAACGTGACGCTGGTCATCAAGGTGGTTACCGGGGAACGCAGCTCGTGCGCCACGTCCGCGGCAAAGCGCGCGTCGCGCTGGATGCGTTCGTCAAGGGCCTGCACCATCGTGTTGAATGAGCCCACGATCACGGCGAGGTCGGGATCGGCCGTGGGCTCGAGGCGAGTGCTCATCTCCCCGGCGGCGATGCTCGCTGCGGCCGTCGCCACCTCGTCGAGGGGTGCGACGACCCGCGCCGAGGCCATGCGCCCGATGGCGGCTCCGCCGATGGTGGTCACCAGGGCGAACGAGCCCAGGACCAGGCCGAGTGTGTTCAGGGTCGAGTCGAGCTCCTCCGTGGGGGACAGCTCGTAGAACGTGGCACCCACCGATGGGATCGGGACTCCGACCGCCAGCACGGGCTGCTCGCCGAGCCTCCCCCACGCGCGGGCCGCGCTCCCCGCCTCCACGAGCTCGCGGACCCCAGCCGGCACGGCGTCCGCCCCCTCGTTGAGGGACGACGAGTACCAGCGGTCGCCCTGGTTGACGATGATCACGGCCCCGGGTGGGGGCGAGGTGCTGTCGAGGACGTCGCTGACCTGCGAGCCCGAGGTCAGCAGCCCGTCCCGGACGAACGCGGCATCCACGAATGCCTGTCGGGCCGCCGTGGCCTGACGCTGCTCGACCAGGAAGTGTCTGGCCGTCAGGTACGTGCCGACGGCGAGCACCGCAGAGATGGCCAGGGCCAGGGCCGCGAACGAGATCGTCGCGGTGGCGCGGACCCCGAGGGGCGAGCCCGCCAGCCTCACACCGGGTCCAGCCGATACCCGAGCCCGCGGACGGTCACCAACAGGGTCGGCTGGGCAGCGTCGACCTCGATCTTGGTCCGCAGCCGGCGCACGTGGACGTCCACGATGCGCTCGTCCCCGAAGTACCCGTGGTCCCAGACCCGTTCCAACAGCGCCCGGCGGCTCAGCACATGGCCTCGGGCGTCGGCCATCTCGCACAGCAGGCGGAACTCCGTCACCGTCAGGTGCACCGGGTTGTCCCCGCGACGAAGGACACCCGCTGCGCCGTCCAGCACCAGTGGGCCATGAGCGCTGTCGAGGACCTGCAGCTGGCCGTCAACGGGCGCGCTGTCGACCTGGACGAGCGGGCGCACCGGCGGTCGACGCCGCAGCGCACGGAGCCGGGCGCTCACCTCCTTAATCTCGAACGGCTTGGTGACGTAGTCGTCCGCTCCCGCTTCCAGGGCCGCCACGATGTCGTGGGTGTCGGCCTTCGCGCTCAGCACGATGATCGGCACGTCAGTCATCCGGCGGACCTCCCGGATGAAGGCGAAGCCGTCCATGCCGCCGAGCATGAGGTCGACCAGCATCAGGTCCACGCCGAGCGCACCGCGGTCCTGCAACGCGGCCTCCGCCGACTCGTGGCACGTGGTCACGTACCCCTCATCCTCCAGCGCCATCGAGAGCGACTCGCGGATTCCGTCGTCGTCCTCGAGGACGAGCAGGCTCACAGACACCACTACAGTCTCTCAGCGCATGAAGCCCGAAAGAGCTGACAGCGCCCCGTGGCGGAAGTTGTCACACAACTGCAAAGGACTCGTCCCGGCGTTCGTCATCCGTGGTGGGCATGCTCCAGGACATGTCCAGAGGCACACCATGAGCACGGCGACCACCACGACCGACTGCCGGCAGCCCGGGGGCCAGAGCGCCGTGCGGATACGGCTGGTGAACGAATCCATGTCAGCGAACCTGGCGGAGCTCAGGAGCCAGGTCGCCGCTGGTGTCGTCCAGGGCCGGGGCGTGCTGCTGGACGTCTCCGCGGTGGAGCAGATTTCCTCCCCCACTGTGGCCGCGATTCTCTGGGCTCGTCGCAGCTGCGCCGCCCGCAACCTGCCGTTCACCGTGACAGGGCACCGGGCGCGCAACCACCGCCTTCTGCGCTCCTGCGGGCTGGTCGAGACGGCACCCAGGGCTGGCTCGTGAGCCGGGTTGTCGGCTCCGCCCTGCTCAACCAGAAGGCCGACGAGCGCTGGTCCGTGACGTGCATCGAGTACCCCAAGGGTCTCGCATTGCTCCAGCCCGGCCCCACCATGACGCGAGTCATCGTCGCCGACAGCACGAACACCTTCGCCGGGCCCGCGTCCCCGGACGCCTACTCCGCGGCGGCCTGCACCCGCGATGGCGAGCTCGCGCTCGTCGTGCACCACTCCCCACCCGCCCTGGTCGTCGGCTCGACCGGATGCCGGACCCTGCCGGCAGACGGAGCCAGTCGCGACTGCGTGCGGCTGGCTCCGGGCGAACGCCTCCTGCTCCTGTCTTGTGCGGCCTTCGAGAGCATGCCCAAGGTGTTGGCCAACGGCATCGCCAACGTCCGGACCGACCTCGCGGACCGGGACCCCGAGGACCTCCTGCTGGAGATCTTCCGAGAGCTCGGGCACGGCGCCGGAGCGGTCATCGACCGACTTCCCCAACTTGCACCGGAAGGAGCCACGTCATGAACCCGTCCGCAGAGTTCGTCTCCGCCCTCGAGGAGGAGCGCTCGACCGCCCGCTCGAAGCTACGCGTCGCGAGCACCGAGAGCGACCGGTTCGAAGCGCTCGGACGCCTCGCCGACCTCGATGAGCTCGCCCAGCGAACCCTTGATGGAGTCGATCGGGGGCGATCCCTTTCGCTGCCCTCGGCGCACGCCGAACGGCTTTCGCCGCAAGGCCGTCCCGGACGGTGATGCCGATGCGCGCGGCGAACCTCGCGCCGATGTGCCCCCTCCCCTGACGTCGGCGGAGCCCGATGTCGGTGGGCGAGAGCGCGTCCACCGCCGGCGACACCGGCAGCCCCTGATGACGCGCGATGGCCGCTATCACCGGGGGCCTGTGCTCTGGCCGGGCGGCGGCCTCCAGATCTCGGAGCGCGACCTGCAGGCGGCGTCTGACGCGCGGACTGTCCCTGCCCCAGTAGGCGATCTCGTCGAACGCGAGGGCGAGGTAGTCGGCGAACTGCGGCTGCGGCACCCAAAGGAGGAGGCGCCCGTTGTCGGCGCTGCGTTGCCGCGGCGGCAGAGCACGGGTGGCCAGTCGGCGCACGAGGTCGTGCAGATGGTCAAGCGACTGCACCGCGGTCGAGGGGTCGTTGATCCCGGGGGAGAGAGCGCGCTCGGCGATGTCGACCAGCTGACGCAGACCGAAGCCGACGTCTTCGTCCATGCTGCGCTCACGACCGACATGCACGGCTGCATACAACAGGTCGTCCTCGAACGGCGCCTCGCCGTGCACGAGCGCGAGCGGGGCGCCGGTCGCGACGAACTCCCCCACCGCGCGGATCAGCTCGATGCAGACGCCTTGGCTGTTGGCCGCATCGGCCAGCGCGGTGTCGTCGACCCACTGCACCACCCCGGGGCGATCCGCGGTGATGGTGCGGGTCGGGCCGTTCCTCGGGGACAGCACCGGCTCGGGCTGCGTGTCGGCGGGGAAGCGCTCGTCGAGGAGTGCCCGGGTGTCGTCGGCGATGGAGGCCAGGATGGTCGCGGCGCGGATGGACTGGGCGATGTGGTGGATGTAGGCAAGGAACACCAGCACCGAGGCCAGGACGAAGGCGAAGGCGAGGGTGACACCGATCTGGGGGACGAACGGCTCGACCTGGGCGGTGCCCTGCACGCCGCGCAGGACCACGAGCGCGTAGACGAACGTCGCGACGAAGACACCGAGAGCGACCTGGTTGAACCGGTCCTCGAGGAAGGAGCGCAGTACCCTGGGTGAGAACTGGCTGCTGGTGAGCTGCAGGACCACGATGGTGATCGAGAAGACCAGGGCGGTGAACGAGATCATCGAGGTGATGATCGCTGCCAGCAGCGCCCGTGCACCTTCGGGGCCGCCGGCGAACAGGAACGGCAGGCGCAGGGAGGTGTCCAGCGACTCGTCGATCGCGGTCACAGCAAGCGCGAGCAGGCTTGCGGCGATCGCGAACAGCAGCGGTATCGCCCAGAAGCGGTGCGTCAGGGCTTTCAGCGTTGCCTTCACGCGCGCGGGCCCCCGAGGTCCCAGCCATCGGCGTGGTCCAGCACCGCGGGCACCATCGTGAGCATGCTCAAAGAGCCATTCGTTTCAAGCACGACGGCCGCCACTGCGTCCAACCGCGCGTTGGCCGCCGTGCGCAGCCTGCCGGATCTCGTCCTCGGTGACCCGCATTCGCCGCATCGGTCCGCTGAGGAAGCCATTGCGGTAAACCAGTGTCGGTTCGGACTTCACGAGCCTTTCCACTGCGCGGCTGCGGACCGACAGCCACGCGACGAGGAACTGCAGGGCGACCAACAGCACCATGGCCGCCACGGCCACGACCAGTGCGACGTCGGAGGACAGCAGCACCGTGGCCAGCGTGGACCCAAGGGCGACGGGGACGACGAAGTCGAACGCGTTGAGTTTGACCAGCGTGCAGTTGCCGGACACGCGAAGCGCTGCGAGGAGGGAGAAGCAAGCGCATGTGCCCACGACCAGAACACGCACCACACCTTCCCGGTCGTCGAAGAACACGTGACTCCCTCCCGGCTGTTGCGTGGTCTCGGAGAGTATCGCGGCGGCGGCCAGGGAGGCCGGAAAGGGCCGAGCGCACCGTCGTCGCTGGCCTCGGACAAGGCGCCGGTCCATGCTGAGGGCAGACGGGCACACACAGGGCGGGGCTTCGCACAACGCTCCCCCGCGGGATTGAGGTCACGCACATGCCAACACCCGGACCGATGAGGCTCAGCCGCCCGGTCGTCATGGTGTTGGGGCTTCCCCGGCACCTGTACCGGCACGGCTGGGGATGGCTGCTGGGCCGGCGGTTCCTCCAGCTGACCCACACCGGCCGTCGCAGCGGTCGCACGTTCACCACCGTCTTGGAGGTGGTCCGCCCGGACCCGGACTGCGGGGAGGTGATGGTGGTCTCGGGGTTCGGTCCTGGCTCCGACTGGCTCCGCAACATCCGGTCCGACGGGCGAGCGGAGATCAGCACCGGCCGAGAGTCGTTCGCGCCTCGTTCCGGCTCGTGCCGGCCGATGAGGCAATGGCCGTTCTCGCGGACTACGAGCGCAGGAACCGCGTGGCCGGCCCCCTGATCCGCTTCGTCCTCAGCCGACTGCAGGGGTGGCGCTACG
>Ga0335397_10002557_pt1 | contig 24825 bp, 19 predicted proteins | sample MAT04_FD_205740 | JGI IMG/M metagenome (GOLD analysis project Ga0335397, IMG submission 205740) | Freshwater microbial communities from Lake Fryxell liftoff mats and glacier meltwater in Antarctica - MAT-04 (spades assembly) (version 2) ... | reverse complement strand
AACTGGAACGACTTGCGGTGCTGCGGGATTCAGGCGCGCTCACGACCGCGGAGTACGAGGACGCCAAGATGGCGGTCATCAGGGCCGCTTCGCGTGGTGAGGTCGCCTGATGAGCGTGGTCCGGCCGCCCTCTGCCGACGCCCCACGCTGGGTGGCGCTGCTGGTCCTGCTGGTTGGCCGCGGGCTGGTCCGGCTGGTTGGCCGCGTATGGCCGCGTGTGGCCGCGTGTGGCCGCGCATGCGGTCAAGCAGAGCCGATGCGACCCGCGGTTGCCGGCCGATACGCATCGTCGGTATCAGCGAACGGCTATCGGGTGTGGGCCACCTTCCGGGACCATTTCGCCGGCTCAGGGTGGCGATCCTTCGGTATCAGCACCAAGATCGACCGCTGGACGATGAGGTCAGGGCGCGACAGCCCCGTCGGCAGTCGATCTGGGGCTCCGAGTGGCCCGCCGGGCTTCCCACGTTCGCTCATTCCGCAGAGACGCCCGCTTCGGCCCGTACCGAGCGGAACCCGTCCGGCCTATCAGCCTGGGCGATCTGCGCGTGACTGCCCCACAGCACAGGGAACGCTGCACGGCACTACCCCACCGCACCGGCCGCACAGCACAGGGAACGCTGCACGGCACTGCCCCACAGCACAGGGAACGCTGCACGGCACCGCCCCACCGCACTGGCCCACAGCACCGCGCACGCTCCACGGCACTGCCCCACGGCACGGCACGCCGGCGACCGGCACGGCGTGGCCACGCGGACGCGCGTGCAGGACCTATCCCTGGTCGCGCTGGACCGAGGTCACATCCCGAAGCTGACCCAAGCGTTGCATGACACGTGCCAACTGCGCGACCGAGGTCACCTGGAGCGTGGCGGTGACCGTCGCCCGGCTATCGCCCTGGACGGTGACCTGGGCAGCCAGGATGTTGATCTTGGAGTCCGCGACCACGTTGCTGATATCCGACAGCAGCCCGGTCCGGTCGTATGCCTCGACGAGGATGGCGATGGGATACGTCTGCTCCGCGACCGTCTCCCACTCGGCCTCGATGAAGCGCTCCCGGTCCTGTTCGTTGACGACGGTATGACAGGTCGCCTGGTGGATGGTGACACCCCGGCCGCGGGACACGTAGCCCCGGATGGGGTCGCCCGGGATCGGGTGGCAGCATTTGCCGAACCGGATGAGCAGGTCGCCGATGCCCTTGACCTTGATGCCACCCGTGCGCGGCGGCGGCGGCGGCGCGACCTGGGGCAGCACCGCCTCGCGCGTGTCGTCCGCCACGCCCAGCTTCATGACCACGGACTGGGCACTGACCGCGCCATAGCCCACGGCGGCGTAGAAGTCGTCCAGCGTGGAGTAGCGGGCGGCTTCCGCCACCTCCACCAGCTGGTCGTGGGGCAGCTTGTCCAGCGAGGTCCGAGCGAGGCGCCGCAGTTCGCGGTCCAGGGATTGCCTGCCATGCGCGATGTTCTCATCGCGCTGCTGGCGCTTGAACCACTGCCGGATCTTCTCCTTGGCGTGGCTCGTGGTCACGATGTTGATCCAGTCCCGCGACGGACCGTGGGCGCTCTTGGTGGTCACGATCTCCACGATGTCGCCGTTCTTCAGCTTGGAGTCGAGCGAGACCAGTCGATTGTTGACCTTGGCGCCGATACAGGCGTGGCCGACGTCGGTATGGATCCGGTACGCGAAGTCGAGCGGTGTGGCGCCCGCCGGCAGGTCCTTGACGTCGCCCCGGGGCGTGAACACGAACACCTGGTCCTGGAAGATGTCGAGCTTGACCCCCTCCACGAACTCGGTGGCGTCAGAGACCTCTCGCTGCCAGTCCATGAGCTGGCGCAGCCAGGCGAGCTTGGCGTCGTACGCCCGGTCGGTACGCGATCCTTCCTTGTAGCGCCAGTGCGCCGCGATGCCGACCTCGGAGATGCGGTGCATCTCGTGGGTCCGGATCTGGACCTCCAGGGGCTTGCCGTCCACGGCCACGACCGCGGTATGGAGGCTCTGGTAGCCGTTGTTCTTGGGCATCGCGATGTAGTCGTCGAACTGGCCCGGGATGGGCCGCCACAGCGCGTGCACGACTCCCAGGGCGCCATAGCAGTCGCGGACGCTGTCCACCAGGACGCGCACCGCGTGGATGTCATAGATCTCACCCAGCGCGGCGTTCTTGCGCTGCATCTTCCGGTGGATGCTGTAGATGTGTTTCGGGCGACCCGACAGGTCTGCCTCGATGCCCGCCTCCGCGAGCTGCTCACCGAGGACCTCCATGGACCGTGTGACAAACGCCTCGCGTGCCCGGCGGCGACTCTCCAGCTGCGTCGCGAGCCCCCGGTACGCCTCCGGCTCGAGGGCCTTGAAGCAGAGGTCCTCGAGCTCCCACTTGAACTGCCAGATGCCGAGCCGCTCGGCCAGCGGCGCGTAGATCTCCGCGGTCTGGCGGGCGATACGCTGTTGCTTCTCGACGGGCAGTGCGCCCAGGGTGCGCATGTTATGCAGCCGGTCGGCGAGCTTGATGAGCACCACCCGGATGTCTTCCGCCATGGCCAGGAACATCTTTCGGATGTTCTCTGCCTGCTGCTCCTCATGGGATCGGGCGCTGAACTTGGACAGCTTGGTCACGCCGTCCACCAGGGACGCGACCTCGGCGCCGAAGCGCTCCTCGACTTGTTCGATGGAGTACTCGGTGTCCTCGGGTACGTCGTGCAGCAGCGCCGCTTGGACCGCGAGCGGGTCGAGGCCCAGCTCGGACAGGATCTGGGCGACGGCCAGGGGGTGGGTGATATACGGCTCGCCGGAGGCGCGTCGCTGGGGGCCATGGGCCTCCCGTGCGAACCGGTACGCCTCACCGACCTTGGTCAGGTCAGCGTCGGGAAAGCGCTCACGCAGGTCCGCCTCGATGCGCTGCGCTGCCGCGTCCAGCTGGCGCAGCGACGCGAGGGGTGCCGCGACCCGTGGCACGGAAGTCTCCCGGCTCCCTCGGTCCGGCCGGGGAGCCCGCACGTGGATGGACATGTCGACCCAGTGTAACGTCACCCTCGTGGCTTCCCTGAACGACCCCCCGACCCACTCCCGGCTGCGACGATGGCCTGCCCTCCTCGCGCTGTCGCTGGCCGCGCTCCTGCTGGGCGCCTGTACTGCGGGCGCCGCTGTCGTGGGGGCGGGTACCAGCCTGTCGACCACCTCGTCGGCGAGCCCCCAGGCGAGCGCGACGAGCCCCCAGGCAAGCGCGACGAGCCCCCTGGCAAGCGCGACGAGCCCCCTGGCAAGCGCGACGAGCCCCCTGGCAAGCGCGACGAGCCCCCTGGCGACTCCTCCACCGGGCCCGTTGCCGAGTGGGGCACTCCCTGCCGCCAGCGTCGCCCCGAGCGCCTCGGCCGATCCGCTCGCGCTGACGATACCGTTCGATGACGCCGCCGCGGCTGCGCTCCAGGTGGTCCTGGACACGGCGCGAGCACGCATCCCCACGCCCGGCATCTCCGTCGCCATCCGCTCGGCTGACGGCAGGACCTGGCTGGGCGTCAGCGGTGACCGCCGACTCGCGCCCGCACGCCCGGTGGACGAGGACACCGTGTTCAGCATCGCGAGCATCACCAAGACCTTCGTGACTGCGGTCGTGCTGCAGCTGGTATCAGAGGGCTCACTGGGTCTCGATGACCCACTGTCCAGCTACCTGCCGGAGTACCCCCGCGCGAAGCAGATCACCATCCGGCAGCTGCTGGCGCATACCAGCGGCGTCGCCAACTACTTCGAGTCGCCGGCCTACAGCCGGGCGGTGTTCTCCGATCCGACCCGGCGCTGGAAGGTACGGGACATCCTCGCCCTCGTGGGTAGGCCGTATTGCAAGCCGGGCACGTGCTTCCACTACTCCAACACCAACTTCGTGCTCCTGGGCAAGGTCGTGCAACAGGTCACCGGGCGGAACATCGCCCAGGAGATCGACGATCGGCTGGTGGTGCCACTGGGCCTGGACGGCACCCGGTTCCAGCCGACGGTCGAGACGCCACGAAATGCGGCCCACGGCCACCTCTGGGCCGGCGGTTCGACGTTCCTGGACCAGACGCGTGGGAGCCGCGTACTGCCTCACATGTCGGCGGCGACGGTCGCGTGGGCGGCGGGCGCCATGGTCTCCTCCCCTGCCGACCTGGCCCGCTGGGCGATGGCCCTCTATGCCACGGATCGGGTCGTGCCGCCCGACCTGCGCGCCCAGATGCTCGACTTCCGCAAGCAGGACGAGTACGGCCTGGGGACCCGCACACGCATCTTCAATGGCCGCCGGGCCGTGGGCCATGGCGGCAGCCTGCGAGGCTATGAGGACGGCATCTGGTACTTCCCGCGGGAGGGAGCGGTCATCGTGCTGCTCTCGAATCGGGGCCTGTATAGCCCCGACCGGACCATCCGGGAGCTGGCCCGGACGCTCTGGAAGCACATCGAGGTACCAGAGCCGGAGTACCCCCGGACGAAGAACACCCACTGACGGCACGGTCGTCAGGTGTGCCGAGGGGCCCCGTTGGCTCCCTCTGCGCCGGACGCCAGATCAGGCGCGAGCGCGCCGCTCCCGGATCCGGTCAGAGGCGCTCCACGCGGCACGCAGGCCCGAGCCCAGGACCGGCCACGGCGCGTATTCCCAGGCACCCACGAACTGGACACCCCGCGCGCCCCACTGTGACTTGAACCGGAACAGGCTCCACAGCGGATGCGAGTCGTCCGCTGGGAGGCCGGGCGCCTCGTGATTGTCGACGCCGCTCATGTCATACGTGGCGAAGCCGGCCTCCACCGCCCACCGGATGATGGTCCACTGCAGCAGGAAGTTGGCCGCGAAACGAGGCGCTGCGGGTACCTCGGCATCGACGACGGTCACCTCGTCGACGTCCGCTTCCCCGGCCTCGAACAGGATCGCCCGGTCGCCCGAGTGATGGACGAGCGTGTGGGCCAACTCGCGACCCTCGTGGCTGGCCACCCATAGCGAGGCATGCCCCGCCTCGATGAGGTGCTGCTGGGCGGGGTTGTGATACGCCGCCGGCCGCAGCACGTCGCCAAAGCCCCGTCGCATGCCAGTCTCCAGCAGCATCGCGTACGACGCGTCAAGTGCTCGCGTCAGCGTCGCTGGGTCCGTCAGATGGTCATATCGCACGACCTCGACGCCGGCCTTGCGGCACTTGTCGACATTGCGTCGTGCGTTCTGGTTGAGCTGCTTCCACTGGGCATCCTCCGCAGCGTGGAGCGGTACGAACATGCCCGTCGTCGACACCTGGACCGGGCGTCGTGCGGGCACGAATCCCGCCGTGCGCAGCGCGGTCGCCTGGGTAGAGTCGATCGCCCAACAGGGATCGATCACCAGCAGCGCAGCGTGGCGCTTGCGGGCGATGACGCGCAGTCCCCGGAGGGCGGCTGCCACGGCCGACGCATCCTCGCGCAACAGGACGGGCCCCAGTGGTGCGTACAGGAAGCGGCCCAGGGATCCGGCCACACCCGCGACGGAGCCGCGGATGGCCGACGGGGTGTGCCGGATCACCGACCCTGCCAGGTCGCGTTCCTGGAGCGATACCACCGCGGCCGGACCCGTCTCGTCATCGATGCGGTAGCGGCGGGCGAACCAGCCGGCCTGCTGCTTGACCTCGCCCCAGGCGACCGACTGGAGCGCCTCGCCACGCGGCGACCGGCACGCCAGCTCGTCCCAGACGCCAGCTGGTTCGTGGGTCAGGTCCACGACGTGCTCCATCACGGGCAGTCTACCGGCCGGCGCCGTAGCCCAGGTCCAGGAGCGCGGCGCGTGCCGCGGCCGCCTCGTCCCAGGGCATTGGACCGGTCGCCATCTCGATGCTCCGCTCGTGGCCCTTGCCGGCGAGCACGACCACGTCACCCGGGCGGGCCTCACCGATGGCTGTGGCGATGGCCGTCGCTCGATCAGGGATGAGCAGCAGGTCCCGGCCACGCACCCGACCGGTCCGCTCCGCGCCGACCGCGATGGCATCCAGGATGGCCTCCGAACCCTCTGAGCGCGGGTCCTCGTCCGTGACCACCACCACCCGGCAGCGCTCCCCTGCCACCCTGCCCATCATCGGGCGCTTGGCGACGTCACGGTCGCCTGCCGAACCAAAGACGCAGATGAGCCGTCCGCCACCCACGAGCGCCAATGGTGCGAGGGCATCGAGGGCCTTGGCCAGTGCTTCGGGCGTGTGGGCATAGTCCACGATGACCTGGAACGGCTGGCCCAGATCGACCGACTCCATGCGTCCCGGGACGCGTTCCAGTCCTGCAAGGCCCGCCCGCATGGCCCCAGGGTCGAGGCCCAGGGCCTCGCCGACACCGATGGCCGCGAGCGCATTGTGGACATTGAAGCGTCCCGCGAGCTGGATGTGGACCCGCTCCTCCCAACGCGGCGTCCGCACGTCCATCTCGATGCCCTGGCGCTCCCGCACCGTGAGCGCCCGGATGGTGGCGACGCCTGCTGGATCCGCGCCATACCCGTGGATGGTCGCCCCGGCGTCCTGGGCGGCGGTCAGGAACAAATCCGAGAAGGGGTCGTCGAGGTTGATGACCGCATGCTTGCCGTGGCCCTTGTCAGGGTTGGCGGGGCCGATGGCCAGCCGTTCGAACAGGCGCCGCTTGGCCGCCCGGTAGGCCGCCGGCGTCTTGTGGAACTCAAGGTGCTCGTGGGTCACGTTGGTATGCACCGCGACGTCATAGGCGACCTCGCCGACACGCTCCTGGGCAAGGCCATGCGACGTCGACTCCACGACCGCCCAGCGATCACCGGCATCACGCATCTGACGCAGGTGGGCCTGAAGCTCCGGCGCCTCGGGTGTCGTGGCGCGACCCGGATTGCCCAGGCTGCGGCCACCCGCGATGACATCGATCGTGCCCAGCAGCCCCGTCCGCAGGCCCGCCGCTTCCAGCATCGACCGTATCAGGTACGCGGTCGTGGTCTTGCCGTCGGTGCCGGTGATGCCCACGATGCCCAGGGCGTGGCTCGGGTCATGCTCGAACCAGGCCGCGGCGGCGGCAAGTGCCCGGCGTGGCGCGCCGACCAGGACCTGGGGCACGCCCGGGATGGGCTGGGCACGCTCCATGATGAGTGCCGCGGCACCGGCCGCCACGGCCGCGGATGCATGATCATGCCCATCGTGATGCTCGCCCGGGATGGCCACGAATACCCAGCCCGGCCGGACCTGGCGCGAGTCATGGGTGACGCCAAGGACCTCGATGCCGGCGAGCGCCGATGATCCTGCCAGGACCGATCGCAGGATGTCGCGCGACTCCAGCCGCGACACCAGGTCACCGAGGCTGCCGCCCCGGGTCGTCGACGAGCCGCCCGTACTCATCGGCCGCTGATGGGAATGGCGCGCACCATGCGCCGGCCGAGGCTGATGGCCTCATCCCGTGCATTCGCGACGCGGACCGCATTCGGGCGCAGCACCAGTCGCCGCGCTGGGGTGCGCACGATCCAGTGCGCCCCGAATGAGGACTTGTGCATATACAGGCCGTGGTTGGGATCGTCGGGCCCAGGCGGCTCCCGGTGGCCCGGCAGGTCCACACCCCCCAGCTCGATGGCCGTCGCGCCTTCTGCGATGGCATCCCGGATGGCTGTCCATCGGACGAGGTGCATCGTGCCCGGCAGTGCGCGCCGCAGGGCCGCACGGTCCGCGGAGTAGGCCGTGGCGTGCATGCCCCCCTGGAGGAACAGCAGCAGGCCGCCTGCCAGCTGACCGTCGTGTTCCGCCACCAGCAGACGCGCCTGCCCCACTGCCAGCAAGCGCCGCCATGCGGCGAGGTAGCCGAGCTCCGGTCGCATCGCGATGCCCAGGGCGTCCGCGCGCTCGACCAGCAGCTCGCCGAAGGCATCCATCAGCTCGCCGGTCTCGTCCCGCCGAACGACGGTTCCCACCTTCTCGGCGCTCCGGACACGTTGCCTGGTGGTCTTGGCCACGCCCTCCCACGCCGACTCCGCGGTAGTGCCAGCAGGCAGCGGCAGCCGCATGACGTGGATGGACGGCTGGTATTCCTCGGTCACCACCGCGCCAAGGGCGTCCATGGCTGCCTCGTACCCCGGGTCGGCGTCCAGTTCCGGGTCCACGAACAGCTCCCGCGCGCCGACGCCTGCTAGCGCCGCACCGAGGACCCCGACGTGCGCCGCGAGATCGGCACCCGAGCCGCCGGCGTGCGTCGGGCCTCGTCGGACCGTGGCGATGCTGCCCGGGGAGAGCGGCTGCTGGCGCAACACCGCCAACACGCCATGGCCGTCACTGAAGGTGATGAATCGCGGGTCGGCACCCTGGGAGCGGCGATGGTCCGCCCAGGCCGTGCCCTGCATCACGTGGCCGCCCGGCGCTGCCACCACGCGCGCATCCCAATCGGCGGGCGCCTCGGACGAGATGTCAACCACCCGCAGGTCGGCTTCGATCCCAGCGGCCGCGCCCGCGGTGACGCGTCCCCGGTCGCGAAGGCGGCTGAGGCCGCTGAACCCGCGGTGGATCACGCGGTTCGTGACCAGCTCCCAGGCGCCGATGTACTGCCGCTCATCGCCCCCGAAAGAGGCCTTGAATGTGGCCACGCCCTCGTGGTCCGTGCCCCACATGTCGTAGCGGGCCATGCCCCGTTCACGTGACTGCCGGATCGACTCCCACTTGACGAGGTAGTTGGCGCGCGCCGCCGCACCCTCCGTGCTGGAGGCGCCGTAACGCTCGATGACCCGGTCGCCACAGTCGAGCAGCATCAGCGTCGCCACAGCCTGTCCGTCGGCGTTCCGGGCGAGCAGCAGGCGCGCCAGCCCATGTCGGTCGAAGGCGTCGAAGGTCTCCCGGAACGCCGCATTCGCCTCGAAGCCGACCCGCCTCGCGGTCTCCAGGTACAGGTCACCGAACGCGTCCAGGCCGGCCGCGCCCGCGTTGTCCACGGTGTGCCCCGTGCGACGCGCCTTGTTCACCGACCAGCGAGCGCTGGAGCGCAGGTCCGACCACAGTGCCGCCTCGTCCCGGGTGAGGTCGACCAGCCGCGTCCTGTCGATCTGGATGGCCGGGGTGGATCGCCAGCCGAGCTCGTGCAGCCAGTCCTCCACGGGACCGGGCTCGAGTTCCGGGTCGATGACCACATGTGACAGGCGTAGTCCGGCCGCCACTCGCCGGAGGCCTTCGGTGAACGCCGCGAGGCTCGACCGGTCGAGCTGCATGGCCACCGGGCCGCGCGTCGCGTAGCCCCGATGGAACGGCCCGGGACGCATCCGGTGGAGCAACAGTTGGGCACCGACCGGACCGGACGGGGTGTCCACGACGATGCGTCGCGCGCGCCAGCCCTTGGCTGCGTTCGAGTCCGCCCACGCGGTCAGCTGGGGATACGAACCCATCGGCGCCGTGGCCACGAACCGGTCCCAGGCGTCCGGGTCGGCGCGCAGGATCGCGGCATCGAGACCAGCTCCGGGAACGGATCGGTCGGCCGCGGCCACCCCGTCGGCGGTCACGTCGTCACCCTCGATGGAGCGCCGAACGGAACAGCCGGACGGACTGCGACAGCTCGGGGATCCGCATCAGCCGACTGTACAGCAGGTACGTGGCCAGGGAGACCGGGCCCACGATGGCCAGCTGGATGAGGGCGTCCACGCGTCCCTGCCCGGTGCCTCGCCACGCATCCACACCGCTGAGCGCCAAGATCGCGACGGCCGCCGCGATGAGCGCACCCGCGAGGAAGCCGAGCGAGGCCAGGGTGATGGCCCGGAGGGGCACCGCGTGCGTCCGGCGCCAGAGCAGCACGGCAAGCACGATGGTCTCGAACCAGCCCCCGAGTGCGACACCCAGGGCCAGCCCCGCGAGCCCCATGCTGCCGACGAGAGCGATTGACACGACCACGTTGACGCCCACGGAGCAGATGGCGACCGAGACCGGGGTCCGGGTGTCCTGGGCGCTGTAGAACGCGCGTGTCAAGACCACGTTCAGGGTATGTGCCGGCAGCCCCAGCAGGAACCAGGCGTATGCGCTGGCAGTGAGGTCCACGGTCGCGGGCGAACTGCCGAACAGCAACGTCGTGGTCGGCACGCGCAGCACGATACCCACCATCGAGATGTACAGGGTCACCCACAGCAGCAGGCGCATCGATCGATCCACCAGGCGCCGGAAGTCGACCATGTCTCCCAGTGCGATGGCCCGGGAGAGGGACGGCAGGAGCACCACGCCCATCGGGAATCCGATGACGCCCAAGGGGATCTGCAGGATCGTGAAGGCGAAGTTGTAGGCCGTCACCGACCCGACCAGCAAGGTCGTGGCGAGCGTCGTGTTGACCACGAACGTGATCTGGGTGACGCCCAGGCCGATCGCCCGCGGCACCATCAGGGCGAGCGCCTTGCGGGCCGGCGGATCGCGCAGGTCGATCAGGGGGTCGTAGTGGAATCGACGGCGCAGCAGCGGCAGCTGGACCACGAGCATCAGGAACGAACCGATGACCACGCTCACCGACAGGCCCACGAGCCCCATCGTGGCGCCCAGCGTGACGCAGCCGATGATGATGGCGAGGTTGTAGACGACGGGCGCAAAGGCTGCCACACCAAAGCGCTGCTGGCTGTTGAGGATGGCCGACACGATCGCCCCCAGCGCCAGGAAGATGGGCGACAGGAGCATGATCCGGGTCAGCTCGATGGTGGTCTCGGTGGTGGCCGCATCGAAGCCGGGAGTGATCAGGGGCACGATCTCCGGTGCCCAGATGAACACCACGACACCGAACACGGCGAGCCCGACCAGCATCAGGTTGATGACCGTGGAGGCCACCCGCCAGGCGCGCCGTGGCGCGCCATCGGTGATGAGCGTCGTGAGCACCGGGATGAGTGCCGAGCCGACCGCTCCAGCCGCGACCAACTGATAGATGAGATCCGGGATCCGGAACGCAGCGAAGTACGGGTCCAGCTGCCCGTCCGCCGGGAACTGCGCGGACATGACCACGAATCGCAGCCAGCCAAGGAGTCGGGATGCCAGGAACGCGAACGTGACGATGAGACCTGCGCGCGCGAGTCCCCTGCTGGCGGCGCTCGTCACGTGCGCGGTGGTGTCGTTGGCTCCGACGTGGTCGCTCGCGGATGTGCGGCGCGGTAGCTGGCGCGCAGCCGAGCCGGCGTGACGTGGGTATAGACCTGGGTCGTGGCCAGGCTGGCGTGGCCCAGCAACTCCTGGACCACCCGCAGGTCGGCGCCGCCGTCGAGCAGGTGGCTCGCGAACGAGTGACGCAGGGTGTGCGGCGACACGCCGTCCGGCAGCCCGGCCCGGCGCGCCAGGCCGTCGATGCGCAGCCGGATCCCCCGAACGCCCAGGCGAGTGCCGGCCGCGTTCAGGAAGAGTGCCCCGTCATCTGCAGCCACGGATGCGCCGCGGAGCCGGGGACGACCGACCTCGAGCCACTCCTGAAGGGCATCGAGGGCCGGGCCGCCGACCAGCCCGATACGCTGCTTGCGACGCTTGCCCAGCACCCGGATCTCGCCCCGACGCAGGTCCAGGTCCGCGACATCGGCGCCCGACAGCTCCGAGATACGCAACCCGGCGCCATACATGGTCTCCACGATGGCTCGGTCCCGGAGCTCGATGGCGGGCGTCCCGGCTGCTGGCTCCGGCCGCGCCACGCTCACGCGTGTCGATCCGGCAACGACGTCGAGCAGTGATTCCACCTCGGATGTGTCGAGCACCCTGGGGAGACGCTTCGACCGGCGCGGCGTGACGATCGTCGCCCACGGGTCACTCATCACCCAGCCAGCGCGACGCGCGTGCCGATGGAACGATCGCATCGCCGCCAGTCGCGCCGCGATGGACGCCCTGCTGAGGCCGTCCGCGGAAAGCGAGGCAAGCCACGCCCGCAGCTCGCGCCGCGACGGCGAGCGCCAGTCGGATCCGGGCTGTCCATCCAGCCATGCCAGGAACGAACGCACCGCTGACGCGTAGGCGCGCTGGGTGTGCGGCGACGTATCGCGCGCTCGCAGCGCGAGCAGGAACGCGTCGAGTGCCTCGGTCCCCGTCACGGGGCGCCGGGCTCGTCGACCCCGACCATCAGGCGGCGGGACGTTTCGCCGGCAGCTTGATGGCCACTGCGGGCGTGGCCGCGGCCTTGGTCGTCTTGGCCTTGGCCTTGCTGGCAGTGGCCCGGGACTTGGTGGCCGTGGCCGGCCGGGCGCCCCGTCGAACGGACGGCGCGATGGCCGCCGGGTCGGCAGGACCACCGCTCAGGATCTCACCCACGCCGACCACCTCCGGCAACGCGATCGCCGCGCCGCACTTGAGACAGATGCCCGTGCCGTCCGTGTTGCGGGCGACCGCGCCCGCGTCCGTGTCGTGGACGGCGCCGACCGGTTCCCGGGACGTGGTGCAGGTGCACTTGGGGTAGCGCGAGCAGCCCCAGAAGACGCTGCCGGTGCGGCGTGCGCGTCGGGCCACGAGGTGTCCCTCGGTACACAGCGGGCAGGCGACCTCAAACGGCAGTTGATCCGGCGGCGGCGGGCCGTCCTTGCGGATGTACTTGCAGTCGGGATATCGGGAGCAGCCCACGAAGGCCCCGAATCGGCCACGCTTCTGGACCAGGGTGCCTTCGCCGCAGTCCGGACAGGCCTCGCCTTCGCCAGCCATCGCGACCGTCTCCGGCTCCTCGCCCGGGATGGGGCGCGACTCCTTGTGCTCCGGGTACAGGGAGCAGCTCAGGAACCGGCCGTTGCGACCCAGGCGGATGAGCATCGGGTGCCCCTCGGAGCAGATCTCGTCGCTCGGCTCCGTCGTGATGTCGGCTCGCTTGAGCTCCTTGCGCTTGAGGTCGACAAGCTCCTTGAAGGGCCCGTAGAACTCGCGCATGAGGGGCACCCACTCGCGTTCGCCCCGGGCGACCTCGTCCAGGCGCTGCTCCATGCGAGCGGTGAAGTCGAGGTCCACGAACTCCCCGAAGTGCTCCACGAGCAGGTCAGTGACGATGCCCGCGACCAGCTCGGGATGCAGCCGCTTCTCCTTGATGACCACGTAGCCGCGATCGACGATGGTGGAGATCGTGGCTGCGTACGTCGATGGACGCCCGATGCCGTGCTCCTCCAGCGCCTTGATGAGGGTCGCCTCGGTGTAGCGGGGCGGCGGCTCGGTGAAGTGCTGGGTGGTGGCCACGGCCGTGACCTGGGTGCTCTGTCCCTCGGCGAGTTCCGGCAGGCGGGCCTGCGCCTCGTCCTCCTCGGTGTCATCGTCGCGGCCCTCGGTATACACCCGGGAGAAGCCATCGAACAGGGTGCGCGTTGCCGAGGCCCGCAGCTCGTAACGCCCCGCGGTGAGCTCCACGGACGTCGTCTCGAGCCGCTTCTCGGTCATCTGGGAGGCCAGGGCGCGCTGCCAGATCAGCCGATACAGCCGCAACTCCTCGGACGAGAGCCACTTGGCGATCGAGTCGGGGTCCCGATGGAAGCTGGTCGGGCGGATCGCCTCGTGCGCCTCCTGGGCTCCCTTGGCCTTGGTCTTGTGGACCCGGCCCTTGGGCATCGTGTACTCGGGCCCGAAGCGCGTACCGATGACCTCGCGGGCCTCACCCATGGCGACACCCGCCATGGACATCGAGTCCGTGCGCATGTAGGTGGTCAGACCGATGCTCTCGCCGTCGATCTCGATGCCCTCATACAGCCGCTGGGCCACGGACATGGTGCGGCGAGGACTGAAGCCGAGCTTGCGGCTCGCCTCCTGCTGCAGGGTGCTGGTCGTGAAGGGCGCCGCCGGTGACCGCTTCTGGGTCCGAACGGCGACCTTGGACACCTGGGGCGTGGCGCCCCGGAGTGCCTCGGCGTGGGCCTCGGCGGTCTCGCCATCCGAGACGGCTAGGGCCTCACCGTCGATGCGCACCAGGTCCGCCGTGAAGGGATCGCCCGCGGCGGTCTGCAGCTGCGCCTGGAGGGTCCAGTACTCGCGTGCCGTGAACGCGGTGACCTCACGCTCGCGCTCCACCACCAGCCGCACCGCGACCGATTGGACGCGGCCCGCGGACAGGCCGCTGCGGACCTTGCGGGCGAGCAATGGGCTGAGGGTGTAGCCGACCAACCGGTCGACGACGCGCCGCGCCTGCTGCGCATCCACGAGATGCATGTCGATGTCCCGGGGACTGGCGAACGCCTCCCGGATGGCAGGCTCCGTGATCTCGGAGAAGGTCACCCGCCGCTGCTTGCCCACGGGGATCCCGGCGGCTTCCGCGACGTGCCACGCGATAGCCTCGCCTTCGCGGTCCAGGTCCGTGGCGAGATAGACGGTCTCGGCACGGCCAGCGGCCTTGCTGATACTGGCGACTTCCTTGCGGCGGTCGTCGCTGATGACGTAGTCGGGCGCGAAGTCGTGCTCCACGTCGACGCCCAGCTTGCCCTTGCCGGGGTTCTCGGGGAGGTCACGCACGTGGCCCTTGGATGCGAGCACCGTGTAATCGGGGCCCAGGTAACGCTCGATCGTCTTTGCCTTCGCAGGAGACTCGACGATCACTAGATTCTTGGTCATTTGGCCGGAGTGTAGCACCGGGACACGCTGATTCCGGCTCGCGTCCCCTATGGGGACGCGAAGTCGTCGGGGCGCGTTCCCAGAGGGCGGTCAGACGTCCCGGATGCGCTGGAGCAGTTCTTCCGCGGCCTCGTGCTCTTCCTGGTCCTCGACGCTCGGGGCGCCCGGATCCGGCAACGGCCCGGACGGCAGCGCGAGGATGGAGCTGGCCTCCACGGCCGAGAGTGGGATCTCGATGAACCGGATGATGTGCAACGGGATCGCGAACCAGGAATCGACACGGTCGATGAAGGTCGGCTTCTTGCCGTCGACCAGGCGCAGGTTGGTGCACACAAGGCTGACGTCCGATGCCTCTGGCATGCCCCGCAGGTCGCATACCAGTGGTTGCTCGTTGTTCATGTGGATGACGGCATCTCGGATCACCGCCACAGGATAGGCAGCACGGGCCGGCCTTCGGATCGGTACGGAGGTCAGGGTGCGGTGCACTCATGGAGGGTCCAAGTGGGTCGGTCGTCCGCCTGGATCCCCGGGCGGCGGCAGCAGCAGTGGCCCCGCCGCCACCTGGAGTGGCCCCATGGGGATGACCCAGCCCCGCAGCTGGAGCAGCGTCAAGGCGCCTGCCACGACCGCGGGCGGCTGGCCGGTCGCGCTGATGAGCGCATCACTGGATACCGGACCGTGGAGCAACAGCGTCGCGACGCTCCTCTCGACGTCGCCCAGGACTGCGAGCGCGTCCCCGGCGTGCATGGCCCGCGCTGGTCGGCCCACCCCCATGGCACCGTCAGGCACGATGCCGGGCGATCCGCCCGCGAGGCCAAGGTCGATGATGAGTTCCTCCACGCCCACCAGCGGCCGGGCGGGCGATTCACGCAACAGGGCGAGACAGCCCGCCGTAGCTGGGTCCGACGGCCTGCCGGTCGAGGCGAACACCTGTCTGCCCTGCTCCAGGGCATGCCGTGCCGTGATGAGCGCCCCACTGCCGACCGGCGCCTCGATGACGACCGTGGCGCGGCTCAGGCCGCTGATGATCCGGTTGCGGCGAGGGAAGGTGCCCTTCGTGGGCATGACATCCGGTGGGTGCTCGCTGATGATGGCACCGGAGCCATCCCGGATCGCCCGGGCGAGTGAGGCGTGCGCTCGTGGCCATCCATGGGCCAGTCCCCCACCGATGACGGCCACTGTCCGACCCCCGAGATCCAGGCTCGTCGCGTGCGCGACACCATCGATACCCATCGCGAGGCCGCTCACGATCGTGACGCCTCGGACCGCCAGTGCTGCCGTGACCCGCGCGGCGAATGCCCGCCCAGCGGGTGTCGGGCGGCGTGTCCCGACCACGGCCACCAGCGGTTCGGTAGCCAGCGCCACCTGATCGCCGACGCCGAACAGCACCGGCGGCGGCGGGTCGACGAGCCGGAGTGCCCGAGGATAGGCTGCATCCCACGGCGTCAGGGCCCACGCGCCAAGCTCCCGCAGCCGCCGGTGGACTGCCTCGGGGTCCCGGGCAGCGGCATGGATACCCTCGAGCGTCGCAGGTCGCAGCCCACACTCCGCGGCGGCTCGGATACGTCCGTCGACGCGTCCCCGATCTGGTCGCGCAGCAGCCGACAGCACCTGCGTTGCACCACCGAATGCGGCCGCCAGGCGCGGCACCAGGTGCTCGCCCAATCCATCGACCGATGCGAGGGTGATCCACGCGGCTCGTTCCGCCGCCGCGTCCGCCGTCGAGTGGGTCACGCAGCCGCCAGGCGTTCCATGCCGTCGTCGCGCAAGGCCATGGCCGCCGAGACGGCATCGGCGCCGACACGCTCGGCTCCCGTCAGGTCGGCGATCGTCCTGGCGACACGCAACGTGCGGTGGATGCCTCTCGCGCTCATGGCGGTCGATGCGGCCAGGTCGGCGAGCAGCCGACCGGCCGCCCCGTCCAGCTGGCACGCGGCCATGACGCCACCCGCTGTCAGCCTGGCATTGGGCATCCCATTGCGGGCCACCGCGACGGCCCGCGCACTGGCGATGCGCTCGGCAACGATGCTCGACGACTCCCCCACCGGTCCCTCGATGAGGACCTCCGGCGGCACGCGGGCCATGACCACGCGCAGGTCGATGCGGTCCAGCAGTGGACCGCTCACCCGCAGCTGATATCGCGCGGCCTCGTCGAGCCGGCAGCGGCAGCGAACACCCTGCTCCCCGTACCAGCCGCACCGGCAGGGGTTCATGGCAGCGATGAGCTGCAGCCGCGCCGGGTAGCGCACGTGGCCGTGGGCACGGGCGATCTCGACCGAGCCATCTTCCAGCGGCTGGCGAAGGGCATCCAGCACGTTCCGGTCGAACTCGGCCAGCTCATCGAGGAACAGCACACCGCGATGGGCCAGCGTCACCAGTCCCGGCTGGAGCAACGGTCCGCCACCCACCATCGCTGCATACGAGGTGGTGTGATGTGGCGCACGGAAGGGCCGCACGCGACGTTCCGCGGGATCCGGCCGGAGCCCCGCGACGCTTCGGATGACGGCCACCTCCTGCGCCTCATCATCGTCGAGGGGCGGCAGCAGGCTGGGCACCGTGCGGGCCAGCAGGGTCTTGCCGGCCCCCGGTGAGCCCACCAGCAGCAGGTCGTGGCTGCCCGCAAGCGCCACCTCCAGGGCCCAGCGTGCCATGGGCTGCCCGCGCACATCGGCCATGTCCGCCGCGGCGAGACCAGGTCCCCACAGCGTGCCTGATGCTCGGCCCCGGGCCGCATCGTCGGCACCCATCGCGCCACCCGAGACCTGGTGCGCCGGTCGACGACGTGCGGCGTCCGCCGTCCGGCCGCGGGGACCTGCGACGAGACGGGCCACGTCATCCAGGCCCTCCACGCCCACGACTTCCACGCCAGCGACCATGTGCGCCTCCGGGGCATTGCCGGCCGGCACCGCCACGCGCCGATGACCCTGGGCCGCAAGCGTCGAGACCATCGGCAGCATCCCTGCCACGGGCAGCACCTGGCCACCCAGCGATAGCTCCCCCAGCACCGCCCAGGGGCCACCCGACGCCCTGATCTGGCCGGACGCCACGAGGATGCCGATGGCGATGGCCACGTCGTACGCGGCTCCTCGCTTTCGCAGGTCGGCTGGCGCGAGGTTGATCGTGATACGCGAGAGCGGATACTCGAAGCCCGAGTTGCGCAGGGCGCCCCGGACGCGTTCGCGTGCCTCCGAGAGGGCGGCATCCGGCAGGCCGACGATATGGCACACGGGCAACCCCGGGGCGACGTCCACCTCGACCCGCACCAGCTCACCCCGGAGCCCATTCACCACCGCAGTCACCAGCGTCGCAAGCATGCGTCCCAGTCTGGTGACCGGCGATCATCAAGCCCTTATGCGCCCCTCACCCGCTGATCACGCGGTGGCCCGGTCGCGGGCGCCGCCTCCAACCGTTCGACCTTGGCCAGCAGCGCGTTCATGGCATCGTCCTGGAGCAGCAGGTGTGCCTGGATCTGGCCAGCCGCGTGGAGCGTCGCATCGGCGTCTTGGTAGGTCATGTCCGAGCGCTTGTCGGCGGCCCGGCTGAGGATGCCCTGGCCGCAGCCCACGCCCGGATCAGGCGCGACGCCTGACCGGCGTCAGGTCGCGGAGGTGACGAGGAGCTGACCGCTCGTGGACCGACGCGCGAGGGGGTGACTGTCGACAGCGCGCACGAGTTCCAGGATGGAGCGCGCGATGGGCGAGTCGGGACGGGCCTGGAGGAACGGCTCACCGCTGTTGAGGGCGCTGATGGCCGTGCGGTAGTCGTTCACCACCTGGTAGCTGATCACGTGCTTGAGCACCGCCTCGATGGATTTCGGCCCGATACCCGTATAGGCGTTGCTGCGATTGAGCAGCAACTCCACGGCGGCATCGGGCACGCCGATCTGGGTCATGGTCTCCAATACCAGACGCACGTTCTTGATGCACGAAAGGTCAGCGGTCATGACCACCAGCAACCGGTCCGCCGCCGAGATGATGTCCAGGGTGTGGTCATCGAGCCGCTTGTCCAGGTCCACGATGACGTAGTCATACATCCGCCGCAACGTCTCGACGACGGTCGCCATGTGGTGTCGCTCGGCACTCACGTGCTCGGCCTCTTCGGGCCGGGTCGGCGCCAGGAGCAGGTCGATGCCCGAGTCGTGATGGACCACGAGGTTCGCCAGCAGGTCCGCATCGATACCCGGTGATGTCACGGCATCAACGACGGAGTACCGGTCATTGCCGACGTCCAGGAACACCCGGTGGTCGCCGAACTGGAGGTTGGCATCCACGAGCACGACCTTGCGTCGCAGCTGGCGATGTAGGGCGATGGCGGCGTTGATGGACAGGGTCGTGGTCCCCACACCGCCCTTGGCACCATAGAACGCGATGACCTGGCCCATCGTGCTGGACTGCGGCACTGCCTCAGCAGGCGGCGGCAGGGCGGAGGGACGTTTGATCACGGCGCCACCGGGCGGGAAGCGCACGAGCAGCCGGCGCACCCGGGCGATGAGCTCGGCGGGATGCACCGGCTGTGCCTGGTAATCGTCTGCCCCCGCACGCAGGCCACGGACCTTGGTTGCCGCGTCGTCGGGTCCCAGCAGCACCACCGGCACGTATGGCCGGTCGGGCAGACCGCGGACCCTGCTCAGCAGCGTCCAGGCATCCAGGCCACCCACGTTGCAGTCGACGACCGCAAGGTGCGGTGACCGGTCGAGCCACACGGACAGGGCTTGATCGCCGTTCGAGACGATGCGGACCTGGCGGTCCTCGCCCTCGAGCGCGGTGCTCAGGAGGCGCTGGAGCCCGAGGTCATCGGTCACGACAAGGATCAGTGCAGCCATCGACGCGATGCTATGCCCACCGATCGCCCGAGGGCCCCCGCCGATGGTCCCGAAAGCCGGGACCGGAAGGGCTATGGGTGGGTCTGGTGAGGTGTGGTGTGACAGCGCCTCACCGTGGCGCGGCGCTGTCCGGACCTCGGCTCAACCCTCAGCGGGACCCGGCTGTGGCTCCGTGGGAGCGTCATGGATCCCCGGAGCCGGCGGCACATCGGGCGCTGCTGGCGGCGCTGCGAAGCCCGTCACGGGCGGTTCTGGCCGGATGGACCGAAGTCCCCCGGTCGTGCCCATCGATGGCGAGTCAGGCGACTGGGCAGCCTGCGGCCGCGCACCATCGTCGAACCGGGGGGCGTTGTCGTCGAACGTCCGGTCCACCAGGTCACCGACCTGGGACGCCAGCCGCGTGAGCTCCATCGGCAGCACGTACTTGGTGGATGGACTGGCACCGATGGCCTTGAGGGTCTCGAGGTACTGCAGCAGCATCGTGCGCTCATCGATGGATCGCGCTGCCCCATAGATGCGCTCCAGCGCCTGGCTGAAGCCCTCTGCCTCCAGGATCGCGGACTGGCGCTTGCCTTCCGCTCGCAGGATGGATGACTGCTTCTCGCCTTCCGCCACGTTGATGGCGGACTGGCGGGCACCCTCCGACTCCGTGATGACGGCGCGACGGTTGCGCTCCGCGGACAGCATCCGGTTCATGGCTTCCTGGACGTCCCTCGGCGGCGTGATCTCCCGGATCTCCACCGTGGTCACCTTGCCGCCCCAGCGCTCCGTCTGCTCGTCCAGCTTGGTGCGCAGCACCTCGTTGATCTGGTCGCGCTTGGACAGCACATCGTCCAGCAGGATGTCGCCGATGACGGCGCGCAGCGTGGTGGTCGCGATGCCCTGGAGCGCGCCCGCGAAGTAGGCCACGTTGACGATGGATCGCAATGGGTCGCTGATACGCCAATAGATCAGGAAGTCGATGCTGATGGGCGCGTTGTCCTTGGTGATGGTCGTCTGGCTGGGCACCTCGATGAACTGCTCGCGCAGGTCCACCCGCACCGGCCGGTCGACCACCGGGATGAGGAACACGAGCCCAGGGCCCTTGATCTTGTCCGGACCCGTCCGGCCCAGCCGGAAGACGACCAGGCGGTCGTACTCGTTCACGATGCGGACGCTCAGGTACACCAGGACCAGCACCACGACGAGCACCAGGATGAGCCCGCCGATGGTCACGGTATCGAACACAAAGACCTCCTGCTCACCGCTGGAGCGGATCCACTATCAGGACCAGGCCGTCACGGCCAACGATCCGCACCGGCGTGCCGCGCTCCAGGCTGCGGCCGTCCGCGCTCCGGGCGGTCCATTCCTCCCCTGCAGCATAGACGGTTCCCGTGGGAATGAGCGCCCGGCGCACCTCGGAGTCCATGCCGACGAGGTCACGAGGCACCTCTTCGGAGCGGACACCAACGTTGACCGGCGCCATGCCCCGGGTGCGGACCACCGCCAAGACGACCACGCCCAGGAAGGCCACCGCCATCGTCGTCATGAGCACGATGATGGGCACCGCCACCTCCACGCTGGGTGCCGTCGGCGGGCCCGACTGGGTATACAGCGCGGACGCGCCAAGGACGAATGCGATGAGCCCGCCGATGGCGAGCAGGCCGTGGCTGGTGACCGTGAGCTCCAGCACGAACAGCACGATGGCGAGGACGATGAGCAGCAGTCCCGCGACATTCAGCGGCAGGCTGCCGAAGCCGATGAACGCGAGGATGATGGCGAAGGCGCCCACGATGCCGGTCACGAAGTTCGGGTTCTGGAGCTCGAACACCAGGCCCATCGAGCCGAGCGTGAACAGGATGAACGCGATATTCGGGTCGGCCAGCAGGTGCAGGAACGCCTGGAACGGGTTCATCTCCGTCTCGGCCGTCGGTGCACCGGCGGTCTGCAGCACCCACGGCTGACCGGCCACGCTGACCGTCCGGCCATCCGCCTGGCGGAGCAGGTCATCGAGGTTGGCGGCCTTGATATCGATGGCGCCCGCCGCAAGTGCCGCATCGACGGTGTGTGACGTGGCATCCCGGACCGTGCCCACGGCCCAGTCCACGGGTCGGCCGCGCTCGTTGGCGATGGCCGTGATGGATGCGATGGCGTCGTTCATGACCTTGTCGCCGAGCGTGCCCTCGATGTCCTCGCCCTGGGCACCGACCGGCGAGGCGGCCCCGATGTTGGTGCCCGGTGCCATCGCGGCGAGACTGGCGGCAAGGGTGATGAAGGTGCCGGCACTGGCCGCACGCGCACCTGCCGGCGCCACCCAGACGATGACCGGCAGCGGTGCCTCCAGGAGCGTCTGGACGATGTCCCGGGTGGCGTCCAGCGACCCGCCGGGCGTGTCCAGCTCGACGACCACCGCAGGTGCGCCCCCAGCAGCCGCCGCACTGATGCCCTCCCGCAGGTAGCCGGCCATCACCTGGTCGACGATGCCCGTGGTGGGCAGCACGACCACCGTGCCCGGATCCGCGGCACGCGCGAAGGGCGCCAGCACCATCAGCATCAGGCCCAGCATCGCCATCACCCGGCTGGCCAGGCGCAGCCGTCCGCCTGCGCGGGACCGTGCGCCGGTCACGCGCGTCCCGCCATCAGGTGGTCCAGGCACGACCGGCTCCACGTCTCGAGCCGCTCGCCCAGGGCATCGATGTCTGCGGTCGCCGCGAACACGCCCTCCAGCTTGTGTGTCTCGCGGATGGCCACCGCGCGGCCGGCGGCCTCGACCTGGTACACGACACCCAGGTGCACCCGGCCCACGGGGTCCGTATCGTCATTGAGCACTCCGATGGGCACGAAGTCGGGCGTCCAGTCGGCGACCAGCTCCTCCGACCACTCACGGACAAGGCCACCATCGAGGCCACCGTCATCCGGGCCGACATGACCCCCGACGCCGATGGAGTACCGGTCATGCAGCCGGGTATCGGCCCCTGCGCGAAGACGGCGCATCAGGAACACCAGGGGCCCGTCGGTCACGACCACATACGGGATGAGTTGCTGGAACGACGGATCGTCCTCCACCTCGGCGCGCACCCGGTAGCTACCGTGGCTGCTGACCGCCGCCAGCACATCAGCCATGCCGGAGGTCCGGATGCCGCGCCAGTCGAGGCCGTGGGGCACGCGGTCGCGCGGCAATCCGAGCACGAGCTCACGGGAGACGCTGCTGGGTCCCTGGGCTGGGTCCGCCATGTGAGCAGTGTACCGGTCCTCCACCGGCAGGCCTTCAGACCGTGACCGAGCGGAGCGACAGCACGATCGCCACCACCGATACCAGGATGACCACCTCGCGCACCAACAGCCAGCGCTCAAGGCGCAGGTCGGCGTGCCGCTCGTCAGCGGCCCGCTCGACCTCGACCGCAGACCTTGCCAGCCCGCTGGGCTCGTGAGGCATGGTCACGGCGCCAGCAGCGCCCGACCGCGCTTCTCCGTCTTGTCCCAGTGCTGTTCGGCACCCCGAAGCTCGCGGATGTACGCCGTCAGCGTCACGAGACACAGGAAGGCGCCGTAGCCCGAGATGTACAGCAGCGTCCGCGACAGCACGCGACCGCCGCGCAGGTGCTCGACACGCATCGCCAGCCACGCCACCGCCATGCAGCCGGCCAGCCAGATGCACAGGAACCACTCGATGAGCATGCCCCGAGGCGGGCCATCGGCGCCGAAGACGCCCGGCAGGCAGGCGTACACGACGATGGCCACGGACACGATGCCGGGGAACAGGATCCCCTCCCGCCATGCGGTCCTGGCAACGCGCGGATCGATGGCCAGCGTGAACACCGTCGTGAACAGGTAACACACGGCATTGACGATCCACAGCATGCGGAATGCTGCCCACGCCTGGGTATCGCCCAACGCGAGCAGCAGCAGCAGGGCCATCGATGCCGCGATCATCGTGATGGGCTGGAGCAGGACGGAGAACCAGGCGAGGCCGAACGTGACACCGCCGAGGGCGTGCTGCCGGAACGGCCGGAACCAGACATCGCGGTAGCGGCGGGTGACCTGGATATTGCCGCGGCTCCAGCGCAGGCGTTGCTTCCAGAGGCCGTGCAGGTCCTCCGGCTCCTCCGCCCAGACCACAGCATGCGGCTCGAAGATGGCCCGTCGGCCGTGGAGCTGCGTCTCGAAGGTGGCCACGGTGTCCTCGGCCAAGGTGGTCGTATCGATGCGGCCACCGATGGCATCCAGGCTGGCCCGTGAGTGGAGTTGTGCGCCGCCTGCGAGGCAGGCCATGCCACCCAGCACGTTCTGGGTGCGCCGAGCGGCAGCCTGGGCGGTCACGTACTCGAAGCCGATGAACCGGTTCAGGTAGCCGGGGTGGTGGGAACCCTCCTTGATGTAGGCCGTGACCGCCCCAACCTCTGGGTCGGCCAGGTGGCGTGTCATCCGCCGAAGGGTGCCCGGCTCGAACTGGACATCCGCGTCCGCGATGAGGATCGCCTCTGCCCAGTCGTCGGCCAGCACCTGCTCCAGACCCTGGTTCAGGGCGTGCGCCTTGCCCTTGCCGCCAACTGCGGTCCGGACATGGACCACCCGCCCAGGGTGCAATGCGGCGCGTTCCAGGATCCGTCCCGGAGTGCCATCCGTGCTGGCATCGTCCACGACGACCACTCGCAGCCGCTCCTTGGGATAGTCCATGCCCAGCAGCCGGTCGACGGACGCGCCGATGACCGCCTCCTCGTTCCAGGCCGGGATGAGCACGGCGGTACGCGGCAGGTACGGTCGGGACCGGCCGATGTGATTCCGGAAGGCGTGCAGCCCGATGAGCAGGTACTGCCACGCCCCGACCACAGGCGCGACGGCACCCAGCATCACGATGGCGACGAGGAGCAGCGTGAGCGGGCTCATGCTGGCGTGGCGCCTGGGACGACCGCTTCCAGCACGTCCCGGACATATCGGTATCGGCCGACGGCCTCGCTCGCGTGTGCATCCGAGCCGGCGACCAGGTCCGCGCCGCACGCGACCAGGAGACGCGCGACCGGGATCCCCGGGCACGCCCACTTCTCATTGATCTCTACGGATGTGCCTGTCTCGCGACACCGCACCCCGAGCGCCCGCAGGAGCTCGTCGGGCACGTCCGACTCCGCGAGGCCCAGCTTGGGCAACACACTGAACGGGTGGACGAGCACCGCCGGCCGGTCGGCGCGACTGACGGCGGCCATCATGGCCCTGACCAGCGTCCCGATGACCCCGGACGCTTCGAGGCGCCCCGCGGCGAGCTCGGCCCGCACGGTGGCGGGGCCCATGGGGCCGCCATCCGTTGGTACCTGGTGATCGGCGATGAGCAGCAGCTCCACACCCTCCAGGCGCGCAGGCAGGTCCAATGTCCCGGCGCTGTCGAGGATCTTGGACTCGACCCCGATGCGCACGTCGACGGCGGTGCCGGACCGGAGCTCGTCAACGGCCCGCACGAACCGGGGCAACCAGTCCGTGTCCGCCCGCACATGGTCAGCCATCACCGATCGGGTCAGCCCCGCCGCTGTCGCAGCCCGCAGGTTCTCCAGGGGGTCGCTGGTGCCATCGGAGAAGGTG
>Ga0335397_10002556_pt1 | contig 24831 bp, 23 predicted proteins | sample MAT04_FD_205740 | JGI IMG/M metagenome (GOLD analysis project Ga0335397, IMG submission 205740) | Freshwater microbial communities from Lake Fryxell liftoff mats and glacier meltwater in Antarctica - MAT-04 (spades assembly) (version 2) ... | reverse complement strand
CTTTTAAAACCTTGGTCTGTTCGTGCGAAATTACCTTCCGCAAGCCAAAAAAATGCGGTAGGATTGTGCCTGTTGATTGCTGCATTGATTTTGATTAAGTTTTAGAAATACCAGGTGATTAATATGAAACTTGCCACACTGTGCTATGTCCGTCAGGATCAAAAAACACTGATGCTTCACCGCATAAAAAAAGCCAATGATATCCATGCTGGCAAATGGAACGGTCTGGGCGGCAAGCTGGAGCCCGGCGAATCACCCGAACAGTGCGTGATCCGCGAGGTGTTCGAAGAATCCGGTTTAAAAATAGTTCAGCCGTGCTATAACGGCTTGTTGATCTTTGCCAACTTTAAAGAAGAAGATTGGTACGTCTGGGTATTCAGCGCCAACGGGTTCAGCGGTGAACTCATAGAGCAGGTTGATTCAAAAGAAGGCCGCCTGGCATGGATTGCGGATCAAGAAGTGACCGCGTTGAATTTGTGGCCATCCGACCTGATCTTCATGCCCTGGTTGCAGCAAGACAAGATTTTTTCGGCGCGCTTTCAATATGATGGCGAAAAAATGCAGGGGTACACGGTTGTGTTTTATTGACCAATCTGATGGGGGAAGGCATTATAATTATTTGATATGACAATTTTTTCTGACAAGCAAATCATCCTGGGTGTTACGGGTTCCATCGCTGCCTACAAGGCCGTCGAATTAGCCTCCCGGCTGACCCAACAGGGTGCGCTGGTGGATGTGATCCTGACCGAAAGCGCCGGGCAATTTGTATCGGCGCTGACCTTTCAATCCGTTACCGGCCGCAAAGCCTTCACTTCGCCTGACCTTTGGGGTGGCGATGCACATATTTTGCATGTCGGCCTTGGTCATAAAGCCGATTTACTGGTGATTGCGCCTTGCACCGCCAATACGCTCGCAAAACTGGCTCATGGCCTGGCCGATAACCTCCTCACGATCACCGCTCTTGCCATGCAGGGCGACACACTGGTTGCCCCGGCCATGGATGCTGGCATGTATGAACACCCGGCCACCCAGGACAATGTGCGTATCTTGCGCGAGCGCGGCGTCCTTTTCGCTGGCCCGGCCGTTGGACGGATGGCTTCAGGCCTGAGCGGGCAGGGGCGCATGCTCGAGGCGGATGAGATCCTCGGGCATATCCGCCTGGCTCTGGCGCGCACAGCCAGGCTGGCCGGTAAAAAGCTGGTTGTCACTGCTGGCGGCAGCCAGGAAGCTATTGATCCCGTGCGCTATATCACCAATCGCTCATCCGGCAAGCAGGGCTATGCCCTCGCGCAGGCCGCCCTGGACGCAGGCGCCCAGGTTACGTTGATCTCACATCCCACCGGGCTGCTGCCGCCAGTCGGCGCACAGTTGCTGAAAGTCGGCAGCGCCGCAGAAATGTTGGAAGCGGTACTGACCGCTTGCGCCGACGCCGATGCGCTGGTGATGGCCGCCGCCGTGGCTGATTTCCAGGTCAAGCATGTCGCCACACATAAATTAAAGAAGCGCGATGGTATTCCACAGATTGAATTGACTGAAGCGCCTGATATTCTGGCAGCGGTGGCGAGCGCGCGCGAAAACCTGAAAAAATTAAAAGTTGTGGTAGGATTCGCCGCAGAAAGTCGTGATTTGCTGGAAAATGCCGCTGCAAAATTGATTTCCAAGCAACTCAGTTTCATCGCTGCAAATGATATCTCTGCCGATGACGCCGGGTTCGCTGTAGATACAAACCGTATCACCTTGTTGTATGCTGGTGGCGAACGTGAACCATTGCCGTTGATGAGCAAGCCTGAAGTGGCTCAAATCATCGTTGAGCGTATTGCTGCGCTCCTGGAGTAATATGCGCGTCTTAGTGATCTCAGATTTGCACGCCAACTTAACTGCTCTGGAAGCTGTGCTGGCAGATGCTGGCGCGGTGGATGCTACCTGGTGTCTTGGGGATGTGGTCGGGTACGGTCCGGATCCCAACGAGGTGGTGGAGCTTTTGCGCACGATCCCCAACCTGTCTTGCATCCTTGGCAACCACGATGTGGCGGTACTGGGACAGATGGATTCGGCGGTGTTCAATACCGAAGCGCGCAGGTCAATGGTCTGGCAGAAGAAAAATATTACCCCGGCCAACCTGTTTATGCTCGAAAACCTGCCCCAGGATGCCCAGGTGCGGGAAAATGCCACCCTGGCGCACGGCAGCCCGCGCGACCCGGTCTGGGAATATATTTTAAACACCCTGGTGGCGCGTTTGAACTTTGAAGCTTTTGCCACCCCGTTTTGTTTTGTGGGACACTCGCACATTCAGTGTATGTTTTATATGGACATGAATAAAGACCTGGTTTCGCTGATGGTTCCGCGCCCGCGCGAAGTGGTTCAACTCACCCCGCGCGCCATTATTAACCCCGGCAGTGTCGGCCAGCCGCGCGATCGTGATCCCCGCTCGGCCTACGGTTATTTTGACCCCCAGGCATTTACCTGGGAACCGCGCAGGGTTGCCTACGATATCGAATCCGTTCAAAAACGGATTCGCGCCGCCGAACTCCCCGAAAAACACGCTTTGCGCCTTGCAGAAGGTTGGTAAAACAAGAAGGCATGCAGCTTAATGGCTGCATGCCTTCTTGTTTTATATGGAAAGCCCTTAATTTTACGGAACAAATCTACGTCCGGCTGCGTCCTTTGAACAGAATACGCCGGAACCTTGTTTGCCCAGGAGGCATACTATGAAACACCTTCCAATAATTTTCTTAATCGCCGCTCTATTACTATCGGCCTGCGCGGCCGCTGCACCGTCTTCCATGCAAACATCTCCCTCATCTGTTGGCAATGCCCCGGAAGCCCAGCGCGGTCTCGATGCGTCCGGAGGTTCTGCCGCCCCTGGGGGTGTTGATACTGGCGAGGCGCCTGCCGCGGTTCCGGCTCAGCCGCGAATTGTCCTGCAAAACGCCGATCTGGCCATCGTAGTCAAAGATCCGCAGGCCAAAATGTTGGAAATCGGCGCAATGGCTCAACGTCTTGGCGGCTATGTGGTTACTTCCAACATGGGCCAGGTTTATGTTGATAGTGGTCAGAAAGTACCTGAAGGCAGTATCAGCATTCGCGTGCCAGCCAAAGACCTGGATGCCGCCCTGGTTGAAATCAAAACCAATACCATCGAAGTCCAGATCGACATACTGGTCGGTCAGGATGTGACCGACCAGTATGTCGATCTGCAATCCCAGTTGAAGGCCAAACAAGCGGCTGCTGATAAGCTCTACGAGATTCTACAAAAGGCGCAAACCGCCGATGACACCCTGAAGATCTTCAACCAGCTTACCCAGGTGCAGAGTGAAATTGAAGTGCTCAAAGGACAGATAAATTACTACGACCAGGCCTCTGCCTTATCCTCTGTCAGTATTCGCATCGTAGCAGAAGAAACCATCAAGCCCATTCAAATCGCAGGTTGGCAGCCCCAGGGCGTGGCGCGTGATGCCGTGCAGTCGCTGGTCGATTTCTTCCAGGGCTTTGCCAGCTTCCTCATCTGGCTGGTGATTTTCATCATCCCCGTCGCTGCGGTGATCATCATCCTGCTGGCTTTACTATGGCGCATGCTGCGCTGGTTCTGGCGCAAGCTCTTCCCGCCCAAAACTCCGCCGTCCTCGCTCCCTGCTATCCCGGCTGCGTAATAGCCTTTTTAAAAAAATAATAAAACGTTCATCGCCATTAACGGGTGATGGACGTTTAGTTTTTACAGGTATAATTTTTGCAATGGAAAAACTTCTTCGCGATGCCCACCAGTTATTTGGCCTGACTCTCTCGGGCAGGCAGATGGCACAGTTGGCGCTTTTTGAGCGCGAATTGTTGGAATGGAACCAGAAATTTAATTTAACCGCCATTCGCGATTCTGACGGTATCCGCGCCAAGCATTTTCTCGATTCGTTCTCCTGCACACTGGCCTGGAAAGAACATCCCCCGCGCCGATTAATTGACGTGGGCACCGGGGCGGGTTTCCCCGGCCTTGTGCTCAAGCTGCTTTACCCCACCATGAAACTGACCCTGGTGGAATCGGTCGGCAAGAAAGCCAACTTCTGCGCTCACATGCTGCAGGTATTGGAATTGGAAAACGTGGAAGTTTTGACAGCCCGCGCCGAAGATGTTGGCCAAAACCCGCTTCACCGCGAAAAATATGATTGGGCTGTTGCGCGCGCGGTGGCGGCTTTGCCGGTACTCTCTGAATATCTTTTGCCGCTCGTCAAAGTCGGCGGAGGCATGCTCGCCCAAAAGGGTGAGGGCGGCCCGGCCGAGATACACGCCGCAGAAACAGCCTTCAAGCTGCTCGGTGGGCGGCTGCGCCAGCTTACCAGGGTGCAGCTACCCGCTGTCGCGGATGAGCGCTATCTTGTGGTCGTGGATAAATTCGCAGCCACCCCCGCCGCCTATCCGCGCAAGGATGGTATTCCCGCTAAAAAGCCTTTATAGAAAAATAAAAGACAGGATGCCTGGCATCCTGTCTTTGTGGGCGCAAAGGGACTCGAACCCCTGACCTCCTCGGTGTAAGCGAGGCGCTCTAACCAACTGAGCTATGCGCCCAACGCAGGACATTATACTCGATTTGACGCGCTTGTAAATCAGCCCCTGGAGATAAAAATGACTTTTATTGTTGTTGTGATTGGCTGGGTTTTCTCACTGACGTTGCATGAGTTTTCACACGCGGCAGTCGCCTATCGTGGGGGTGACTTTAGCGTGCGCGAGAAGGGTTATCTCACCTTTAACCCCATCAAATACACCCACCCGGTATATTCAATTCTGCTGCCGCTGGTTTTCCTGCTCCTGGGCGGCATTGGACTGCCAGGCGGCGCTGTATATATAGAAACCTGGCGCCTGTATTCGCGCAAATGGGTTTCAGCAGTTTCGCTCGCCGGCCCGGCTTCAAACCTGCTGCTGGCGATTTTACTCGGAACAGTCCTGCGCTTTGCGCCGGTCAGCGCAGGTGGTATCTGGCCCGCGCTCGCTTTTCTGGCGCTGTTGCAGGTCACAGCTGCCGTGTTCAACCTGTTGCCCGTGCCGCCTTTTGACGGCTACGGAGCGCTGCGTCCGCACCTCAGCCCCGAATGGCGCGAGCGTATGGATGCTTTTGCCCAGGTTTCCATGTGGGTCGTTCTGGCGGTTTTCTGGTATCTGCCAGTCGTCAGTGGGCTCTTTTGGCAGCTGGTGGGTCTTATTTCCAGCCTGATGGGCATCCCGCTCAATCTGGCGGTACAGGGCCAGAGCCTGTTCATGTTTTGGCGGTAGTCTAGCGGTAATCGCCTTCGCCCTTGATCTGACCGCGCTCCATGCGCGAAAACAGCTTCTCAAGATTGGCTTCAGCCACTTCTTGCATTGAAATATTCAACTCGGTGGCGATCTGGGCCATGTACCAGAGCACGTCGCCGAGTTCATATTTAAGCGCCTGGCGGTCTTCTTCCGATATTTTGCCTTCCTTGTCGCGGAAGATCTTCTTCACTTTTCCGGCAAGTTCCCCGGCTTCGTTGACCAATCCCAGGGTAGGGTAAACAATGGGATGGTCGGTATGCACCAGGTTCCAGGTTTTGCGTGATTCGCGCTGGTATTCATCAAAATTTTCCAGTTTCACGGCTTCCTCCAATAAAGAATGGCGCATTATACCAGCCTGGGCGCTAATATTTTCCAGGTTGTCAGGGGTATCAGGGGTACTTATGGGTGATGAGCGCATCCCGCCAAACCCAATATACTTCAAAAAGAGGAGATTACTCATGAAAAAACTATTTCCAGTTTTCATCACATTGTCTTTGCTGTTGAGCGCCTGCGGTTCCTTTGGCGCCAACGCCGCGCCGACGCCCATTGTGGTTTCCACTGCGGTCCCGGTGGTTGTCTCTACTAACGAACCTCTGCCGGTCGAGAGCGGCAAGGCTGGCAGCGAACGTGTTGCACCTGGCGATGGCATGGTGCAGGTTTTTGTCCCCGCCGGTGAATTTCAGATGGGCGGCTATGACGGTGATGTCCAGAATGATGAGCGCCCCACCCATAAAGTTCAACTGGACTCTTTTTGGATTGATAAACTGGAAGTCACCAATGGCATGTACCAGATCTGCGTTAAGGATGGAGGGTGCCAGCCTACACGATATGAAAAGTCTGCCACGCATCCTGACTATTATACAAACAAGGATTTTACCGACTTCCCGGTGATCTACGTCAACTGGCAGGATGCCTCCAATTATTGCCAATGGGCGGGCCGCCGTCTGCCCAGCGAAGCCGAGTGGGAATTTGCCGCGCGTGGCAATGCAGACACCCGCCGGTTCCCATGGGGTGATCAAAGCCCCGATAACACGCTTGCCAATTATGATTACCAGCAGCTTCGCGATACCACCCGCGTGGGCACCTTCCCAAGAGGCGCCAGCCCGTTTGGCGCACTGGACATGGCAGGAAATGTCTGGGAATATACTTCAGATTTTTTCAGCGGGAATTTCTACAATATGCCTGAGTCATTGGTGTCCAACCCGGTTGGCGCAAAAGGCAAGGATGGCGGCCAAAAATCCCTGCGCGGTGGTTCCTATGCGGATGTCTTCAAGGAATTGCGTGTATCGAATCGTGGCTTTGCCACCGCCCCCGATCTGACCGCCGATGTCAAGTCAGAAGCCTATAAGGGTGCCGCCAATGACCGCACCGGTTTCCGCTGCGCCGCACCTGGCAAATAAGAGAAATTCAACCACCCAAAACAAAGCGGGATGTCTTTTTCAAGACATCCCGCTTTGTTTTTTTATGTTAACGGATTGGACCCTGGTAAACCTCAACAAAATCGTATCGCGTAGCGTGCACCACAAAAAACCCTTTCTTCCTATTTACTTACTTGATACTGGTCGAAATCAAATCCTTTAGCAGGTTGTTCAGCACTTCCCTGGCATTGTTTTGCTTGCCAACACCAAACAAACCGGAATTTGCATCGTTAAAAGATAGCGGCGCAGGGAAAGCCTTTCCGCCCTGTCCCGCCACCAGCTCGGGAAAAGCTGCCTGCAGCGCCTCGATGTAATTGGGCTGCAGCGTAACCACCCAGCCGTTAACGACTTTGCTGGGTGTCTGCGTCCCGATCATCAGCACACCCACGCTCTGCAGGTATTGCAGCAACTCCGGCACATCCAGACCGGGCTGAATGAAGAGTGTATCCACCTTCCGCCGGATCAGAATGTCGGCGTAAGCCCCGTACTCGCTGGGCTTCGCATCTTCAGGGATATCTTGCAGCAAGGGATATTCTTCAAACGGGCCAGCATACGGATTACATAACCCGCAGAAAAACTGCTGACCGGCCCGCATGGCGTTGATGATTGTATCGGCATCTGGCGAGCCTTTGCGTACCAGTGCGCCCGTGTGATAATCCTGGGTGATGATCGCGCCAATATAGCCAGCCATGAAAGCCACTTTGTCCAGACTGGTGGCTTCGCCCCCCAGAACGCTGATATTGCCGCCCGGCTGGGTGCCCGCGATGTTGATCGCCAAAAACTGCGCCTGGGGCGCGGCGGCCGCCAGTGACTTGATCTCCGTGTCATCGGTCAGCACGATCACGATTTTCAGGGCTGGCTCAAGATCGGCAGCGCTAAGTTTGTTCAGCACCACAAAGCGGTAGCTTTGGGCCTGGGCCAGATCGTAAACAGTCTTTTGGTAAACTTTCGACACCGCCTCGTTCATGTCTACTGGCACAACGAGAATTACCAGCGGCGCGGGCAGGGTGGCGGTAGGTCCGGCAGTCGGCCTGGGAGTCGCGGATGGAGCCGGGGTGCTGGTTACACCAGCAGCTGATGGCACACCGCTGGTGCAGGAAGTTAATAGGATCAGTACCAACAAAAAGGCAAAACGAGCGCGCACGGGCTTTTCTCCACAAACAGGTTATCAGGTATTTTACCTTAAACGCGCAAAGACGCCGGGTTTGGCGTCTCTGCGAAATTCTGTGCGGCTTACTTTGTAGTGACTTTAACAGTTCTGGGGCGCACTGACTCTGCTTTGGGGATGCGCAGCGTCAAAATGCCGTTCTCAATCGCAGCGGATGCCTTGTCACCGTCGAGCGCAACCGGCAGGCGCAGCGTGCGGCGGAAAGCTCCAGCCGGCAGCTCGCTCATCAGGTATTCGCCATCGTGCTGGCTGAATTTACCTTCAATCGAGAGCGCGTCATCCACAACCTGAATGTTCAGATCTTCGGCCTTCAGACCGGGAACATACGCGCTCAGTACAAATTCTTCACCTTCATCGCGGATGTCCACCGGCAGCGGGTGGGTGGTTTCCACGTTTTCGTTTCGAACGGCCCAACGTCGGGCCAAATGGTAAGGGGTGGTGCTGATGTAGAAGCTCATGATATTTTCCTTTTGTGTTTGTTTATACGGTTCAAGTGATGTCCTTATCATATTGCCTGGATGTTGGAAATAAGCAAGAAAAAAATCAGTTTTTGGTTAATGATCAGTATGATGAATGTCAACACCCTGGGCGCAAACCCGGCGAACGCGCGGGTATAATCGGCATTATGCTGCAAAAAAAGCTGGTAGGATTTTTAGTAGTTGGTTTGCTCTTAGGCCTGGCGATCTTTCTCACATCGGAGTTTCGCTCAGCCGGTATGCGTACGCCGGTCGTATGGAAGTATCTCAACGACCCGGCCGCCAACCAGAACCTGGTGGTGCAGGCAGGTTCGCGCTGCGGCGGCGCACCTTTCATCTTTCCCACCTCCGGGATGATCGGCTACCTATGGGATGATTCCTTCCAGCTGGGTCACCGCCACCAGGGCATTGATATCTTTGCCGGTACTGATGTGAACGTGATGGATGTCATTTCTGCCTTCCCCGGTTACCTCACCCGCCTCCCCGAATGGAAGTCTTCAGTGATCGTGCGCGTTCCCAGTGACCCGCTCAACCCTGGGCACCAGATCTGGCTGTATTACACGCACATGGCCGATGCCGCCGGTACCTCCTTCGTATCTGCGGATTTTCCCCCCGGCACGGATGAGCAGTATATTGATGTTGGAACCGTGCTTGGCCGCCAGGGCAATTATTCCGGCGATCCCAATAACCCGGTGGGAGTGCACTTGCACTTTTCAGTCGTCCGCGATGATGAGCTGGGTCGCTTTAAGAATGAGTTGGATATAAACAATACCTACGATCCATCCCCGTACCTGGGGTTGGCGTTGAATGCAAACTCAAATCCAGACCGCATCCCGGTCTGCGTACCGTAACACTCCCTCGGCCTTTATTTGAAAGGATTTCCCCATGAATTACTGGTATTCACTGAATCTGGGAGATGCCATGTTCTCCTTTGAACCAGCCGAAAAAATCGCCCTGGCCATCAAAGCCTGGCAGGCCAGCCAGGTTGATAATCTGCTTGCCTTAACTTGCGCGGCAGTATTTACCAGAAATGACTCAGAAGGCCGTCTGCATTGCCAGACAATCGCCTTTTTCTCTCCAGACACGGCTGCTGTTGCCCTCCAGTTTGGGGCCCATCCATGCCCCCGACCGCCTCGCGACGGCCTCGATCTGCTTACAGAGGACCCGGCCGCCTGGTCGCTGCTCTTTCCTGAAAACCGCTGACAGGTTACAGCATCAGCAATTCTCGTAGTGGTTTTAGAGATATCAGGCAGGCAAGCCCTGGGCTAAGGAGCAACGCCCCATCAACGGGCCTTCCAGGCCTGCTTCAGAAGGCGCCGCTCTTATAGCCTGGTTGCTTCAGCGCCAGCGGCCTCAGGAAGTGGCTGCGCCAATGCAGTATATCGAGCCTGTTCCCGCGGGCTCAAGGGGCGCTTAATCGTCTGGCGCAACTTGCGGGTTTTTTCGAAATGGGTTGCCGCCGCGGAGTATTCACGCATCTTGCAGGCCAACTCAGCCTGAAACAACCGCGCTGAAGTGGTTAGGACAACATCCTGGCGGGCTTCGTATTGCGCCAGGGCCAGGTCAGAAAACGCCAGGGCGGTCACATAGTCACCTTCATCGCCAGCAATTTGAGCCAACACCAATTGCGGATCGGGCAAATAGTAACTATCTCCCAGAGCATCGAAAATACGCAGGCTGGTTTGCGCCAGTTGTTTGGCGGTCGCCAATTCCCCCATTTCGCGCAGGGCATCGGCCAGGTTGTGCATTACAAAGGCCTGCGCCCAGCCTTCAGGTTGCGGCATAACCAACTCATAGGCACGTTGCAGCCAGGAGCGGGATTGCTCGAAATCAAGCATATCCAGAGCAATGATGCCTTTGTGCGCCCAGGCTTGCATAGGATCGGCAAGCGGGTCGGCAGCGATGCTTTCATCCAACCAGTTGAGAGCCTGCGAATAATCGCCCATTATGTAGGCCGTCAAGCCCATGTTGTGCAATACCGTGGCGGTACCGGCTGCATCGCCAAGCTGGTGACGCAAGTCCAACCCTTCTCGATGGTAGGCCAGGCTGGCGGCATATTCATCCAGTGCCAGGTGGATGGCTCCCAGGCCATTGAGGGCGGTAGCTCGGGCAGGCAGGTCTGGCGTGGAAAGCTGCAAAGCAGCCTGTAACATTTCTTGTCCCAATTTAAATTGCCCGCGCCGACACCAAAACCACCACAGGCTGCCCGCTATCGCAATCGCCGTCTGGCCCTGGCCCTGTGCTAACGCCCAGCGCAGCGCGGCCAGTGGCAACTGAGCCCAGCAGCCTGGCAGCCATGTAGGACTGCGACCCATTTTTGCAATTCTGTGTGACCTCCACGCTCAGCGGTTCTGTCAACGCGAAAGCCACAGCCGGGATGGGCAGTAATTCCAAGGATGATTGTACCGCGTGGGCGGCAGGTGGCGCTGCGCGTATTTTGGAATTACCGCTCATGTTGGGGGCGGGTAAAGACAAAATAACGGTCGCGCTGACCCGTATTGGGACTTACAGTGGGCCGGGGACTTACAAATTATCTGCCGTGACCACCGGCAATCTGACAGATAATTTTCCATCCATTGAGACAGCCGGGCGCACTTTCTCGAATGGCGAAGGTTCAACCGCAATGGTGACAATTGCCGCCGATGGTTCTGGCTCGATCCAGGCGCTGGGCTTGATTGAGCAAGCCTCGATGCAAGCCTCCACCCCGGACCCTTCCGCCCGCGTAGATTTTTCCATGCTGATAGCGTGGTGGTTGGCACCGGCACGCCGGCCAGTTGCACCGAAGCAACCCTGAATGCAGCCCTGGCACAGCTTTACCCTGGGGCAATTGCGCCCGGCGGCACATTGAGTTTCAACTGCGGCCCTAACCCTCACACCATTATAGTCACAAGCCAAAAATTCTTGCAAGACGGCAGCGTTATTGATGGCGGCGGTCTGATCACACTTTCAGGCGGCGATAACACGCGCATCTTTTTCGTCACGCAGCAGGCGCGCGTTGAACTGGATCATATCAAGCTGATCAATGGGAATGCAGCCGGCGGCGGGGCGATCTTCGCCGAACCGAACCTGGGTGGTGGGCTCACCTACCTGACACTCAACGATGTCACGCTCAGTGGAAACACCTCTTCAACCTCTGGGGGCGCGATTATCGCAGAACACACGGCCCTGACCTTGATCAACAGCCATCTGACCCAAAACAGTGCCATCCTGTACGGGGGAGCGATCAGCCTCTATGGTGGGGCGTTAACCATGAGTGGCACCCAGGTTTTGAACAACACCGCCCAGCAGGCTGCCGGGGGCGGGATGAAAATTTGGAATGCCACACTTGATATTCAGACGAGCACCTTCCAGGGAAACAAGAGCTTGATAGGTTCGGGTGGTGCCCTTTCTTTCCAGGGCAGCACGGGAACCATCGCCACCAGTCAGATTAGTCAAAATTCAGCCAGCACTTTCGGCGGCGGGATTGAGTGTTTTTTGGGCTGCAATATTGCGTTGAGCCAGGTAACCATCTCGTCCAATAGCGCAGATAAAGGCGGTGGCATTTTCAATGAAGTCAGCACCATTTCGCTCGACTCCGCCACTCTGTCCGGCAATGTCGCCAACCTGGGCGGGGAGATTTTTAACTTCAATGCTGAGCTCACTTTGTCGAAGAGCACATTAGTGAATAACCAGGCGCTTGGTGGGGGCGGAGGTATATTGCACGACTCTGGCGCCACTGCACATCTGGCAATGGTCAATACCATTTTCTCGTTGAATACCGCCCTCGCAGCCAATAGTGACCAATGTTTGCTGTATAAAACAGCCGAAACCCTGCTCTTTAACCTGTGGTCTGGCGTGAGCTGCGGCTCGAGCAGCGCCGACGGCAACCAACCCAATACGCTTGCCCAGTTGGCTGCGCTCAATTTTAGCGGCAGCGGCTTGGCCACCGAACTGACCCAGACGCATGCGTTATTGGCGGGCAGTCCCGCCATAGATGCTGGCACGTGCGGCAACAGCGCGCCCGCCACCGACCAGCGCGGGGTCGCCCGACCTTACGGAGCGGCTTGCGACATCGGCGCGTATGAATTCTTGCCACTTTTTGCCGATAATTTCGATACATCCAAAGTGATCCCCTCTATTCCATACCGGGGTACGGATATTAACACGCTCGGGACCACGACTGCCGTGGATGACCCAGCGATCAGTAGCTGCAATTTGAAGCCCGGTCTTGCGAGCGTATGGTACTCCTACACTCCTGCAGCAACTCAAGACGTGAATCTCGATACCTTGGGGTCTAATTACGATACCCTTCTGGCTGTCTGGACCGGAACGCGCGGCAGCCTCTCGCCCGTGGTCTGCAACGATGATAGCGCAGGAACGACACAATCCGGGCTTTGGTTCAGTGCGAGTGCCGGAACAACTTATTACATCGAAATTGCCCAATGGAATGGCCTGCTTTCAGGCACATCTGGCAAGAGTTTGCCAGGTACGCCGGGTGGAACATTACAGTTGCACGCCTCCTCTTTTTCGGATGTACCTGGAATCCAGTGGGCCTGGCGCTACATTGAATCGATCTATTCAGCTGGAATCACCGGGGGCTGCGGGGTCGGCCCGGTTGTCTATTGCCCCAATTTACAGGTTACTCGCGCGCAAATGGCTGTATTCCTGCTGCGCGGAATACATGGCAAAACATATTTACTGCCTGCGGCAACCGGGGCGGTCTTTACAGACGTGCCAGCCAATTGTTGGGCAGCCGGCTGGATAGAGCAGTTCTTTAAGGAAGGTATTACACAAGGTTGTGGAGTTGGCTTGTATTGCCCCGACGAGATTGTGACGCGCGCGCAAATGGCTGTATTTCTACTGCGGGCCAAGTACGGAAGCACATATTTGCCTCCGCCCGCTCTGGGCACCGTATTCGACGATGTGCCTGCGAATGCCTTCGCTGCCGCGTGGATCGAAAAATTGTACTCCGATGGGATTACGACCGGCTGTGGCGTAAAAAACTATTGCCCCAACGCTGCCGTGTCACGCGACCAGATGGCGGTCTTCATCCAGCGTGTCTTTAACTTGCCGCTGCCCTAACCATTGTAAAGCAGTTGTAACAGTCATCAAGAAGCAGGCGGCTCGCGAGGGCCGCCTGCTTTCACGCCAGCTGATTTGTTTTATCCTGGCAAAATTAGATGCGTTCGCCCTGTGTTGTAAAAACTTGGTCATTGAAAAAGGCGAAATTCATGTTAAGATATTAAAAAAAACATCTGAATAGTCCGATTTATATCGGGAGGGTATTTATGAGCGAGTATGCCGACCTCGAGCTTGGCCTGCACCGTTACGAAGCCGGGGCCTATGCCGTTGAATTACGCTTCAACCTGCCAGAAAGCGATGCTGAAACGCGACTTGGGCAGGGGGAGCAGATCCAGGTCAGTTTTGATCTGAAGGCTCTGAGTGAGGTTCTGCCAGATGAATACGGGGCAGCACTGACGACTGCGCTCTTTAGCAGCCCGGAATTAAAAAGTGCTTTTGTTCAGGCAGTGACTGGCGCTCAAGCACAGGATGCTGCGCTGAGATTCAGGTTGTTGATCGGCCCAAGCGCCCCGGAATTGCACGGTCTGCGCTGGGAAACACTGCTCAACCCACAGGACAGTTCCCCGCTGAGCACCAATCAGAACATCGTTTTTTCACGCTACCTGGCGAGTATGGACTGGCGGCCTGTGCGCTTGAAATCGAAGGGAAATCTGACGGCGTTGGCGGTAGTCTCCAACCCGTCGGACCTGGCGAGCAAAAAGCTGGCTGCGATTGATGTGGATGCTGAACTGGAGCTTGCAAAGAAGGGTCTGGATGGAATTGAGCTCAGCATTTGCAAGGGGACGCTCAACGAGTTGGTCTTTACCCTGCAAAAACAACCTGTGGATGTGCTGTACCTGGTATGTCACGGCTTCCTGGCCACCAATGGTCAGCCAATCCTGTGCATGGAAGGCGCTGATGGGAAATTGGACCAGGTGACAGGCAGCGATTTCGTCACGCGCCTGAAAGAACTGCCAGAACGTCCACGGCTGGTGGTATTGGTTTCGTGTCAGAGTGCCGGGAAAGGCAGCGGCGAAGCACTGCCTGCGATTGGTCCGCGCCTGGTGGAAATTGGCATCCCGGCAGTAATTGCCATGCAGTCAAACTTGAGCATGGCAACGGCAGGAAAATTCCTACCCGCGTTTTTTGACACTCTGCAACAGGACGGCCAGATTGACCGTGCGATGAGCGCGGCGCGCGGCATGGTGCGGGATGCGCAAGATTTTTGGGTGCCAGTGCTGTTCATGCGCTTAAAGAGCGGACGCCTGTGGTACACCCCGGGATTTGGAGATGCGCGCAAAGGTGCGGCCAAACTACCTGCAATGATCCGCAACATTAAAAAGGGGAAGTGCACACCGCTGATTGGACCAGGGCTGGTGGAACCGATTCTTGGCTCCATGCGTGATATTGCCCGGCAGTGGGCAGAGAAGTTCCGATACCCAATGTCACCGAACGAGCGCGAATCACTGCCACAGGTGGCACAGTACCTTTCGGTGCAGCAAGACGCACGTTTTCCATTTGATGAGCTGGAGGAAGTGCTGATCCAGCAGGTGCGCACACGTTTTGCGGCTGATCTGCCGGAAAACATGCTGAAGGGGAATATCAAACTAAACGCGCTGTTGAATGCGGTGGGTGCAAAACGCCGCGAGCGGGATGAGTTTGACCCTTACCGCGCCCTGGCGGAACTTCGACTGCCGATCTATGTGACTGCAAACCAGGATACTCTGTTGGAAGCAGCGCTGGAAGCGGCGCAAGATGAACCAAAGCGCAAGCCTCGCACGCTTTTATGCCCATGGAACGAGTATATCGAGCAGAGTCTGGGCGAAATAACCGATGAAGCCACAGCGGACAATCCGATTGTCTTTCACCTGTTCGGGAGTTGGGATGAACCTGATTCGATCGTGTTGACAGAAGACAATTATTTTGACTTTTTGATCGGGGTAACCAGCAACAAGGATATTATCCCGGAGCAAGTGCGCCTGGCGTTGAGCGATTCGAGCCTGTTATTCCTGGGCTTCCAGACCGAATCCTGGGATTTTCGGGTGCTGTACCGCAGCATACTGGCCTCACCTGGCAGCAACCGGCGCAGCCAGTATGCGCAGATCGCGGCACAAGTGGAGCCGGAAGATGGCTTGATTCTGGAACCGCAAGGTGCAAGGACTTATCTGGAAGATTATTTTGGCAGAAGTTCGGATATTGATATTTTCTGGGGCAGTTCGCAGGAATTTTTGAATGAATTGATGAAGAGCTTTCGCAGCGGCAAGTAAGAAATGCCGCCCAACCCTTACGCAGGTGTGCGCTCGCTTGAAACCGGGGAAGCCGTATATGGGCGTGACCGCGAAGTACGCACGCTCTCGGCCCTTTTGATCGCCGAGCGGATTGTACTGCTGCATTCGCCCTCCGGAGCGGGAAAAACTTTCTTGCTGCGAGCCGGATTACTGCCGCATCTGCGGGACGAGAACTTCAACATTCTGCCAATGACTTGGTAGTATCCGGCCGTCTCATGGCCGCACCTGATCTACGATATGATTTTATTGGCTTTTGTTGTGCCAGTGGCGCAAGAGCCCCGTAAGTTTCTGTGTTAGCACCAGCATCAGAATTCAGCATCGATTAAGACACTTCCTGGAATGGGAGTGCTGCACTAATTTTCATTTAGTTGGTAATAGAAAAGTTTATTAAATCATTTTAGATCTTTTTCATGGAGCAATGCGCATGCCCTCTTTAGTTGGACATTCCATCGGACGATACCACATCCTCGAACCGCTCGGCGAGGGCGGCATGGCCTCTGTCTATAAGGCCTATGACACGCGCCTCGAGCGTGATGTGGCGGTCAAGGTCATTCGCACCGATCAATTTCCCCCCGCAGCGCTGGAGGGGATATTAAAACGGTTTGAACGCGAAGCAAAATCCCTGGCGAAGCTTTCGCATTTTCATATCATTAAGGTGATCGACTTTGGAGAACACGATGGCGCACCCTACCTGATCATGGAATACATGCCCGGCGGGACGCTTAAACAAAAGCTGGGCAAGCCGATGTTCTGGCAGGATGCCCTGCGCCTGATTCTGCCTGTCGCCCGCGCCCTGGAATATGCTCACAGCGAAGGCATCGTCCACCGGGACATCAAACCTTCCAATATTCTGATCACACGCTCCGGCGAACCGATGTTGACCGATTTTGGGATTGCCAAAATACTGGAAAGTAATCAGGCCACTGCGTTGACCGGCACGGGCATGGGGGTTGGCACGCCCGAGTACATGGCCCCTGAACAGTGGACCGGTAAGGCTGGCCCACAGGCCGATATTTATGGGCTGGGGGTGGTCTTTTACGAACTAATTACTGGGCGCAAACCCTACACAGCCGATACTCCCGCCGCCATACTACTCAAACAAGCCACCGAACCGCTGCCGCGCCCAAGACAATTCACGCAGGATTTGTCGGAAGCTGTCGAGAAGGTATTGCTGAAGGCATTGGCGAAGAGCCTTGATGATCGCTACGCCGATATGGGGAGCTTTGCCAGTGCGCTGGATGGATTGGATGAAAAGTCACCTCGTTCCATTGAAAACAATGCATCAGAACCTGTGCCCCAGGCTGTGGAGGATATGGATGCCACTCTGGAATTGAATTCAGTGGATATACCTACCAGTTTCATGCCAGCCCCGCTTTCGCAAGAACTTTCAAAGCAGCCGCCGCAAGCAGCCCCGCCTGGGCTCGCTTCGGGAACGCAGGCAGAAGGTTCACACCAGGCAGGGTTTAAGAAATATTGGGGCGCTGCCGCGGCAGCCCTGATTGGGATCACTCTTTTGGTCTTACTTGTCGGTTGGGCGGCGCAGGGCGGGCTGGCAGCGCTGGCCCCGACCGCCACACCTGTTCCGCCAACTGTAACGTCACTTCCAACCAACACAACCGCCCCAACAATAACTGACCTGCCAACTCTAACACCCACCCCGGTTGCGACCGCCACATCCACACCTTTGCCTGCCGTGATCACACAGCAGGGTGCGCAGATGGGGCTTATTGCTGCAGGCACCTTCAGCATGGGCAGCGAGAGCGGTTCTAGTGATGAAAAGCCTGTCCACCAGGTGACACTGGCAGCCTTTTATATGGATAAGTACGAAGTGACGAACGCGCTGTATAAGGTCTGCGTGGATGCCGGTGGATGCGCTGCTCCGGGAGACAAGGCATCCTATACACATCCGAACTATTATGGCAATGCGCAGTATGATAACTACCCGGTGATCTATGTTGATTGGAATATGTCAAAAGCCTATTGCAAATGGCGCGGCGCGCGGCTGCCTACGGAGGCGGAATGGGAATTTGCGGCGCGCGGGACGGATGGGCGCACCTATCCGTGGGGCGAGGTGATAAACAGTGAGCGTGCCAACTATGATGGGCCTAAGGGTGATACCAGCAAGGTGGGCAGCTATGAAAGCGGAAAAAGCCCCTTTGGAATATATGACATGGCCGGCAATGTTTGGGAGTGGACGGCGGACTGGTATGGGGATTACAGCAGTTCACCCTCCAGTAATCCTGCCGGACCGGGTTCCGGCACTTCTCGCGTCCTGCGTGGCGGCGCGTGGAACAACAATGATAACTATACCCGCTCAGCCAACCGCAACAGGGACGACCCGGCGAACACGTTCAACAATGTCGGCTTCCGTTGTGCGCTCTCGCGCTGATGCTGTTTTCTGTTTTCTGGAATTCTGATTTTCTGAATCAGTTTTGCTTTTTCTCTCCCTGCGAAGCAGGGTCACAAAATTAAAATGATGAAACCTTATTCTGAAATTTACAGTTTGTTAAATCTATGGCAGGCGTTTCAGCATGCCTCCAAAGGACGACACAGCAAGCCTGTCGTGGCTGCCTTTGAATATGATCTTGAAAGAAACCTGTTGGAACTGCGGGATGAGTTGCGCGGCGAAACCTATCAACCCGGCGCGTATGATAGTTTTGTTGTGCATGAAACCAAAAAGCGCAAAATATCGGCCGCACCCTTCCGGGACAGGGTGGTTCACCACGCGCTCATCAATGTAATCGGACCGGCCCTGGAGCGTAAATTCATTTACGATAGTTATGCCAACCGGGTTGGCAAGGGTACTCATTCCGCCCTGGACCGCTGCACTTATTTTATGCGCCGGCATACTTATGTCCTGCCCTGTGATGTGACTCAATTCTTCCCTGCCATCGACCATCAAATTCTGGGTGATATTCTGTCTCGCGCTGTAAAAGATGAGAAAACCATGAAGGTGATTAACCTGATTATTGCCAGTGGAAACGGAATCTTGCGGTCTGAATACGATATGGTTTACTTTCAGGGCGATACTCTGTTTGATATCTATCGTCCGCGCGGATTACCGATCGGCAATCTTACCAGCCAGTTCTGGGCCAATGTTTACCTGAATGAACTGGATCAATTTGTCAAACGCAAACTCAAAGTCAGCGCCTATTTGCGCTATGTGGACGACTTTCTATTATTCTCCGATGACAAAGCGCAGCTTAAAGAATGGCGTACTGCGCTGATTGACTTCCTGGCGGGCTTGCGACTGACCCTGCACGAAAATAGCGCCCAGGCACAGGTTTGTAGGCAGGGGATCCCTTTTCTTGGGTTTACTGTCTTTCCAGACCATCGCCGCCTAAAAGCATCCAGGGGCTATTCTTTCCGGCGACATTTGCGTTCCCTGCTCGACGCCCATCGTGTTGGAGATGTGGATGGCAAAGATGTGAATGTTCGTGTCCAGGCCTGGTTGGCACATGTCAAGCATGGCGATACATATGGTCTACGGCGTTCTGTGCTTGCTTCGGAGAATTTACTCTATGAATGAAACACCCCAGTCGCCTATTTTTGCAAAAACATCCGCCTTTATCTTGTGGGTTCTCCAACATACAGAAAGCTTTCCCAAAAGTGAGCGTTTTCGGCTGGCAAAGCGAATTGAAGATTCGGTCTTTGATTTTTATGAAAGCCTGATCACCACTGTCAAAGCGCGAGATAAAAAACATACCCTGCTTATGGCTGATTTACAATTAGACAAACTGCGCCTGTACCTGCGATTGGCACACCAGCGGCGTCTGACTAATCATGATCAATATTTTTTTGCCGCCGAATCGCTAACAGAGATTGGCAAATTGCTGGGTGGCTGGATGAAATCTTTGGAGTAATCTTAATGGTCAAAACCTGAAGATTTCCGAAACTTTGAAGACCAGACGGGACGTTACAGCGTCCCTTTGCCTAATTATGACTTTCATGTCATTCGTAGAAAATGTCGCTGGGGACCCCGGGGCGCGTCCTGCGTGGCGGCGCGTGGAACAACAATGATAACAATACCCGCTCAGCCAACCGCAACAGGAACGACCCAACGAACACGAACAACAATGTCGGCTTCCGTTGTGCGCTACCGATTTCCTTTAATTTCATACCCTGAATGCGCAGTGTTTACGAATATTGCGCGCGTGGTTTGAGATCGAGACCCGGTGGTTCCCGTCCGCCCAATGGGCGGGCAAATACCAAAAAGCCCGGCTTCCCGCCTTTTGATGAGGCCTGAAGCCGGGCACAATTTTCCTCATTATAAACACCAGTTGTTCCCACCTGGTCTGGGCAATGGCGGTCAGGCTTGTTCGTTTGCGAGCATTTGGAAAAATAATTTACCCAGTATTTGGCTGAGATGATCTGGGTTGATCGCCGAAAAGCTGATTGGATCATCCGGAAAATTGCCTGTTCGGCCCAACCAGAGCGCTTGCTGCCCACTCGCAAGATAAAAATCAACCACATCGTTTTCGCTGATCCAAAGCAGTTGGGATAACCCGGCCACCCAATTCAAGCATTGAATGGATTGCTTGAATGAGATACCCGGCAGTTCCAGTGTGGCATGCGCGCTAGTTGGATCCTGCCAGGCGCGCGGTATAAAGCGTCGGGGTTCGCGTAAGAGAATGTCCCCTTCTCGCAAGATCGGCGCGCTTGAACCTGCGGCCGGCAGGTGCAGACACTCCATCAGAGCGGGCAAGAGTGTTTCAGCGTTTTGGAGCAGGGTCAGCGTGTAATTTGCAAGTTCAATCTCAACCAACAAGGCAAATCCATCTGCGAGGCAAACCACCAGACCAGGCGGCGCGCTGCCTTCGCGTCCGATCCGCTCAATGCTGATGACGCGTTCCGAATCGCCCAACCAGTGCAACAGCGCAGCCACACCACTTTCAACCTGGTAAGTAATGCTGCCCGCCAACGGGCGGATGAGATTCCGCGCTAACAGTGATTGCGCGCCGGTCAGCAGCGCCTGGCGTATTTGATCGTTGGACTGCCCGTCAAAAGGTATCCCAAGAAAACCAGGGGGAATGCTGCCAAAGACGCTCAACAGCCAGAACAATTCTCCAGGCGTGAAAGACAGGCGAAAATGAGTTGGTTCTGTTTTTGTCATTGGGAATCCTATGGTTGAATAACGTAAATTCCGTTCTGCCCTTTGTTCCACATTTTATCGAAGGTCGCCCGCGAAAACACTTTTTCAGACCCGCTCCACGGGTCATTAACCACAACTGATGTGTCATTAAGGCCTTTGACAACCATTGCATGGATCGTACTGCCTGCTTGCTGGATGTCACGCACCTCGCCGCCGATCAATTTAACGCCAGTGGTAACAATTACCGGGCCATTTTTGAGATTTGACGCCAGATCATCCATATTGGCGCCTATTTTGATCGTGATGTTCTTATATCCCAGTTCACCCAGATCGTCATTCATCAGATCCAGCCGCACACCGGAGCCAGGGGTGCCATCGCCTTTGTCGAGCATTTTGATGAGTTCCTGAGGGTTGGCGGCAGCATGGCTGGCATCCAGATTGTGAAAATAATCGAGAACCATGCTGACTGAGGTAGGTGCGCAGGCTGCGGCTCCGTACAAAGGGCCCTGCGATTTTGTCGGAACCTCATTATAGACGTCATACTGCGATGATTCCAGGTGAGCCGGTTGATTTATGACTTGAGACTGAATTGTTGCGGCTGACGTTGCAGATGGACTGGCCTCAGCCGGCGACTGATTGAGGCTCGATATGGTTGAAGCTGACGAACGCTGGAGTAATGCGCCGAACCCGGTGGCTGGCTTTTCGGGTTCAGGAGACGAAGTTACTTCGTCAGGCAGTGGAGAAACACTGGGAGTTGGGGGGAAGAAACGGTTGACCCAATCGTGCAGCCAGCCTGGCAAGTTGCTGCTCCAGGTCGCGATGGAAATGGGAACGGCGATGGACGGGATCGAACCCCCTGCTGCCATTGGCAAAGTGCCGCCAAACAAGCCCGAAGTGCCTTGGCGCTCAGTCGACTGCCCAGATGACAAACCAAGGTCCTTAAAATACGATGTTGTTTCCTCATCCGCTTCATGGATGATGTTCGTAATTTTGTTCAGCACCATTTCTGATTGAAACAGCGCGAGTGAAAGCCTCTGGACGCCGGGTAACAGCTTGTATTCCATCTCTTGAAAAAACATCTCTGCTGCGCGCCCATCCCACTCACCCTGCAAGCTGCGCATCTTTTGGCGCGTTACAGAATACAGGCGGATATAATCATCCCCTTCATGGTGCAGTTGCCTGGCGATCAATTTCAGTTCATCAAAGTTTAACCGGGTTGTGTTATTCGCCATCAAGATTTTCCTCCCAAATTGAAACCAGATTGGTCCACAGGCTTCTACCGATATTTTGTAAGTCTAAATTATCACTTCAATGATAAGAATGATACTATACTTAAGCTAACTTAAGCAATAAACGAGGGTTGGATGAGTCAGGACTGATTACGTTATAGGATCTTAGAAATTAAATTCTTGTACAAAAAGCAAGGAATCAGGCAGGTGAAGTGGCAGGTTGCGCAAGGTTGGGAATAACAACCATCTCACGCAGCTTCAATGCCATAGGGGCCTATTGACGACCGAGTTCGGTCAGATATTGCGCATGATCTGCGCAACCCGCTAACAGTGATTGGTGGGTATATTGAGGGACTGCAAGACGGCGTACTGAAACCCACGCCGGAACGCTTTAAGACGATCCACAGCGAAATCGAGCACCTTGAACGGTTGGTTGATGATCTGCGCACGCTTTCGCTGGTTGATTCTGGGGAACTGGTGATTCACTGCCAACCAGCAGTACCCGGGGATGTGCTGGAAAGACTGGCGGAGACCTATCAACATGAAGCGGGACAGCAAAAAGTTGAGCTGAAGGTGGAAATAGAAGCAGGTTTACCGGATATTAAAGTAAATGTGGAGCGCATCGAACAGGTGCTGAGTAACCTGGTGAGCAATGCTTTGCGCTATAGCGGGGGAGGGGCGGGCGGCGGGATCATCATCCTATCGGCGCGGAGTATGCGAGGAGGTGTGCTGCTGGGTGTAAAGGACAACGGCAGCGGCATCGCACCCGAGGTGCCGCCGCATATCTTTGAGCGCTCGTACCGCGGAGACAGCGCGCGCCAGGGGAATGAATCTGGACTGGGGTTGAGTATCGCAAAATCAATTGTTGAACTGCATGGGGGACGATCACGGTGATAAGCGATGGTATGGGAAAAGGCGCAATGTTCAGGATTTATTTGCCGGGTTAGCCTGTTCTCATTCTGTGCTGGCTTTTATAACTTTTCAGCGTTGCGAAGGCAGAGGTCTCGGCGAAAATCATAAAAGCGCCGTGCTTTCCGGCGCTTTTATGGCGGGTTTTTTAGTTACGCGTTCTTACCAGCCAATCGCCATTCCAGGGCGGAAAAGCGGTGGGCAACTTTGTTATTTTTCACTGCCATGCTGATGGCACGCTGGCTGCCCGTTAGAACACACAGGCTGCGGGCGCGGGTGATGGCGGTATAGAGCAAGTTGCGCTGCAACATCATAAAATGCTGCGGCACGACCGGCATGACCACCACCGGAAACTCTGAGCCCTGGGCCTTGTGGACTGAGATGACATACGCCAGGGTCAATTCATCGACTTCATTCCAGTCATAGGTTACAAGGCGTCCTTCAAAATCCACATTAACCGCATGTTCAAGCACGTCAATCGAGCGGATAAAACCAATATCGCCATTGAAGACATCTTTGTCATAATTATTGAGAGTCTGCATGACCTTGTCACCGGCGCGGAAGGTCACCCCAAACAAGCGGCGCTCGGCTTTGTTGGCGGCAGCCGGGTTGAGTTTTTCGCGCAGACGCTCGTTTAGCGCGCTGACGCCAGCTTCGCCGCGATAGACCGGCGACAGAACCTGAATATCACGCAGGGGGTCAAAACCAAATTTCTGGGGGATACGTTCGGAAACCACATCCACGATCCAGTTAGCAGCCGATGCGGCGTCTTCGGCAGGGAACAGGAAGAAATCCGCGCCTTCGGCCCGGGCGGCGCCAGCAGGAAGGTTGGAAAATACCGGCATTTTGCCCTGGTTGATCAGGTGCGCATTGGTGATGATACGCGAACCGGCAGCCTGGCGGAAAATGGTGGTGAGCGTCACTACCGGCGCGATAGCACTGGCGATGATATCGCGCAGCACATCTCCGGCGCCGACCGAGGGCAGTTGGTCCACATCCCCGACGAATAAAATATGGGCACCAGGCGGCACGGCTTTGAGGAGGTGGTTTGTCAAAAGCAGGTCGAGCATGGAGGCTTCATCGACCACCAGAAAATCTATATCCAGCGGGTGCTCCTGGTTGCGCTTGAAGCCCAGGGGCGGCGAAGGCTCGAGCAAGCGGTGGATGGTGCTGGCGGGCCGCCCGGTGGCATCGGAAAGACGACGCGCTGCCCGGCCAGTGGGGGAGGCGAGGGCGACTTTTTTATGCTGGGCTTCGAGGGTGGTAATCAGGGCTTTAAGGCAGGTGGTTTTGCCAGTGCCGGGGCCGCCGGTTAGAATGCTGACCGGATGGATGAGGGCCTGGTTAACGGCTTGCTGCTGCTCGGCGGAAAGAGAGGCATCGGGAAAAGAGATCTGGCTGGCGACAGGCGAGGCACCGGCCAGCGCCTTGAGCCGCTCTGAAACGCCTTTTTCGCCAAAAAAAAGCGGGGTGAGGTAGATGACCGGCGCGCCATAAGTGGCTTGCGGTTCGGCAATGCCCATCGCAACCGCCTGATCCTGGTCACTGGAAAAGGGCACCACTTCCGGGCGAATACGGTCGGCCAGGGCTAACCGCTCCAGCGCCGGGGCAATCAAGTCTTCGGTAACGCCCAGCAACTCCAGGGCACGCGCCGCCAACATGTCCCTGGGGGCATATACATGACCGTCATTGATGAGTTCGTTCAACGCAAAAACAATGCCCGCCTCGATACGTGAAGGATGATCGGAAGCCAGACCCAGCGACTGCGCGATGCGGTCAGCAGTTTTGAAACCGACACCATAAATATCACGCTCCAACTGGTAGGGGTCGCGCTGCAAAGTCTGGATGGCGGCGTCAGCGTAGGTCTTGTAAATTTTGACCGCCAGGTTGGTGCTGACCCCATGGCTATGCAGGAAAACCATGATCTCTTTGAC
>Ga0335397_10002551_pt1 | contig 24859 bp, 25 predicted proteins | sample MAT04_FD_205740 | JGI IMG/M metagenome (GOLD analysis project Ga0335397, IMG submission 205740) | Freshwater microbial communities from Lake Fryxell liftoff mats and glacier meltwater in Antarctica - MAT-04 (spades assembly) (version 2) ... | reverse complement strand
TCGCGCCGCACGGCGGCATCACCCCGATCATGACGCCGAACCCTATTGCCATTGGCATCCCCACCGGCGCGGACCCGATCATGATCGACATCTCAAGCTCGATCACCGCGAACGGGCCGTCGATGCGCCTCATGAAAGAAGGCAAACGCGCGCCGGGCGTGTGGTTTGTCGATAGTGAAGGCAGAGGCAGCGACGATCCGTCGGTAGCTTACGTCGAGCCGAAGGGCGCGCTGTTGCCGCTGGGCGGATTGGACGCGGGCCACAAGGGCTTCGGCCTTGGACTGATGATCGAATCGATGACTTCGGGGCTCACGGGCTTTGGGCGCGCCGATCCGCCGGAAGGCTGGGGCGCCAACGTGTTCGTGCAGGTGATCGACCCGGATGCGTTCGGCGGTCGCGCCGCGCTCGAACGACAGACCGATCATCTGCGCGAAATTTCACATGCGTCGAAACCACGGCCGGGCGTCGAGCGCGTGCGTCTGCCGGGAGAAGGTGGACTGTCGCGGAAACGCAAGCAGCTGGCGGAAGGCGTCGCCCTGCATGAAACGATCATGCCAGCGTTGATGCCGATTGCGATTGAGCTCGGAGTTGCGCTGCCGTCGCCTGTTTGATTGCCGCGCTGAGCGAGGAACGGCGGCTTGCATCAGTTACGCTCATGTTTACTCAGGTGTTTGTAAGTGGTTTCCATGCAATTGCTCCTAGATGATCTATCTCATCTGTGGTGTTGCACTCCATTTTTGACTCAAGCCTTATCCTTGCCGGGGCGAGAGGACTCGCCACGGCCGATGGAGAACCCGGCGCGCCGCAAGCGGTGCGTCTTCCCCGGCTAAATCCTGATGAGTGACTGGTGCGATTTGTGTCGCAACCAATGAAGCGAAAAACCGAGGCGCGAAGTTGCTGTAGCGCTCTGAACTGGATGGCTCAGATACGATACTAAATATTGGAGCAGCGAAACGGGACGAAAATTGTTCGTCACGAATTGTTGTTGCCAATTGACACTGGGCGGCTAACGGGTGGCCCCTTTAATCCTTCTTAAATTGCGTGAACCCTTAAATTTCTCTTAAATTGATCTCGACAATGACAATGACAATGGCATATGTGAACAATTAACGCGTTGGACTTTTCCGTCCAATTCGCGTCGATGAATTTATGCCAACCACTTTAAGAGTAATATTTTGAGCAAATACACAACTTTTCGCAGCTTAGCGCTAACCTTATCGCTGATCTTTCAAATCGCGATGCCATCGTCTGCGGCTGTGCCATCAGCGGTCAAGGAATCCCAAATCAATGGAATTCTTGACGCGTTCCTTTCGGCAACCGAAGCGCCAACTCCCGAAAATCTTCAAGCCGCAGACAAGCTGAAGGCCAAGCTTGATTCGTTACTTGCAAGCGCAATATTCGACGCGAATGGCAATATTGCATCGATTCGATTCGACGGTCGCGAAGTGAATGCGCAATTCTCAGGCGACCGATTGCAAGGATTGACGGTTGACGGTGTGTATCGTCAACTGCGATTTTTGTCGGCCACCAACGAAAATGGAGCACAGGTAGTTTTGCTGAATGGTGTCGGACAAACCGTAGGAATTGTAGGTATTCGCGAGTTTGGAGTACTTGCTCCGCAAGTGGCTTCATCGTTTCCGAAGCTGATTCAGCACGAAGATAGAACTTTGGAAAGCGTTCGACTAGATGCAAATGCCTACGCTAGTCAGGCTCGATCCTCATCGAGCCAAAGCCAACGCTCTGGCGAGCTACACAAAGCGATTAGATTAGCCGAAAGTTGTTTGAGCGATTGCGATGGACAAAGAGACATGGAAGCGTCCGTGTGTGACGCCATATTTGATGTGCAAGTCGGAGCAATCGTGGGTGTAGCGATTTTAGTCGGCGATTTGACTGATCCGAGAGCACGATCAATCGGCGCGGCGGCTGTGGCCTTGGCGGGCGCGGCCGCAGCTCTTGGCAAGCAGAACTGCAAGGCCAACGCGATCATTGGCTGGGCGATATGTCGATCCGCTTGTTAGCGTAATTTTGAGCCATGATGTGGGCTTATCGGGGCAACAAAGACATGATTGAAACTGCGCGTTCAACTAACCCGTGGTTAGTCGGCGGTAGAACTGGTTGGATTGATTTGCTGTTGGGCGGCGATGGTAATTCGTTGCCGTCCACGAGGCATCGCGTTGCGCTCGAATTGTTCATCTGCGCGCTACTGTTGACTGTGTCATGCACAGTACTTTTGAAGCTGGACCTTCGGACAATTCGCTCGCTCACTGACGCAGTACAGGTAGCGTTACCGGTTCCATTGTTGTTATTGCTAGTCCGGCCGCAATTTGCGCTGTACCCGATTCTTGTGCGAAGCTTTCCTAAACGTCCCCGTATATGGCTTGCGATGTCTTCCTCTGTTTCAGCGCTCTCACTTTGCGTGTCGTTTTTGCTTCCCGGAGGTATGCTCTCAATCGAATCGCCCACGAATTTGTCACGTTTGAGCCCGCTTCACGAGCCGGGATTTATTTTGATACTTTTTTTTGTGTGGATTGGGTTCGTGCGCGGTCATTGGCGCGATATTCAAATGGTTCGTAATGATTAAGGTGGTCAAACTCAAATTTAGGAAACTCAACTAAAGGGGCCTGGCTCTGAGATTTCCTCACGAATAGTTGTTTCCACAAATGGGTCAGACACGATTCAGGCAGCTTTATTCTGAAACAACCGCTGCACTTGGGCTACCGCTCGTTTTATGCGTAAACCCGATAAATGGCAAAAATCACCGCCAGCCCCAATGCAGCGGCGCTTTCAGTTTAATGTTGATCCAACCCGTGCCATGCAAGCAACAAGCTGAATCCCATTTGTTGGCGCAGGATTAGACGACCAGCGTCGCCTCAACCTCAAACAGCGCGCCCTTCGGCAGCGAAGCCACGCCCACCGTTGAGCGAGCGGGATACGGTTTCTGAAACAGCGCTTCCATCTTTGCGTTGACTAAGCCAAAGTTCGCGAGATCCGTGAGGAAGAGCGTGAGCTTGGCGATGCCTGACGTCTCTCCGCCGGCAGCGGCAATGACAGCCTGCATGTTGGCGAACGCCTGATCGACTTGCGCGTCGAAGCCTTCGCGCAAATTGCCGGTTGCGGGGTCAATTCCGATTTGGCCGGAGCAGAAAACTACCGTACCTTTGAACGCAAAATTCACGCTGATGGCCTGTGAATAGGGGCCGAGGGCGGCAGGCGCTTTATCGGTGTGGATGACGTGATTGCTCATGTTAGATTTCTTTCAGTTAAGCGGATTTGGTGCGCAGGCGAGTGACAATTTCGCTCGTAAGTGGGGCCTGATTCATTGTGTAGAAATGAATGCCGGGCGCCCCACCATCAATGAGGCGCTGGCAGAGCTGGGTGATGACATCTGCACCGAACTCGCGGATCGAGGCGGCGTCGTCCATATAGCCTTCCATCTTGAGCGCGATCCAGCGCGGCACGTCGATGGAGTCTTTCGCGGCGAAACGGGCAATCTTCGAGAAGTTGTGAAACGGCATGATGCCGGGCACGATGGGGATAGTGACGCCGCGCTTTCGGACTTCATCGACGAAGTGAAAATAGGCGTCGGCGTTAAAGAAAAATTGCGTGATCGCCGAATGAGCACCAGCCTTGGCTTTGGTCACAAAATTATTGAGGTCCTGTTCGGCGTAGCGGCATTGTGGGTGGTATTCGGGGTAGGCGGCGATTTCAATCACGAAATCGTCGCCGTGATACTCGCGCACGAAACGCACCAGATCAGTCGCGTAGGCGAACTCACCCATTGAGACGGTGCCACTGGGCATATCTCCGCGCAAGGCGACGATACGATTGATGCCTTTTTCTTTGTAAAGCGCGAGGGTTTCGGCAATGCTTTGCCGGGTCGCACCAATGCAGGAAAGATGCGGCGCGGCGGCGTGACCAGATTCGATGATTTCAAGCACGGTGGCGAGCGTTTTGTCCCGCGTGGAGCCACCCGCGCCGTAGGTCACGCTGAAAAACTCGGGAGCTAACGCGCCGAGTTGTTGCGTGACGGTGCGCAGTTTAAGCGCGCCTTCCGGCGTGTTCGGCGGGAAAAATTCGAATGATATGTTATTCAATTTTCTTGGATTTTCTGGATTTCTTGGGTTTTGAGGAAGCAGCCCGCAGGGCGGCATCCCATGCGAGGGCGGCCCAGGGCCGCATGTCGGCTGCGGACTCGATGGCGTCGGACGGAACGGCATAGTAGCCAAGGTTCCGTTCCATACCGTCGGTCCACGTGTACGTGAAGATTGGGCACTTCGCCGCTACAAATTCAGCACGCGAAACGTCGTCGACCTTAAGCCAAAGTTGATCGGAGGCGATCATGGCGAAGTTCTTGCCATTGATCGAAAAGCCTGTGCCGCCAAACATGCGTTTAGTCACTACACCTCCAACGCCTGCCTGCGGCGCAAGACAAGCGAAAAGCTCAAGGCAATAGTCGCGAAATTCGTCTGCTGCGGCACGGCTGGGCTTGTTACTCATGCTCGCTCCGTTAACTTCGTGTGAACAAAAAATTCCCGATTGCCATCACCGCCTGTGATCGAACTGTCAAAGTAGTCGAGCACATTGAGACCCGCCACGGAACAAGCCTTTCGGATGGTTTTCTCAACGGTCAGGTAGAGCGATTCATCGCGCACAATGCCACCCCGGGCCAGGTTGTCCGCACCCACTTCGAACTGCGGTTTGACCAGACACAGCACGTGTCCATCTTTACGTAGTAGCGCGGGCCATTGCGGCAACACTTTGGTGAGTGAGATAAACGAGACGTCAGCGACGATGAGATCAAAGCGCGCTTCTGCTAACTTGTAGGATCGGCTCACCGCGACCTCACTAATGATCTCTTCCCGAAACTGTTCTTTCTCATGTAGCGCTGGGTCGCGGCAAGCCGCTCCTACAAGAACAGGTGTGAGGACTCGGGCGTTTGTGCCTTCAATGCAGGTAACTCGCGAGTGGTTGCGAAACTTTGCATGAAGTTGATCGTGACCAACGTCAACGCCGACCACGTGCGCTGCACCGTGTTGCAGCAGGCAATCGGTGAAACCGCCGGTCGATTGACCAACATCCAGACAACGATAGCCTTTGATATCCAGCGCTACGCGGTTGAGCGCGCCTTCTAGCTTGAGTCCGCCGCGTGAGACGAAGCGATCTAGCTCGCTGACTTCGATTTCAAGTTGAACATCATCGTGCACGTTAACGCTCGGCTTCGTTAGCGCTACCTTTGCTATACCGTCGAGAGCAAATACATGCCCCGCTGCAATCAGACGCTGCGCAGCAGTGCGTGACGGCGCGAGCCCCCGCGCAACGAGCAACACATCGGCGCGCATGACAAATGGTTACTGCGCTTTGGACGCTTTGCCGGACTTGCCGAACGGAATGATCATCGACAACAGCCACGAAATCAGACCGTAAAGCAGACCGCCAAACACCGCCGCCCAGAAGCCGTTAACCAAGAATCCGTTGAACATCTTGCCCACCATCCAGAACAACAGGCCGTTGATTACAAGGTAGAAAAAGCCGAGTGTCAGGATCGAGATCGGTAGCGTCAGGAGCGTGAGCACCGGACGAATGAGTGTGTTAACAGCGCCAAGTGCGAACGCGGCCAATAACGCGGCGAAGAAGCTCGTCACGGTGATGTGCGGGCTCATCAGGTATGCGACCGCCATGAGAGCAACAGCGTTGAGTACCCAGACGATTAGTAGACGAATCATGGAAATTTCTCCCGTAGGGTGGGCACCCCGTGCCCACGTTGTTTGCGATTGGCGAATCACGCGTGGGCAACACGTTGCCCACCCTACGTGAAACGACCTAGTATCGGTACGTATCCAGCTTGTACGGCCCAGCCTTGCTAACGCCGATGTACGCCGCTTGCTCGGTCGTCAGTTCAGTCAGCATCGCGCCAACTTTTTTCAGGTGCAAACGCGCCACTTTCTCGTCAAGATGTTTCGGCAATACGTAAACCTTGCCAGATTCATACTGATCCTGCTTGGTGAACAGCTCCATTTGCGCGATCACCTGATTGGCGAATGACGAGCTCATCACAAAGCTTGGGTGACCCGTGGCGCAACCGAGGTTTACCAGACGGCCTTTCGCCAGCAACGTGATCTTTTTGCCGTCCGGGAAAATGATGTGATCGACTTGTGGCTTGATCTCGTCCCAGGTGCATTTTTCGAGCGAAGCGACGTCGATTTCGTTATCGAAGTGGCCGATGTTGCAGACGATGGCTTCGTCTTTCATCGCGGCCATGTGCTCATAGCGAATCACGCTCTTGTTGCCGGTGGCGGACACGAAAATGTCGCACTTGTCAGCGGCGTACTCCATGGTCACCACTTTGAAGCCTTCCATCGCGGCTTGCAACGCGTTGATCGGGTCAATCTCGGTCACCCACACTTGAGCGGACAGCGCGCGCAATGCCTGCGCCGAGCCCTTGCCCACATCGCCATAACCGGCGACTACGGCAACCTTGCCAGCGATCATTACGTCAGTCGCGCGCTTGATGCTGTCGACCAGTGATTCACGACAGCCGTACAGGTTGTCGAATTTGCTCTTGGTAACGGAATCGTTGACGTTAATGGCGCGGAACAGCAGCGTGCCTTTTGCGCTCATTTCGTTCAGGCGATGCACGCCGGTAGTCGTCTCTTCGGTCACGCCGATAATGTGTTTGGCCTTGCGCTCGTACCAGGTTGGATCAACAGCAAGCTTCGCCTTGATCGATGCGTACAGGCAGGTTTCTTCTTCTGACGTTGGGTTCGCGATGAGCGACGCGTCTTTCGCTGCGAGTTGGCCGAGATGCATCAACAACGTGGCATCGCCGCCGTCGTCGAGGATCATGTTTGGGCCTTCGCCTTCAGTGCCTTTAGCGCCGAATTCGAAGATGCGATGGGTGTACTCCCAATATTCAGCGAGTGTTTCGCCTTTGGTGGCGAACACGGGCGTGCCGCGTGCGGCAAGCGCTGCGGCAGCGTGATCCTGTGTCGAGAAAATGTTGCACGAGGCCCAGCGCACGCTGGCACCGAGCGCCTGCAGCGTCTCGACCAGAACGGCGGTCTGGATCGTCATGTGGATCGAACCGGTGATGCGCGCGCCTTTAAGCGGCTGGGCGGCGGTGAATTCCTCGCGGATCGCCATCAAGCCCGGCATTTCGGTCTCGGCGATCTTGACTTCTTTACGGCCCCACTCGGCTAGCGAGCGGTCGGCAATCACGTAATCAGTAAAGGCAATATCTGCAATAGCGTTCAAAGTCACTCCAATTTAATCGGGCGACACACGAGGAAAAACGCAGGGAGAAAAGGACACAAAGCCCATCGCTCGCGAGAGTTGTGACCCGGATGTCACCAAAACTGCGAGCGCGGTTGGAAAAAGCTTGTTCGAGCCTAGCCGGTTCGCGCCTGAAAATGCAGGGGCCGGTTGCAACGCTCCTCGAACAATGTTGATTTTAGCCCGAAATCAGCCGTTGCAGATAATCAGCGTCAATGGCGCTTCGTTTACGCTTGCGCCATTACGACTCTCGTGTGCGCCATGCCTGATTTTTGGTCTTCTACGGGCTATAAGCTCCTTGCCCGCTCTAGCGAAGCGCTCATCGTCACTGATGATTTTTTGCGAGCGCTGTTTTTGCGGCCTGAGGTTGCGCCGATTGCTGAATCCTGCGCCGGTGAGATCAAGCTGCACGACTCGTTGCTGGCCGCACCGCGCCGACCTGTCGGTGCGGCAGAGCTGCTGACCATCTCCGACCCCGACGCCCAGGCGAACTACCGCGTTTTGCTCAAGTTCCGTGATCGACTAATCGCCGCGCCAACACTGGAGGCCGCATATAGTGGGCTTTTCAAGGGTGAAGGCGTCGATGTGCCACCTGTCTTTGTGTTTCAGCTGACGCAGATTTTCCTGCGGCACATTCTGGGTGAGGACGCTGATCCGCTCGAAGCGCGGGTTGCGGAATGCCTGTTTCGTGTACAAAAAATCAGCGTTCTGGAAGACGGCGCAGTGATGGCAGCGGACGAAGAAACCATTGAGATGTTCTCGGAAACGGGTGGCTTCGGTTCGCTCGGTGAACTGCTAAAAAAGCAGAACACAGCGACGCGATCAATCGACCTCGATGTACTGTCCCCGGACAACGCCACGATCTACTGGGAGCGCGATGAACGTCACGATCTCGCCGTGAGCTTCAATCGCGGGCAACCGGCGCTTGATGCGCTGATGCGGGTGCTGGAGAAATGGGTCGCGCATTTCCTGGGCGTTGAAGTCACCATTGCCCATCGCCGCGAAATTGAGGACAAGCAATGGGTCTGGCACGTCGGGCTGGATGCCACAGCCAGTGGGGTTTTGAACGATCTCTACAACAATACAACGGTTGCGGAAGAGCGCATGAATCGACTCCTCTGTCTGTTTGAGTTGCGCTTCAAAAATCCGTCCGACATGCGACCGGCAATTGCCGGGAGACCGGTTTATCTGGCTATGGCGATGGATACCGAAAACAAATTGAAACTCAAGCCGCAGAATCTGCTGTTGAATCTGCCGTTGAATCGGGCTTGAGGATGCACTGCATGCCGCGCGGCTTGTGGGACCGGCTTCAGCCGCGATTAACCTTGGCTGGCCCATTGAGCGTTGTTCGCGGCTAAAGCAGCTCCCACAGTGTCTAACGGTTACGCTTTTGCCGGGGTCGCTGGGGTAGTCACCGGCGTCGCCAGCCGCTCATACATATCGGTCACCGTCTCGAATACTTCAAGAATCCGCTCGCTGCTATTGGCGATGTTTTGACGACCGATCCCGCTGCCCTGAGTGCCCTTGGCGTCGAGGCCCGTTTCGAAGAAAAGCCACTGCGTTTCCGCCAGACCAATCTGCGCCTTGATCTCGGCGGTTGACTCGGGGTCGGTTCGCAACGTCAGTAGCGCTGCTTTGAATTCGGTTCTCGTCGCGGCAAGATCAGCTTCGACTGCTTTCGGCATACCCCATTCCCGAAACATAAAGAACTTGGCGGCGCGCTGCGACAACATGCGCTGTCGCCCGGACATATTGACCAGCCGACCAATTGACGCGCCCGAGAACTTTTCGAGTTCTCCGGTGCCACGGTTGGCAACCCGCAGCACTAGTTCGTTCTGTTCTTGTATGAACGCGCCCGTCGTGGCCGATGGCGCAGTCGCCAGCATGTCGCTATACGCTTTCCAGACAACGGCGAGTTCTGCATAGGTTTTTGCAATCTCTGGCGTGGGGGCAAATGCACTCAATTCGGCCAATTGCGTATTGAAAAGGGCCACCGAGTCATTGAGAATTTTGAATGACTTCTCGGGAAGAATGCCAAGGCCAAGCTGTCCGTACGCTTTGGCCATGCGCTGCGAGAGCATGCGCTGGCGCCCAGCCTTGTTGATCGAGGATGCGATGGTCATTTTGACCGGTGCCGCTTTTTGGCGCGGTTGCGCGACTGAATAGCCGCTAAGGGTCAACGCCGCAATGGCATTGCCCGTGATAAGAAACGTACGGCGATCCAAAATTACTCTCATACAGGCAGGATTGGCTAGCGTCTCGATGGCCTCTACATCGCGGCACGAAGAATACGGCACAAATACGCCGCATCTAAGAGCATTCTCAGCAAGGTCTATGCCAATGGAATGGCGCATCGCGTCTGGCAATTGACGTGGCCGGACGGATTTTTTCGCCAACGGTTGCTGCATTGCACCAAAACGCCAGTAGAGGCATACAATCCGCGCTCTCGAACACGAAGATGAACCTCACATGAGTTCACATGCGGTAAGCGGTCACCCTCCGAAAGACGTCAAGGGGGCGCGACTGGCGGCCTTGTCACTCGGCGCTATCGGCGTCGTCTACGGGGATATTGGGACATCACCGCTCTACACCTTAAAAGAGGTGTTCTTCAATAAAGCTCACAGCGTTCCGCTCACCGAGGCTAACGTGCTCGGGCTGTTGTCGCTGATCTTCTGGGTGCTGACCATTGTGGTGTCGGTGAAGTACGCGATGGTGATTTTGCGGGCCGACAATCAGGGCGAAGGCGGCACCATGATCCTTTTGTCAATGGCGCTGCGCACAGCCACCGCAGGCGCTAAACGGCGCGTCCTGACGCTGCTCGGCATATTCGGTGTGTCTTTGTTTTTTGGCGATTCCATCATCACGCCCGCTGTATCGGTGCTCGGCGCAATGGAAGGGCTTAAGGAAATCAACGAGGACTGGGTGGTTGCCGTGGTGCCGGTGACGGTGGTGATCCTGATCGGGTTGTTCTACGTGCAGCGCACGGGCACAGGGAAAGTCAGCGCGTTTTTCGGGCCGATCATGGTCGTCTGGTTTTTGGTATTGGGTGGTCTCGGGATTTATCACAGCGCATCGAACCCGGCGGTGTTTGCTGCGCTCAATCCAATGTACGCGTTTTCGTTTTTGATTCACAACCCAGGCCTTTTCATCGTGGTTTTGGGCTCGGCTGTTCTGGCGGTGACGGGGGCAGAAGCGCTATACGCGGACATGGGGCATTTCGGACGTAAACCGATCCGCGTCGCGTGGTTCAGCTTTGTGATGCCGATGCTGGTGATCAACTATTTTGGCCAGGGCGCGCTAATCCTTAAAACCTGTGCGGGCAATGCGCAGTGCACGATGCACCCGTTCTACGATCAGGTGCCGCATTCGTTTTTGATCCCGATGGTGATTCTGGCTGGCCTTGCTTCGATCATCGCGTCACAAGCGGTGATTTCGGGCGCGTTTTCGATTGCACGGCAGGGCATTCAACTAGGCTTTTTGCCGCGTATGCAGGTGATTCACACGTCGCATCGCTCGGAGGGACAGATTTATCTGCCGGCGGTGAACTGGACACTCTTCGTGCTGGTGTTAATCGTGGTGTTGTCGTTCCGCAGCACAGGCAATCTGGCCGCAGCGTACGGCCTCGCGGTGACCGGGGCGATGGCTATCGATACAGTTTTGTTTGCGGTCGTGGCGGTCAGTTTATGGAAGTGGAACCGCTTCGCTGCTGCAGCGGCCGTAGCGGTGTTTGCCCTCGTGGATATTGCGCTCCTGGCGTCTACCGCGATCAAAATTCCCGACGGCGGCTGGTTCCCGCTCCTTGTCGCCACGGTGATTCTGGTATTCATGACCACCTGGAAACGTGGCCGCAGTCTGATGGCCGAGCAACGTCGGCAAACCGCCCTGCCGCTCGCCCCAATGATTGCCGCGCTGGCACGCGATGCGACGCGGGTGCAGGGAACGGCTGTATTTATGACATCGACACCGGACGAAATGCCCGCTGCGATGCTGCATAACCTCAAGCACAACAAAGTCCTGCATGAGAAAAACATCGTCTTGCATGTGAACTTTCAGGATGTGCCGCTCATCACCCGAGCCAGGCGCGTGCAGGTCGAAGACATGGGTGACGGCTTCTACAAAATGGTGGTGAACTACGGCTTCATGAATGCGCCGGATATTCCGAAAGCGCTGACCATTGCGGCCAAGGATCACAAGATCGACGTTGAGATGATGGACACGTCATTCTTCGTCTCGCGCGAAGTGCTAGTCCCGAATCAGTGTCAGCGGATTTCAGTGTGGCGGCAACGGCTGTTTAGCCTGATGGCAAGGAACGCGCAGTCAGCGACTGCTTACTTCCAGATTCCCACCAATCGCGTTTTAGAGTTGGGTGCTCAGGTTAAGTTTTAGGATCAACTTTGGCATGAATGCCCGCTGGCATTGGGGCTAGCGCTGAATTTATGAACATGTCGATGAGTGGCTTTTTTCGCTAGCAGCCCCAATACAATCGTCATTTCAGCGAAAAGCTGATTGTTCACTTCATCACCACATTCGCTGAGCGCGCATCCTTACGCCGCCACCAAAGCGCGAGGCTCATGCCGCTGACGATGTGCCAGATGCCCCAAAGGCTCGCGATGATGACCATGCCCAAATCCGAGTTAAATTGCAGCGCGATGATGCCGAGCGCGAGTCCCGAGTTCTGCATGCCGCCTTCGATCATGACGGCACGGCGATCACGCTCTGACACCCCCATGATCACGCTTGTGATCCAGCCTGTGAACAGGCCGAACCCGTTGTGCAGGGTGACGATGGCGAGCATCGGCAGCAACCCCAGCGTGAGCAATTGCCGCTCTTTGATCAGCCCGATGACGATGAAGGCGAGCAGCGCGAACAGCGAAAAGTTCGCCAGTGGCTTCTGAATCTTTGTGGTGAGCGCCGGGAAGCGATGCGCGACAAAGAGGCCCAGCGACATCGGAATCGCCAGCAGCAACAGCAAACTCACCCAGAGCCCGGACACATCAAGGTTTAACTCGCGCAACCAGCCCGCCGTCGCCGGATTGGTCGCGATCATCCAGCCGAAATTAAACGGCGTCGCGAACAGCGCGATGATCGAGGCGACAGCCGAAATGCTGACCGAAAGCGCCGTATTGCCTCGCCCGAAATGCGTGACGACGTTGCTCAAACTACCGCCAGGGCACGCGGCCACCAGGATCATCGCGGCTTCCACGTTTGGGGGCAAATCGAGCACCAGCGTCGCCAGCCACGTCCCCACTGGCAACAAAATGAATTGCGGAATCAGCCCGCAGATCACCGCCTTCGGCGTTTGCGCCACGCGCTTGAAGTCCGCCAGTTTTAACTCCAGCGCGACTGAAAAAACCATCAATGCGAGCACCAGGCTCAGCACGAGTTGCTGTGTTGTCATTGCTCCCCCATTTTTTTCAACGCCAAGTTTCGCGGCGCTCGCTGTTGTGGGAGCCGCTTTAGCCGCGAAAGCTTCGATCAAAGCAGCCATCGCGGCTAAAGCGGCTCCTACAAGTCAAAGCAAATAATAGTGCCTAGTTGAGGCTCTTGGCTCCAGAATAGATGCGCGTCACCGTGGTCACCGTACAAGCCGCAGCAAACACATAAGCCATAGTGGCAAAGTGTTGCGGCCACAGGCACATCGCGCAAAACGTGAGGATCGTCTCGGTGCCTTCGGTGAGCCCGCCCAGATAGTAAATGCCTTTGTTGGGGTAGTTCGGGCTCGTCTCGCCGCGCTTCGCCGCGATGGATGCGTACGCCAGAAAGCTTGAACTGGAGCCGATGAAGCTGGCCAGCAAGGCCGCCGCCGGAAGCGCATTGGCAGGATCGGCAAACGCGAAACCCAGAGGCACCGCCGCGTAGAACAAAAAGTCGCAAACGATGTCGAGGAACGCGCCCCGATCGGTCGGCCCCATCGCCCCCGTGCGCGCCATCGTGCCGTCGACGCCGTCGAGAAAGCGATTGATGAGGATGAGCGCCAGCGCGTAGCCGTAACACTGTAGTGCGACGAGCGGCGCAGCGGCAAGTCCGATCAAAGCGCCGGTTAGTGTGACGAAATTGGGCGTCAAATTCGCACGCAAGCAAGCCTTCGCCACGAAGCGATGAGGCGCAGCGAATATCGGCAAAGTGAAGCGATCCAGCATGCTTTCAGTGTAAGCGCCGCTGAAGTTCGACCTGTGGGAGCGGCTTTAGCCGCGATTCCCGTTGCGCACGAGCTTTCGCGGCTAAAGCCAATGCCGGTCACTTAAGTGGACAAGCGCGACCGGGGTCGCGCCTGCCGTCGAGTGACCGGTATTGCCGCTAAAGCCGCTCCCACATCAAATTGGCGTTGCGATCCGTGTCGGTCCAACGGACATGCCCACCGTCTCTGCTAGATTCGATACATGGATTCCCCGCTTGCATTAATCGTCATCGTGCTCGCCGCCAGCGTGCTGTCGGTGGGGATTTGTCGACGCCTGGGATTGCCATCGCTCCTCGGTTACCTGGTGGTGGGCATGTTGCTCGGGCCGCAGGCATTCAAGCTGATCCCGGATTCGGAGCAAGCGCGCGCGATTGCCGAGTACGGGATCGTGTTTTTGATGTTCTCGATTGGACTCGAATTTTCGTTGCCGCAATTCCGCTCGATGCGGCGGCTGGTAATGGGTTTGGGCTCGGCGCAGTATGTGTTGTCGCTCCTGCTGTTTGCGCTCTTGGCACTGGCGCTGTCGCAAACATTGGCCTCGTCCATCGTGCTCGGCGCGGCGCTGGCCATGTCGTCCACCGCCATCGGTATCAAGCTGCTGGCCGAGCGCAACGAGCTTTCTTCGCCCATCGCCAAGCCAGTGGTGGGTGTGCTGTTATTTCAGGATTTGGCCGTGGTGCCGCTACTGATCCTGTTGCCTGCGCTGGGTGTCGGTGCTGGCATGAGCGCGATGGAGATTGGCTGGATCGCGCTCAAAGTGGTGGTGTTACTTGGGCTGTTGCTCGGCTTTGGGCAACCGGTGTTACGGGCGTGGTTCCGCATCGTGGCGCAACGGAAGACGAGCGAGCTCTTCATGCTCAACGTGTTGCTAGTGACGCTGTTTTTGGCATGGCTCTGTCATCTTGCGGGTTTGCCGCTCGCGTTGGGTGCTTTCGTGGCGGGCATGCTGATCGCGGAAACCGAATACAAGCATCAGGTGGAGGACGACATCCGACCGTTCCGCGACGTGTTGCTCGGGATGTTTTTCATCTCGGTAGGGATGCAGCTCGACGGGCCTTTCGTTGCATCTCAACTGGGCTGGGTGCTGCTGACGCTCGTTCTTTTGCTCGCGGGTAAGGCGCTGATTTTGCAGCCTTTGGCGCGGCAGTTTGGGATGAAAACTGCGGATGCGAACATCGTCGCGTCGATGCTTGCATCGGCGGGTGAGTTCGGCTTTGTAATCCTTACACTCGGAATGACCACCGGTGCGCTTGACGCTCGCGCTGCACAGATCGCTATCGCCGCGATGGTTATCTCGATGCTCGCCGCGCCGTTTTTGCCGCGACTGGCCGAGCACGTCAACAAGCGCATCACGACCAACGACTTCCTCGCGCGTTCAGCCGATATCTTCAAAATCGCCACCGAGAGCATGGAACGGCAGGATCACGTGATCATCTGCGGTTATGGACGCAGCGGACAGTTCCTCGCACGGTTGCTGGAATCGGAGAACGTTCACTTCGTGGCGCTGGACAACGATCCGGAGCGGGTGCGTGAAGCGATGGGCAGCTCCGCCAGCGGCAATGTGGTGTTCGGTGACGCTCAGCGTCGAGAGGCACTCATCGCGGCGGGTGCAGAGCGCGCAAGTGCGCTCGTCGTCTCGTTCGCCGACGTCGATGCCGCACTAAAAATCATCGCCGCCGCCAGAGCCATCCGCCCGGAACTCCCCATAGTGGTGCGCACCACCGACGATGAGCCCATTGAAAAACTGCTCGCTGCGGGTGCGACCGAAGTGGTGCCGGAGATACTGGAAGGTTCGCTGATGCTGGCTTCGCACTCGTTGTTGCTGCTCGGCACGCCGCTATCGCAAGTGCTGCGACGCATCCGCGCGGTGCGTGAAGAGCGCTACAGTCTGTTTCAGGGGTTCTATCGCGGCGCCAGTGACGGTAACGAGAGTGAGGACGATGCGCGCGTTTTGCACACGGTTCTTTTGGCCCAGACGGCAAACGCCGTCGGACGCCCGTGGGGCGAGATCGCGGCGGCGTTTCGTGGCAGCGACGTCGAGATTACGCACGTGCGGCGCGGCGGTGCGCGGCTCACGCGACCGCAGGATGATTTTGTGTTTGAGGCGGGTGACGCCGTAGTGTTGCTGGGTACACAAACGGGCGTCTCCTCGCTTGAGTTTCACCTCATCGGGTGAGCTCAGAACATTGGATTAGGGATTTCCCGAAGGGGAAGCGAAGCGTCCGCGCGATTTTCTAAATTCCGTATCATGGCATGCCGTTTGCGTATGCAAGCGATCTCATTCTCTGGTGTAATCGCCAGTGAACGCACCAAAACAGTAACGGTGCCCCGTCGGGCGATCCGAACAATACGTTCAAAATTTTTATCAAGGAGACTGCGTAATGATTAACACACGACTTAAAGTCGCACTCAGCGCCATGTTGGCCGCAACCGCATTGACCGCCCTGCCTGCTCACGCTGGCAAAACGCTCGACGCGATCAAGGCCAAGGGCCAAATCGTCTGCGGCGTGAACACCGGCCTCGCTGGTTTCTCGCAAGCCGATGCCGCTGGCAACTGGACGGGCCTGGATGCTGATTTTTGCAAAGCCGTTGCAGCAGCCGTATTGGGTGATGCCACGAAAATCAAATGGGTTCCACTGAACGCACAGCAGCGATTTGCCGCACTGCAATCGGGCGAAATTGATGTGCTTGCTCGCAACACTACGTTCTCGCTGACCCGTGACGCATCGCTTGGCTTGCACGTTACTGGCGTGACGTACTACGACGGTCAAGGCTTCATGGTCACGACCAAGTCGAAGATCAAGGACGCCAAGCAACTGAAGGGTCAAACTGTTTGCGTGCAATCGGGTACCACCACTGAGAAAAACCTGACCGACTTCTCGAAAGCCAACGGCCTCAATATCAAGCCCGTCGTTTTCGAAAAAGTAGAAGCTGCAACCGGCGCGTATTTCGCGGGTCGTTGCATCGCCTACACCACGGACGCATCGGGCCTGGCCTCGGTTCGCAACAAAGAAGCCAAGGTTCCGGATGAGCATGTGATCCTGCCACAGTTGATCTCCAAAGAGCCACTCGGCCCGATGGTTCGCCGTGGTGATGACGAGTGGTTCGCCATCGTCAAATGGGTGATTCATGGCCTGCTCGAAGCTGAAGAATATGGCGTCACGCAAGCCAACGTTGATCAGATGAAGACCAGCACCGACCCGGTCGTTCAACGTCTGCTCGGCACCACTGAGGATACGGGCAAGCTGCTCGGTCTGGACAAAGAGTGGATGGCGCGCGCACTGAAAGCATCGGGAAACTACGGTGAAATGTTCGAGCGCAACGTCGGCCCGAAATCGTCTTTGAAATTGCCACGCGGTGCCAACAATCTGTGGAACAAAGGCGGATTAATGTACGCCTACCCTGTGAGATAAGACTTGCTGCGCGGGCGCATTGCGTCGTTGCTTGCCAGCTCGCGTACTTGAAGTACGCGTCGCTGACAAGCGCCTAGCACTGCATCCCGCTCGCTGCGTCTGAACCCTGGTTCATTTGTCGTAGCGAAAGTCACCTCTCCCTCGCGGGAGAGGTGGTCACTAGCAACGCACTCGCAGGAGTGCGTTAGGGTGAGGGGGTTGTTGAGAAATCACGAGCCTCTTCCCTCTAACAAGAAGACACAAAAAGCACTAAACAATTTAGCGGGGAAAAACGCATGGCCGAAGCCAAAGTCGCACCACGAACGCCACCGACCAAACGCGATTGGTCATGGCGAAGTCAGGCCTTTCGCGGGTTAATTTACCAGATCCTCGCGGTCGTGCTGATCGGTGGCGCCGTGTGGTTCCTAGCCCACAACACTGCCGAGAACATGCGCATTCGCGGCATCAAAAGCGGCTTCGATTTCCTCACTGCAACGGCCGGTTTCGACATCGGCGAATCACTCTTCCCCTTCGACTCCAACAACCCCTACTGGAAGGCCTTTTTAGTCGGCATCACCAATACGTTGCGCGTGGCCATCATCGGCATCATCCTGACCACCATCCTCGGCACGATGATCGGCGTCGGGCGTTTCTCGCGCAACGGCCTGGTGCGTGGCCTGTGTCAGGCGTACGTCGAATTCTTCCGCAACGTACCGGTTCTGCTTCAGCTTTTGATGTGGTACCTGCTGTTCACAGAGCTGCTGCCGAGCATTGCGGATGCGAAGCAGATTGGCGGCTTTTTCCTCAGCAAAGGCGGCCTTTCATTCCCTGAACCGGTCTGGGCTGCGGGCCATATCTGGGCGGCCGGAGGACTGATGGTCGGGCTCGTGGCGGCATGGTTCTATCGTCGTTGGGCACAAAGCAAATTTGAAGCGACCGGCCACGTTCGCAGCATGGTTTGGGCACCGCTTGCAGTCGTGATCGCATTTGGTATCGTTGGCTGGCTAATCGGCGGAGCACCCTCAGAAGTTAATCTTCCGAAGAGGGGTGAGTTTTCTGTCGAAGGCGGCGGCTCCCTCACGCCTGAATTTCTGGCCGTATTGCTCGGTTTGACGCTCTACACCGCTGCGTTCGTGGCGGAGGTCGTGCGCTCTGGCATTTCATCCGTGGCTCGCGGCCAGGGCGAAGCGTCGCAAGCGCTGGGTCTGTCCAAAAATCAGGAAATGCAGAAAGTCTTGTTGCCACAAGCACTGCGCGTGATCATCCCGCCGATGACCAGCCAGTTCTTGAACCTGACGAAAAACTCCTCTCTCGCGGTGGCCATCGGCTACCCCGATGTCGTGTCCATCGCCAACACGGCGCTAAACCAGACCGGTCGCGCCGTCGAATGCATCGCGATCATCATGCTCGTGTATCTCACCACTTCGTTGTCCACCTCCATCTTCATGGGCTGGTACAACGCTAAATCGGCCATTCAGGAGCGCTAGGATCATGGCCGAAACCATCATTTTCCAATCGCTTCCATCACGCCCTGCGCCCACGCAAACCGAGGGCCTCGTGCCGTGGGCCAAGGCCAACTTATTCGCTAACTGGCAAAGCACCCTGACCACAATTGTGGTCGGTGGTCTGCTGCTGTACTTCATCCCACAGTTCATCAATTGGGCAGTACTCACCGCGACCACGGTGCCCAATGCCGACGCCTGCCGCGCGCCCGGTGTCGGTGCCTGTTGGGGCGTAATCACCGAGAAATATCGGCTGATTATTTTTGGCCGCTATCCGCTGGAAGAGCAGTGGCGTCCGCTGGTAGCCACGCTTCTGTTGCTCGCGTTGCTGGTGGCTAGCTGCACCCGGGCGTTCTGGAACAAATGGTTGCTCGTGCTCTGGGTCGTTATCGTCAGCATATTTTTCGCGCTGATGTACGGCAACGTGATGGGCCTCACCAGAGTCACAACAGATCGTTGGGGTGGCCTGCCGCTGACCATCATGCTTTCAAGCCTGTCGATGGTGATGGCGTTCCCGCTGGCGATTGCAGTCGCGCTCGGGCGTCGCTCCAAGCTGCCTGCGATCCGCACGTTCTGCACGATTTATGTTGAGCTGATTCGCGGTGTGCCGTTGATCTCCGTGCTCTTCATGGCGTCGTTCATGTTCCCGCTATTCATGCCACAGGGCGTAACGATTGACGTGCTCATTCGCGTGTTCGCTGGCCTGACCCTGTTTGCGGCTGCCTATATGGCAGAGGTAGTGCGCGGTGGACTGCAAGCCATGCCAAAGGGGCAGGCGGAGGCCGCAGCGTCGCTCGGCTTGTCGTACTGGCAAACGCAGGGCCGCATCATCCTGCCGCAAGCGTTGGCGATGGTGGTGCCAAGCATCGTGAACAACTTCATCGGCCTGTTCAAAGACACGTCGCTGGTCGGCATCGTGTCGCTGTATGAGCTGACCGGCTCGCTCGGCCTTGCGCTCAACGGCGACGCGGACTGGCGTCCATTCAAGCTCGAAGGCTACGTTTTCATCACACTCATCTACTTCTCATTCTGTTTTGCCATGAGCCGCTATAGCTTGTGGATCGAGAAGCAAGTCAACAAATCCAAACTGCGTTAGTCGGGAACAACCTACATGAGCACCACTCCAGCCCGTGCAACGGCTTCTACCAAAGACATCATCGTTTTCGATAAAGTCAACAAGTGGTATGGCAACAGCTTTCACGTCCTGCGCGACATCAATCTAAATGTCAAACAGGGCGAGCGCATCGTCGTCTGCGGCCCCTCCGGCTCCGGCAAATCAACGCTGATCCGGTGCATCAATCGACTCGAAGAGCATCAGGAAGGCCATCTCTGGGTCGACGGTACGGAACTTACCGATGACGTCAAAGCCATCGACAAAATCCGCAAGGAAGTCGGCATGGTGTTCCAGCAGTTCAACCTGTTCCCGCATCTGACCGTGCTGGAAAACCTGACGCTGTCACCGATGTACGTCGGCAAGATGCCGAAGAAAGAAGCCGAAGAAAAAGCGATGATGCAATTGAAACGCGTGCGCATCGCCGAGCAGGCAGGCAAGTATCCGCTGCAACTCTCCGGAGGTCAGCAGCAACGCGTCGCCATCGCCCGCGCCCTGTGTCTGACCCCAAAAATCATGCTGTTCGACGAGCCCACCTCAGCGCTCGATCCCGAGATGATCAAGGAAGTGCTCGACGTGATGGTCGCCATGGCCGATCAAGGCATCACCATGATCTGCGTCACCCACGAAATGGGCTTCGCCAAAGCCGTCGCCGACCGCGTGATCTTCATGGATCAAGGCCAGATCGTCGAACAAAATAATCCACATGACTTCTTCAACAACCCGCAGACGGATCGGTCAAAGGACTTTTTGTCGAAGATTTTGGGGCATTGAGCGAGGCTTCTGCGACGACACGAAAAAGAGCCGCTTTTGCGGCTCTTTTTTGCTACCTTCGCCTCAACAGCGCCTGCTCAACCGTCGCTTCCGAAAAGCCACCGATCCACTTCATCGCACATTCGCGCCGCCACAGCTATGAGCATCGGCACTGCATCGCGCGCCGCCAATCGCCGCGCCCACCGGTTCGGCAAGCGCAGTGAGTAATGACGGCAACAATTTATCTCCCAAGCGGTTCTGCAATCGGGCGAAACGGGCGACAAAGGCGTCAAGCCGTTCAGACAACGCGGAGGTGAGCGGCCCCGCAGGTAGAGTCCACGAGCCCCCGCCCTGCACGTCGAAAAGCGTCTCAGTCGTTTCCTGAAGCAACGCCGTTTCCCGACGAACCACCCGCTGCAAAAAATCGAAGGCGCTCGGTCTCGTCAACCTGCATGCTCACAAAGCGACCCCAGTCTCGCGGGCAACGCGATGAATCGGCAGCGCGGCTGTTGAAGGATCCCGCAACACGACGTCAATGTGACGATCACCGAGATAGGTCTGCGCTCGCGCGACGATTCGGGCAGCGATCCAGGCGGGATTGTCCACTTCGGTGTTGAGTTCTACATAAATATCCAGATCGCCGCCACGACCGTTGTCGTCCAGCCGCGATTCAAACAGGCGCGCCGACGCGCCGTCACCGACGATGTCTCGCACTGCAAGCTTTAGCTTGTCGCGATCATTTGAGAAATAGGTATAGAGCAATTCTGCCGTAGAAAATGCGCGCGAACTAACCTTATGGTGGAAAGAGTGGCCTACGGACAGCGGAACGACTGCGCAGGAGCATCACGTCTGTAATAAGTTACAGATCGCTTCGCACATACTGCATCAGATGCGATAAAGTCTGATGCCATTCAACGGAATCACCATGCGCACCACACTCGACATTGACGACGACGTTTTGATGGCTGCCAAAGAACTGGCGAAAGCAGCGCACAAAACCGCTGGCCAGATCATCTCCGATTTAGTCCGAAAATCATTGACGGCAACGCCCGCCTACGCGGTTGAAGCGCCAAAAGCGATTTATGGCATTCGCCCGTTTCCTCGTCGCGGCGGTATCGTCACCAACGACACGATCAACAAAATCCGCGAACGAGAGGGCATTTAGCTAACTCGCGCTCTACGACATCAATGTGCTTTTGGCGCTGTTCGACGCGGAGCACACCCAGCACGCCTCGGCATTGGCATGGCATGGCATGGCATGAAGCAAACGCATCCAAACGTGTCCAATCACGCAAAACGGACTGCTGCGGATCATGTCGCAACCCACCTACTCTCACCCGATCCCGCTTGCAAGCGTGGCTGATGGGCTGCGCGAAAGCGCAACCGAAGCCGCGCACCATCGATTCATCACCGGCGACGTGTCCCTGGTGAACGCGGCGATCATTCGCCAAAGCGCGCTGCTCGGATCATCCGCTCTGACCGATATTTATCTGCTGGCGCTAGCCTTTAAGCACGACGCCAGGTTCGTTACCTTTGATCGCGGCATCGCGCTGAGCGCGGCAATTGGAGCAACGACTAAACACCTTGTTGGACTGTAGACAGCGATATGGCGACGATGACAAATTTCATGCTGAAGCGCCACGTCGAACTCGCTCAGATTTATCAAACTTCGTCTCTCATCAACCGCGGTCGCCCGACCCCTTTCGAACTCACCTGGCGCTGCGTAAGCGCTTCAATGTGGGACTTGAACTTTTCCGCACCCAGCACCCAGCCCTTGTGCGTGCAGTCGCGAATGGCCAGCAGATCGGCCCTACTAATGGCCGTTTTGAACAGCGCCCGATACGCCGCGCACCGGTCTTCTGCATTGCGTGCCAGTCGACGATACAAATCATGCGGCTTGACGAAATCCGAGTTGGGCCCGGTCTCGTTCAACGCATTCGCCGCATAGCTCGACCATGCGTAATCGCGTGGATGCGCCACCATACCCGCACGCACCGGGTTTGACTCGATGTAGCGCATCAGGGTCAGTAGATACGTCTCAGTATCAACCACCGTCGCCCGGTAGCGTCCCTCCCATAGCGTTCCACTGCGCTTGTACCTGTAGTTGAAATACTGCACATAGCGACGCCCCACCGACTGAAACGCCTTACTGATGCTCGCCTCGTGTTCGGGCGTCGCCAGCAGATGAATGTGATTGGTCATCCACACATAAGCATGAATCGTCAAACCATGTGTTTCTGCCGCCTCGATCAGGGCATCGCGGAAGAACAGATAGTCCGCATCAAACGCAAACACCGCCTGCCGATTGTTACCGCGTTGAATGATGTGCTGCGGCTGGCCTGGGATGACGAATCTGGGAAGGCGGGCCATGGGGAAGCAGTCCGCTATTGGGTTGAGAGGACTCAAGAATAGCAGATTTTATCGTGTCTGACCCCATTTATCCTGCATAAGCATGAATCGTCAAACCATGTATTTCTGCCGCCTCGATCAAGGCATCGCGGAAGAACAGATAATCCGCATCAAACGCAAACACCGCCTGCCGATTGTTACCGCGTTGAATGATGTGCTGCGGCTGGCCTGGGATGACGAATCTGGGAAGGCGGGCCATGGGGAACCAGTCCGCTATTGGGTTGGGAGGACTCAAGAATAGCAGATTTTATCGTGTCTGACCCCATTTATCATTTATCATTCCATTTATCATTTACGTTTATCATTTCAAGCCGCTTTACTCGCCTTGAATATCTCCACTGGAAAATCTCGGTTCATACGAATCATCGACATTGCGACGGCAAATATTTTGGACTTACAGTGGTCCCCGCCGCCGCGGTGCAGTCCAGTGTTGCCGTTGCGTTAGCTCCCATCAAAATGGAGTGAACTATTACTGAACCAGACGCCGGCCCTGTCTTAGTACCCAGCGTCGATGACACAAACGCCGGAGAAATCAAGGTTGCACCGGGCGTATACGACATCGACAGAATATTGTCTTGATTTGCTGGAGGTGAGAGAGTTACTTGTGCCAGCGTTGGCCACGTACCATTGGCGGACGCGAACTCGCCAACGACGCCCGCGGCAAAAACTCTATTAAAGATCACCGCTTCGGACACGCGTGAGCGAACGGTGTAATCCTGATAAGCAGGAATAGAGATCGCAGCTAGTATGCCGATTATCGCCACCACAATCATCAGCTCAATCAGTGTGAATCCAGGCGCTGCTACTCTTGATTTCATACTTTTATCCCTTGCGTGCCGCAGCAAGCGGAAAAGTCAATTTCCATTGCCAGTACGATTTTTTAATACTGAGCAAGTTGCAAGCCAATGCCTGTAGTCATTGATGTGTTATTGCCATGGTCGAAACCCCGCAATACCAATCACCTTTGCGTCACGTTTGTCCAAGATCACGACCATATCTAAGTTACGTGCCTTGAGCCCCTGAAAGACTGCCGTGCGTTCGTCGTAGCCTCGCGCGAGCAGCCAAGAGTCGATTTCCTTTTCATGGCCTGCATTTAATTGCTTAAGCCTAGTAATGGGTTCAGCGTGCTTGAGTAGTTCGTTGCGCATTTGTCTTATTGGAACCTGATACTGCGGGAAACTTCCCAAGTCGGCACCACCAAACATGAAGTTTTCTCGTTCTTTTTGGGTACTCGGGCTTTTAGTGCCCGTCACGATCGGACCAAACCACGGAAGTTTGACGTTCGCTACCTGCAAATCGTCTGGTGCCACTTCATGTGCCTGAATCAAATCGAACCGATGCCCTAATGCCGCGATGTATACAGGGCGACCGACTAAGAGCGTGCCAACACCGTACGCCATAGCTATCACTTGCACTATGGCGATAACAGCTAAATCGAACCTAAGCGATGTTTTCCCCGATCTAAAAACTATCAGCGTTAAAAGCGGCCCGAGCGTCACGTCAATGCCGAGCAGCATCAAGAAAAGTTCATGCCCACCTACTGCTACGAAAAGTGGTGCCGGATACCAGACAAACCAAAATAGCAAGAAAAACGTCAAGCCAATTGCAACTGAAAACGCCAAGTGAACGGCGGCGGCATGAATACGCGACATTTCTGAAACTGTTCGAAGTGAAATTTAGCGAGGCACCTAACTAAAAAAAAAGCCTCACAACGTGAGGCTTTTTTGTACTGGTACGTTATTACTTACATTGCGAAGGGCGATACTTAACAAGTACTGTGGTGCCAGCACCGTTGCAAGTAACCGAAAAAGTTCCATTGGCAGCTGGAGTCGACTGGTGCTGGACGAAGGTGCCGACTGCGTTAGGACCAGTGCCAGCGCCGAGGGTGGACGTAACACTCGCTGCAGCGGCACCAACACCCGGGACGTAAACTACATTGGTGATGTTCTGTTGGCTAGTAGGTGGCGACATAGGTGCCTGTGCAACGGTCGGCCAATTGCCGTTCGATGTATAGAACTCGGAAACCGAATCAATTGCAGCGCGGTTAAACACAACCGCTTCAGTTACGCGTGCGCGCACCGTGTAATCCTGATACGCCGGAATCGCGATAGCCGCCAGAATACCAATAATCGCCACGACGATCATCAATTCGATGAGGGTAAAACCCTTTTGAATAGTACGTTTCATTTTCAATTTCCTTCCCCGGATTGGGATTTAAGTAACTCAGCGAAAGCCGCTGCATGGG
>Ga0335397_10002549_pt1 | contig 24867 bp, 26 predicted proteins | sample MAT04_FD_205740 | JGI IMG/M metagenome (GOLD analysis project Ga0335397, IMG submission 205740) | Freshwater microbial communities from Lake Fryxell liftoff mats and glacier meltwater in Antarctica - MAT-04 (spades assembly) (version 2) ... | reverse complement strand
GGGAGCGGTGACGGCGTTGGAGGCGGCACCGGGTGCCGACGAGGTTCGGATTCTGCTGGCTCACCGCCCAGACGCCGTCGACCTCCTTCCCGGCTCGCCTCGCACCGACCTCGTGGTGGCCGGCCATACCCATGGAGGACAGGTTTCGGTGCCTGGTGTGGGTCCGTTGATCACGATGTCGGGGGTGCCGCGCGCGGTGGCCGCCGGTGGGCTGCATCAGATGGGGGAGCGACGGATCTACGTCGGCCGCGGTGTGGGCATGGAGCGGAGTCAGGCGCCGCCTGTTCGGCTCGGCGTCCCCCCGAACATCGGCATTCTCACCATCGGCAACACTGCCGACGGGTAGGGTCGGTCCGGTGACGGGGGAGAAGAGACGGCGACATCCGGGTGCGTTGTTGCTGGCTCATGGCGCAGGCGCCGATCGCACGCACCACACCCTCGTCGCCGTCGGCGAAGCCGTGGCGGCGTCGCAACACATACCAACTCGACGATTCGACTTCCCCTATCGAGCGGCCGGGAAGAAGGCTCCTGACCGAGCGCCGGTGGCGATGGCGGCGGTCGTGAACGAAGCCGCCGGCCTCATTGCCGAAGCAGGCTGTCGGGCCAACCGGCTGGTGCTCGGCGGGCGGTCGTTCGGTGGTCGGATGTGTTCGATGGCCGTGGCCGACGGCCTTCCCGCCGCCGGTCTGGTGCTGTTGAGCTATCCGCTCCACCCGCCGGGCAAACCGGACCGGCTCCGCACCGATCACTTTCCTTCGTTACGAGTTCCCGTGCTGTTCGTCGGCGGTGATGCCGACCCTTTCGGGACGAAGGCCGAGTTTCGTAGGGCGGTGCGGGCAATTGCCGGACCGGTCACCATGGTGTGGGTGAAGGGGGGGCACGACCCGCGTGGTGCCGACGATGCCATCAACACCGCGGTGCTCGAATGGATCGACAACCTGCCCATGGTGACCCGCTGACCCGCTGACCCGCCGATTCCGGCCGACTCATGCCTTGATCACGATGGGGGTGCCGATGGGCACGACGGTGGCGAGCTTGGAGATGTTCTCGTTGCTGAGCCGAATGCAGCCATTGCTCGTGGCCTTCCCGATGCTGTTCGGATCGTTGGTGCCGTGGAGCCCCATCTGCCCGCCCTTGAACTCTTCCCTCACGGCGGGGTCGGGGGAGTAGGCCGAGATGCCGAACGCGTACGGCCCATACTTTGGCGAATCGGCGGGAACCTGAAGCAGAACGTTGAGGAAGTGCAGCCCTTCGAGGGACGGCCGAGGGCCACTGCCGATCGCGATGGGGGCGTCGACAATCACTTGATCGCCCTTGAACGCCTTGAGGTTGAAGGTGGAGAGGGTGACCTCAACCCGGTAGTCGGCGGCCTTGAGGTCGACGTCGACAGCCTTGATCCACGTCGTGCTCCCGGTCGGATCTTCGCCGGTGTACACCTCGAGCCAGGCGCCTTGGTCCTGTTTGACCATGAACACCCGAGGGATCTTTGCCGCCGAGTTGCCTTGGTAGAGCCACGGGTTCGGAAGCGAACCGACCGACGTGGCGTCCTTGGCGGGGAACACCTCGATCTTTGACACCGACGATTTCACTTCCGCGATCTGGCCCGTGGTGCCTGGCACGGCGCTCTGTGCTTTGAGGGCGGTCTTCGGTTTGGCGCCGACCGGCGCGGCCGTGGCGAGTGGCTGACCGGACGCGGCCGTGGTGGTGGTCGCAGTTGACGACGTTTCCGCTTCTTTGCTGCACCCAGCGAGCACCAAGCCGATCGCCGCCACGGCGACAATCACACGCCGGGTTCGGGTTCGGGCGGAGGGGGGTCGCGAGGAGGCGGTACTTCGGGCGGGGAAAGGGTGCAGCACGACCGCGGATCGTACTCGGGTGTGTTCCGTCCCCTCCGGTCACCGTCACCGTCGTGCGTCGTGCGTCGGGCCGGGGTCGGTGACCCGCCGGCGCTCGGGGTCAGGCGTCGTCGGGGTGGTGAAGGCGGAAGTCGGCGTCGAGAGCGGCGAGGTCGGCAGGCGATGTGGGGGGTGCGGCGTCCCCCGGGTTGAGGTCCTCCAACTCTCGGTTCGCTGTCTCCGGGTAGAACAGGAGCACAACGATCACCAAGAGGGCCGGACCGATGCCGAGCAGAGTCATCGGTGTGGTGTAGGAACCGAAATGTTCTGGGCCGGCGAGGATGCCGGCGAACTTCAACCCGACCACGCCGCCGAGCACACCCACAAGGTTGACGCCACCGCCGAACCGGCCACGCGAACCCGTTGGCGACATCTCGGCGTTGTAGGTGCCTAGCGCGGGAACAGCGAGCGCGCCGACCAATGTTCCGAGCAGCGACATCATCCAGATCGCGCCGCCGGTGGCTTGGAACATGAGGACGTTGAACACCGCGATACCGGCGACCCCGATCGCACCGATAGGGCGACGTCCGAATCGATCGGCGAGCTGGCCCCCCACGATGATCGAGATGGCTCCGGGCACCGTGGTGATGAACTGAAAAAGCGAGATCTGGCCGCCGGAGAACCCGTGTTGATCGCGGAGGAAGTCGTTGAGGAAGTTGGAACCCGGAACCACAAAGAGGTTGATCAGGAATGCGCCGAGGGCCATCACCACAAAACGACGTAGCTGGGACGCCGTGCGCGATGCCGGTCCACTGCCGGCGGATTCGGCCCCAGGTGTGGCTGGAGGTCGTGTCTCCGGTGGGACCTCGAGGCCCCTGTTTTCCTCTCGCACCTCGAAGCGGCGGGTCTCGGTCAGCGATCGGGCGAGGCGGAGGACGGGCACGATGAAAAGCAGGGGCACCGCGAAGAACACCCGCCACGCCCAAGGGGCTCGGTCGGCGAGGTCGAGGAACAGCACCACCCCGCCGGCTCCTACCGCCCCGGCCATGGTGAGCATGGAAACGGCGAAGGCCCGCGAGTTCTTTGGCATCTCTTCGGCCGCCATGATCAGGGCCAACCCGCCGACGGTGGCCGAGAAGGCGCGGGCGATGCCCTGACTGATGCCCAAGAACGCAATGTTCGGGGCCACGGCGCCGGTGGCGGTCACCACACACGCGATCACCAACGAGCCCACGAGCACCCGTTTGCGGCCCTGTTTGTCCGCCGTGAGCATCACCACGAGGGCGAGCAACGCGCCGAGGCGGACGGCCACGAGGGCGTTGGCGATCTCGGATGGATTGAGCCCGAACTCGCTTCGTATGAATGTATTGGTCTGGCTGAGCAAGGTGCCGAGGTAGGCGGCAAACGCGCCCATGGCGCACAAAAGGCTGAGGGAACGGGCGGCCCGCGCGTCCATGGTTTCGGGTGGGGCCCACCACAGGTCCTTGCCGGGAGGCGGTGGCTTGCGGAGTGCCTTGATGAACAGCCCACGGAACATCCAACCCCATACCGGGATGGCCAGTTTGAACTGGGTGACCGTCTCCACTTCGACTGCGCCCTCGCCGTCGGGTTGGCCCACGGTGAGCCGACGCTCATAGAAGTCGAACGGGCCGTTGACCAACACGAAGTGGTGCGGATCTTCGCCCACCTGCTCATGCACGGGCGAAGTGCGAGGCACCAGTTGTTCGGCCAGCTCGGCGGCAGACAGCACCGCGGTGGTCCGAACCGAGGTGATGCCCTTGAGTGGTGGTGGTTCTCCGACGTTGTCGGGGTCGGAGGAGATGGGGGGCGGGTCCTGGGTCATCGGGGCGGGGCAGAGGGACGGGCCCGCCCGACGGATCGGCGGCGCGGCGCGGTGGGCGGAGCATACTGTTGCGATGTCTGTGGTCGTGGTCCGTCCGGGTTCCCCGCTCGAAGGTTCGGTGCGCATCGGCGGGGCGAAGAACTCCGTGCTCAAGCTCCTCGCCGCAACCGTGCTGGCCGAGGGCGACTTCACGATCCGCAACGTGCCCGACATCGCCGACGTGCACTGCATGGCCGATCTCCTGCGGGCGATGCGCATGACGGTCACCGGCCCTACCGACGGTGTGCTCCGGGTGCACTCCCCGGCCGACCTCCTGCCGGAAGCCCCCTACGAGCTGGTGGAGCAGATGCGGGCGTCGATCGTGGTGCTTGGCCCGCTTCTCGCCCGATTCGGTGAAGCCAAGGTGGCCATGCCCGGCGGCGACGACTTCGGCTCCCGTCCGATCGACTTCCACCTCAGGGCGCTCGAACTCCTCGGCGCCGAGTTCGAGAGTCGTCATGGCTACATCCACGGGCGCTGCGACCGTCTTTTGGGTACCAAGCTTCTGCTCGACTTCCCTTCGGTGGGGGCAACCGAGAACGCCCTGATGGCCGCGGTGCTCGCCAAGGGCAGCACCGTGATCGACAACGCCGCCCGAGAGCCCGAGATCGCCGACTTGGCGGCGTTCCTCAACCGGATGGGCGCTCAGGTGCTTGGCGCGGGCACCTCAACAATCGAAGTGGAGGGCGTGGACCAACTTTTCCCCGTGGAACACGAGGTGATCCCCGATCGCATCGAGGCCGCCACGTTCCTTGCTGCCGTCGGCGTGGCTGGCGGAGAGATCACCCTTGAAGGCGCCCGTCCCGACCACATGGACATGCTCGTCACCAAGCTGGCAGAGATGGGGATGCGGATCTCCCCGTCGAACGATGGGCTGTGGGCGATGGCCAACAAACGGCTGCGTTCGGTCGACTTCTCCACGCTCCCGTATCCCGGGCTTGCCACCGACTACAAGCCCTTGCTGGTCGCGATGTTGAGTGTGGCTGACGGCGTGGGAATCGTCACTGAGAACCTCTTCGCTGGACGGTTCCGTTACGTCGACGAGCTCAAGCGTATGGGTGCCGATATCCGTACGGAGGCCCATCACGCCATCGTGCGGGGCAGCGAGCAGTTGAGTGGTGCTCCGGTGAAGGCCCCCGATATCCGGGCCGGGGCGGCGCTGGTGGTGGCGGGGCTCAAGGCCGACGGAGAAACGATCGTGGGCGACGCCCATCACATCGATCGTGGGTACGAACATTTCGTCGACAAGCTCACGTCGTTGGGGGCCGATGTGGAGCGTCGGTGAGATCCGCCGCGTCGGGATCCGATGTTTCCGTGTCGGCCCGTGCATCCAGCGCACGATTCGCCCGACGGTTGGCGAAGTAGAGCAGCGCCGCCAGCCCGGAGACGGGGATGAGCACCAGCACCACTTCTTCGACGGGCGCGCCACCCAGATGACCGAACATGGCGCCAGTGTTCCCGCTGCGGGCTGGCGTGGGCGAATGGGGTGATGCTCCGGTTATCTCCTATCGTCGTAGGAGAAATTCGGGAATGGTCGGTAGTCCACCGACGTTCCCCTCAATGTCCGGCTTCGTTTGGTTGCCGGGTCGTCTCCCCGCAGGTAGGTCCGATGCGAGCCCAGGTCGAACAAGTCATCGAAGTGATACGGCCGGCGATCCAGGCCGACAAGGGCGACATCGTGCTGCACGATGTCAACGAGACCACAGGCCTGGTGATGGTGGAACTGGTGGGCGCCTGCGTCTCCTGCCCCGCCAGCACGGTCACCCTCAAGGCCGGCGTTGAACGGATCCTCAAGGACCGGGTACCCGGGGTCACGGCCGTTCGTGACGTGAACGACGTCGACATCACCGGCGCCCCCAACAACCCGGATGGTCCGAACAACCCGGATGGCGCTGACCCCATGGTGTCGCCGTTCGATCCGACCACCACTCCCCCCGTGATCACCGAGACCGCCGTCTCCCTCTGACCGCTCGCGGGCGCGCTGGCTGGGTGGGTTTGGAGAAGGATTTTGCGGGGAATCGCGGCAAAATCCTTCTCGAAAGTTCGGTGACGACCGATCGTGCGCGAAGCTCAGGCCGCTATGGCCCGTGCCCGCAACGACGATCCTGAGGTTCTGTTCCGTGACGCTTCGACCGGCAGTCGGGCGGCGCTGGCCCGGCTTCTCAGCCTGGTGGAGCGGGGCGGGGAGCCCGCTCGGGCCGTGAGTCGCCTGGCGCACCCACTTGCCGGCCACGCGGCCACGGTCGGAATCACCGGTGCGCCGGGCTCAGGAAAGTCGACCCTCACCAACGCCCTTCTCAACGAGCTCCGACGCACGGAGGAAAAGGTGGCGGTACTGGCCATCGATCCTTCCTCGCCATTCACGGGGGGAGCGATTCTGGGCGACCGAGTGCGGATGGGTGATCACGTGCTCGACGAAGGGGTGTTCATCCGGTCGATGGCCACACGCGGCCATCTCGGGGGGCTTTCTCTCGCAACCCCGGAGTCGGTTCGACTCCTCGATGCCCTCGGGTATCCGTGGGTGGTGATCGAAACGGTCGGGGTGGGTCAGGTGGAAGTGGAGATCGCCGGCACCGCCGACACGCGTGTGGTGGTGGTGAACCCCGGTTGGGGCGACGCAGTGCAGGCCAACAAAGCGGGGCTCATGGAGATCGCCGACATCTTCGTGATCAACAAGGCCGATCGCCCCGGTACCACGGATACACGTCGCGACCTCGAGCAGATGCTGGAGCTGGCCGGAATCGTGCACCACCCCACCGCTGACGCGCCGGCGCCGATCGCCGAACCGTGGCGACCGCCGATCGTGGAGTCGGTGGCCTCCGCCGGCACGGGGGTGGCTGCCATGCTGGCCGAGATCCGTGCCCACCGGACCTGGCTGGTGGCATCGGGTGAGCTTGAGGTGCGGCGCCGCGCGCGGCTCGACGAGGAGCTCGAACGGGTGGTGTTGGCGCGCTTGCTCGAACGGGTGCGCTCCGTCGGGGGCACCGATCTCTACGCGGAGGTGCGGTCGGCCGTGGCCGACCGCACCCTCGATCCGTGGACCGCGGCCGAGCGCCTGCTCGACCTCTGATCCCACGCTGATGGCAATTGGCTAGTTCGCGGCTTGGGCCTTGAGTAGATCCCGGATCTCGGCCAGGAGCTCGGCCTCGGTGGCCTCCGCGGCCTCTGCCGCTTCTTCCCTTCGTCGCAGGTTCTGGGCGCTATTGAGAGCTTTCACCACCATGTAGAGAGCGAAGGCCACGATGAGGAAGTTGATCACCACGGTCAGCAACGAGCCGAACTTCACCTGTCCTTGGCCGATCTCCACGATGAATGCCTTGCTGAAGTCGGGTTTCCCGACGATGGCCCCGATCAGGCCACCGATGATGTCCTCGCTGAAGCTCTTCACCACCGATGCGAACGCTGCGCCGATGATGACGGCGACGGCGAGGTCGACGATGTTGCCCCTGCTGATGAACTCCTTGAACTCTTTGATCATGATGGGAACTCTTTGATCATGATGGGAACTCTTTGATCACGACAGGTCTCCTCTTGGTTTCGGTCGGCATGAGGGAGCCGACCGGGATGGTGCATGGTTGCTCGCCGCCGTAGGCCTCGGCGGATCCACACGGTAAGAGACGGGTTAGGGTGCGCGACTATGACGTCCTCAGATCCTGACTCTCCTGCGGAAACCCCGGACACACCCGACGCACCCGACACCCCGGACACACTCGGGCCGCTCGTTCGGTGTGAACGGCGCCCTGACGGCGTGGCTGTCGTGGAGCTTTGCAACCCCAAGGTGAACGCCCTCAGCAAAACGCTGCTGACTGAACTGCACGCCGTTTTCGACCGGCTGCACGACGATCTCCCGGGTGCCGTGGTGGTGCACGGTGGGAGTCGGCTCTTCGCGGCAGGCGCCAACATCGAGGAGTTTGGCGATGCCGAACAGGCGGCCATCTACGGGGGATTGTTCGTGAAGGCGTTCAGGGCCATCGAAGTTTTCCCGCGCGTGGTGATCGCGGCGGTCACCGGGTTTGCGCTGGGTGGGGGGTGTGAGCTGGCTTTGGCCTGCGACTTTCGCATCGCCGCCGAAAACGCCAAGTTCGGTCAGCCCGAGATCCTCCTGGGCATCATCCCTGGGGGCGGTGGAACGCAGCGGTTGGCCCGCCTGGTGGGCCCGGCACGGGCCAAGGATCTCATCTTCACGGGTCGCCAGGTGAAGGCGCCGGAGGCGCTGTCGATGGGGCTGGTCGACGAAGTGGTCCCGGTCGACGACGTGCTCAATCGAGCCATCGAGCGCGCCGCCGAACTGGCACGCGGCGCGGTGGTAGCGCAGGGCCTGGCCAAGCAGGCGATCGATCGCGGGCTGAGCGGCTCGCTGAGCGACGGCATCGAGATCGAGCAGGAATTGTTCGTCGACGTGTTTCGAACTGACGACGCACGAATCGGGGTCGAATCGTTCCTCACCAACGGTCCTGGCAAGGCGGCGTTCACCGGCCGTTGACCCGGCCAGCCGGCGTGCTGGTCTTCTCCGCGTGGTGGTTTCGCGGCCGAGGTGTTAGGTGCTGCCTCGTCGACGGCGACCGCCGATAGGGTGCGGGCGATGTCGTATCCCGGCCCTCACGCTCCGCCCCCCGGTGATCCGGGCCGCCCTCGCTATGGCGGCACCGGGCCTGTGGGTGGCCCCCCCCTTCCTGGATCCCCGGTCGGGCCGCCCTCCTACGGGCCCAGTCCGACGTACGGCCCGGGGTCGCCATATGGCTCCGGTCCGCCGACGGCGCCTGGTGCCCACGGCGCCCCATCAGTGGTCACCTGTTACCGGCACACCGACCGGCGGGCGGGCGTTACCTGCCAGCGGTGCAACCGGCCGATCTGTCCGAGTTGCATGATGCAGGCTTCCGTCGGCTTTCAGTGTCCCGAATGTGTGAAGGCCAATCCGGCGCCCAAGACTCCGGCAGGTTTCGGCGGGAGGGGTGGCGCCAAACCCATCGTCACGCAGGTGCTCATCGGCATCAATGCCGCAATGTTTCTGATCACCATGATCGGCTCCCCGAACCCCTCTGGCGCGTTTGGTCTGAGCGGCGGCACCGACAGCCCGTTGCAACTCCAGTTGCTGCTCAGCGGGTCGCCGTTCCGGGAGGGGGGCGTGCGGTATACCGGTGTGGCCGGCGGTGAGTATTGGCGGCTGCTCACCGGCGGGTTCCTGCACGGGGGGATCTTCCATCTCGCCATGAACATGTTCGCGTTGTGGGTGCTCGGCAGTCAGTTGGAGCCGATGTTGGGTCGGGCCCGGTTCGTCGCGATCTACTTCGCGTCGCTGTTCGCCGGTTCACTCGGGGTGATGATCCTGTCGCCCACCCAACCCACGGTGGGTGCGTCGGGAGCGATCTTCGGCCTGATGGGGGCGGCGGCGGTGTTGCTTCGTTCCCGAGGAATCAGCATCTGGCAGTCGAGCCTTGGTCAAGTGATCCTTCTCAACGTCGGCATCACGTTTTTCGTGCCGGGCATCTCGATCGGTGGCCATCTCGGCGGCCTCGCCGGCGGGGCGCTCGTGGCCTTGGCGATGAGCAAGTTGGAATCGGCCAAGCCCGACATCACCAAAGCGGTGGCAGTCGCGTCAGCGTTCAGCGTGCTTTGCATTGTGATGTCGATCGTGCTGGCCAACAACTGGCGAAACCCGTTGTTCGGCTGAACGAGGTGGCGGCCGCCGGCGAGATCCCGGCCGCCGAGATCATCAGCGTTGCGCTTCGGCGTGGGCTTTGAGTCGGCGAAGGTTGCCCCGCCAGATCGCCCGTAACGGCACCTTGCCCACCAGCCCACCGATGGGGCCGCCCATCCACCACGGGAACTGAAGACGTTCCGTCCACTCGAACCGAGTTCGCCCGCCCCGTCGTTTGCGCAGGGTGAACACGCCGTCCCCGGTCACGATGCCCGTGTGACGAACACCCATCGCCCGGTTGGGTTTCCACTCGGTGATCTCCATCACATCGGTGAGGCGCAAAGGGCCGACGGCGGTGTCGCATTCGAACCGGGTGCCCACGCCGCTTCGCGGGCCGGGGAGGAACCGGATCGCTTCGGCATCAGCCATCCATTCCACATGGGTGGTGATGTCCTCGACCGATCTCCACACCACCTTGGGTGAAGCGTCGATCGTGATGCCCACTCGAATGCGTGCCATACGGGCATGCTACGGACATGACCTCCCCGACCGACGAACCCAGGCCCCCGGAGTTCCGGCTTGATGAGCGTCTCGTCCTCGCCGAGGCGCTGGCCGATGTGGGGCGCGCCGTGCGGGATGCCGTCCGGTCATCCTCGAGCGGTGGCGACCAGGACGTCGTGCGTACGGAAGGGGGTGACGACGTGTACGGCGTTGACGAACGGGCTGAACATACGCTGCTCGATGAGTTGGCCGCGCACGTTGCCGGGCGATGGCCTGGCACGTTGGTGATGGAGGGCTTCGACGAGCCGCAACCAGTGGGCGGTGCCGGCGGGCCGTGGCGTTACCTGGTGGACCCGGTCGACGGAACCCGTCCGTACCTCGCGGGGATCAACAGCGCGTGGGTGCTCATCGGCGCCGGCCGCAACGCCAACACGTTGGAGGATCTCGAGGTGGGCGTTGCGGTGGAGATCCCCCTCCCCGGAGTACCCACCAGTCGGGTGGCCTGGGCGTGCACCGGTTCCTCGGCCCATGCGGTGATCGATGATCTGGTTGGTGGGGCATTCCCCGTGCCGCTGATGATGGAACCGACGATGCGCACCGACCCGAACCGATCGTTCGTCACCGTCGTGCGATTGTTGGCCGGCGACCACGGGCCGATCGGGCTCTGGGCCGATCGGCATCTTGCCGGTCTGGAGGTGTACGACCATCTCCTGCCGTGCGGTGGACAGCACCTCTTCGACGTGGCCAGTGGGCGGGCCTCGGCCGTGCTCGACCCACGCCCGATCTTCAACCCGGCCGGGATGCACACCCATCCCTACGACCTGGCGGCGCTGGTGCTCTACCGGGCCGCGGGGGTGATCGTTGAAGCGCTGCCTCCCGGACCCTTGGCGGTTCCGCTTGATCCCCACGTCTCGGTGGCGTATGCCGCCTACGCCAACCATGCCCTGGCTATCCGGCTCCGTCCGGAACCCGGTTCCCTGGCGCTGCCCTCCCCCGAGCGGGCATTGGGCTGAACCGCTACGGTCGGCTCCGTGGGAAAACCGTCTGACACCTTGCCCGTCCTCATCGAGTTGGCCCGCCCCGGCATGGGGCCGAACGAGGCCCCGGTGGCGGCGGCCAAGGTGAACTACAACGGCGTCTCGGTGGTGCACACCGCAACGCTGCGCGCCGAGATGGCCGCCATGAATGCGGTTGTTGGGCTCGAAGCGTCGTCGGACGCGGCGGTCGATCCCGACACCCTCGTGAGCTTCCCGGCGGCCAGCAAGATGGCCATTCTCGTCACCAACGAACGCCTGGTCTCCTGGGGTATCGGCATCACGGGCAAGCCGCAGAAGGTGATGGGGTCGGTACCCGGCCGCGCCATCGTTCGGGTGGAGCACGGTGCCGTCACGTTCGGTCCCCTGGTTCGCATCGTGCTCAAGAGTGGCGCTGTCGTGGATCTCGAAGTGCTGAAGGGCGACGATGTGGACCTCTTCGTGGCGGCCCTGCGGGCCCTGATTCCCGCCGAGTAGCTCGGCGCGACTTGTTCGTGGACGGGCCGCTCAGGTGACCGTGACGTACACGCTCACATGGTTGTTGCTGGCTGGCGTGAACGCGGTGCCGGACCAGTCTTCGGTTCGCCCCTCGAGTAACAAACCGGCCTCGGCTAGTTCGCCGTCGAGCTCTTCGGGGCCGGCAACGTGGAGGTGGAACGGGAGAAGCCGTATCGGTTGGCCATGACCGAGCTCGATGAACTGCCCGGTGATCGTGCCTGACGGCCGGTCGCGCCGTGCCGCGCACAGCACCACGCAATCGGCCGTGATGGTGCGGATCGAGACGGCGCTATCGGGCTCGTCGGGCGCATCGGGCCCATCGTCCGTTGGTGGCACGAACGCCTCGAACACGAATCGGCCGCCGCTCGGTCGCAGGATCTCGGCGATGGCGCGGAACAGGTGAACCCGAGCTTCTCGACCGGGAACGACCAGCAACGTGTTGGCGGTCACGAAGACCAACCGGACCACCGCCGGACCTTCGCCGTCCGTCGACCGTCGAGGGATTGTGCCGATCGTGAGGCGGGTGAAGTCGGCGACGGCGGTGGCCACGAGGCCTTCGGGATCACGGGCGTGTAGCTGAGCAAGCATTGCCTCCGACGCGTCGACACCCCGAACATCGAAGCCGAGCCCTGCGAGGGGAAGAGCCACGGTGCCCGTTCCGACGCCCAGCTCCATCAGAACGCCCACCGACGTCGGCTCCTGTTCCGGCATCGACGCCAGCGCGGCGAGCCGTGTGACAGCGGCGTCGGTGTCGGGGGTGGCCGGGTACCAGTCGTCGTAGACGGCAGCGAAGCGGTCGCCGTACGTCGCCGCCTCGAATCCCTCCATTCCAGGGATCCTACGGGTGAGCCGGCCGTCGGTTCGGCAGGCCGGCAGTTGTGGCTCGGGGTGGCGCTGGGCGCGCGGCGTGCGAGCGGGCGGGCAGAATGGCGGAGCCGTCCCCACTCGATACCGAAGAGAGGCGGCGAGTTCGTCACCGATGTCCTCCTTCGATCCCACCTCGCCATCCGATCCCACCGCTCCCCGCGAGCAAAAGTCCCCCGTCGCGCCGCCGGCCAGCTCGGGCGCCTGGGCGTTGCCCGACAGTGCGGTCGAACAACCGTCGCTGCGATCGCCGGGCGACCACGCCGCCGAGCACGGGCGAACCGATCCGCTCGACCGAACCGGCGGGGACGCCCGTGAATCGCCTCGTGGTGCATTCCGGCTTCCCATCCCCCTGCGACCCATGACCCAGATCGACAAACTCGACGGGGGATTCGCCGTCGTCAAGTCCCACCCGCGAGCGGTGCTCACCTTGTCGGCCGTGATCGTGTTGCCGGCACAACTGCTTGCCGCCTTCCTGGCGCGAGGTGCGGCCTCGTTTGGCGACACGTTCAGTCAGCTGTCGGACGCGTTTTCCACGCCGTCCACGCCCGCGTCCCCAGCGTCGCAGTTCGAGGGCCTCGCCGGCGTTTACGCGGGGGCCGCGGTGGAGGCCTTTGCGGCCATGTTGCTCGGTGCCGCCGTGGGCTACCTGGTGTCGGGCTGGTATGCCGGGGAGGAGCGCACTCCGTCGGACGTCCTGCGCATGGTGGTCCGGCGAAGCCCGACCCTCGCGGCGCTGTGGCTCTTGCTGCTCCCGCTCAAGGTGGTGGGGTATGCCTTCTGTTTCGTGCCGTTGTTCGGGGTGTTGGCCGTGTTCGTGATCGCCGGACCCGTCGTCGGCATCGAGGGGCTGGGTCCGATCCGCGCCATCTCGCGCTGCTGGCAGCTGAGCACTCGGCGGTTCCTTCCCGCCGTCGGACTGGTTGCGCTCACCGTGTTGGTGGAACAGCTGATCACCCCACTCCTCGCCGCGGTACCGGAGTTGGTCTCGTTCCTCGTTCCCGAGGACTGGCGGTGGATCTTGCAAGGCGTCGGCCGAGGCCTCACGTCACTGTTGATCGTGCCGTTCTCGGCCGGCGTCGCCACCCTTCAGTACCTCGATCTCCGTGTGCGCACCGAAGGGCTCGACCTCGACCTCGATGCTCGACGAGAGCTCCCCGAACCGGCCTATGGCTGAACGCAACGCCCACCGTCGCCGCTCCGAGCGCCGAACGGGTGGGCGTGTTCGGCCGATGTCGGTTCGGCTCGGGGTGCTGATCACGCTTCCCGTCGTGGCGGCGTTCGTGCTCCTGGGCACGGGGTCGGCCCGCACCAACGGCGTCCACCCGCCCACCGTCTTCGCACCATTTCCTCTTGCCGGTCCGATCATCGCCAACGCGGGGTTGCGTTTCGAACCCCTGCCCGTCCCGGAAGGATCAGCCGATCAGGCCCGCCGGGCGGCCGAGGATGTGCTCGCGCAGGCGGAGTTCAAACGGCCGCCGAAGACGTGGGTAGAACGGGCGCAGGAATGGCTGGCCGACAACGTGTCGCGCCTGTTGCAGCGCCTGTTCGAAGGCGGCGCCGGCACCATGGCGGCGTGGTTGGTGCTGTTCGTCGTCGTGGGCTTGCTCGGGTATTTCGTCAGCAAGTTGGTTCGCTCGGTGCAGGCAGATCCCGGGCTGCGCATGCTGGCCACCGTCGAGGTCCGCATGAGCGCAGACGAGTGGCGAGCCTTGGCAGAACGACATGAACGAGCGGGGGATTGGAAGGAAGCGATTCGGTGTCGGTTCCGAGCGTTGGTGGGGGACCTCGTCGACCGAGGTGCGTTGCGTGAAGTGCCAGGTCGCACGGCAGGGGAGTACCGGCGGGAGTTGCGGGAGTCGGCGCCGGCTGCCGCCCCCGCATTCAGCGACGCGGCGCAACTTTTCGAGGCCGCCTGGTATGGCGATGCCTCAACCGGCCCGGCGGAGAACGAAGCGTTTCGGCAGGCGGCGTCGCGTGCAATTTCAGGGGTGGTCTCGTGACCTCCCCGGTCGGAGCGTCATCGGCCAGATCCGGAGGTCGTACCTGGCTGTGGCTCATGATCGGCGTCGGGATCCTTGTGGTGGTGTTGGCCGGGGGCACCCCCAACAAGGAAGGCAAACCCTACGATCCCGCCAACAATGGCGAGCGAGGCACGAAGGCTCTCGTGCAGACGCTCGAGCGGCTGGGCGCCACCGTGGTGGTCGCGGATCGCCAACCCCCACCCGACACCGACGTGGCGTTGGCCTTGCCAGGTGTCGTTCCGCCCTCGCGCACGGCGGCGATGCAGAGCTGGGTTCGAGAGGGCGGAACCCTGGTCGTTGCCGACCCCGAATCGGAGTTGGGGTTCCTCTCCGCTGGCCAGGCAAGTGTTGCGGGGTTCAGTGAGACGATCGTGGAGCGGCGTGAGTGCGATATCGAAGCACTTGCCGATGTGCAGTCGCTCAAGATCGACCAAGGGGTGCGCTTCGGCGTGCCTGCTGGCGGGGGCCGTTGTTTCACGCGCCAGGGTGCATCGCTGATCGTGACGACCGACATGGGTTCGGGCCACCTCGTTGCCGTCGGCGCACCATCGGTCTTCTGGAACTCTTTGCTCGCCGAGGAGGACAACGCTCGCCTTGCCCAGGCGCTGCTTGTCCCCCGAGTCGGCACCCGCGTAGCCGTGTTGTCGGTCCCTCCCGGCGAGGCGGTGGAAGAACCCTCGTTGGGGGGGCTGCTCGGGTTGGGTGTCAAGCTCGGCTTCCTCCAGATTGGCGTCGCGTTCGTTGTCTATTCCCTGTTCCGTGGACGCCGCTTGGGCTTCCCTGTGGTCGAACCGCAGCCGGTGCTCATCGCGGGCAGCGAGCTCACCAGCGCCGTCGGAAACCTGATGCAGCAGACGCGCAATCCGTCTCGCGCCGCCGGGCTGCTTCGCGCCGACCTTCGCCGCGTGTTCGCGGAACGTCTTGGGCTGGCCGCTGACGCCTCGCCCGAATTGATGGCCACCACTGCGGCCGAGCGCTCCGGTGCCGATCCCACTCGCGTCGGTGCCGCCGTGCTCGACTACCCCGTCGGCACCGATGCCGAACTGCTTTCACTCGCCAAGCTCATCGATGAAGTTCGTGAGGAGGTCCTCCATGGCCGACCCGTTTGACCCTGCCCGCCCACTCGACCCTGCCCGGCCGATCGAACCGGTGCCCCCACCGGCGTTTTCGGAGAGGTCCGCGCTCGCACCGCAGATGCCGGAGCGATCGACCTCGGACCCTCGGCAGGCGATCCTCGCCTTGCGGGAGGAGGTGGGCAAGGTTGTGGTCGGCCAAGATGGCACGCTTTCGGGGGTCGTCGCCGCCCTTTTGGTGAAGGGGCACGTCCTCCTCGAAGGGGTGCCGGGAACGGCGAAGACGCTCCTGGTGAAAGCGATGGCCGCCGCCCTCGATCTCGACTTCAAACGCCTGCAGTTCACCCCGGACCTCATGCCATCAGACGTGATCGGGCAGGTCATCTTCGAAGCCAACGAGGGCACCTTCCGCTATCGCCAAGGTCCCGTGTTCACCAACCTGCTCCTCGCCGACGAGATCAACCGCACGCCGCCGAAAACCCAGGCGTCACTCCTCGAAGCGATGGAGGAACGGCAGGTGACAGTCGACGGCATCACCCACCCGCTTCCGGATCCGTTCATCGTGGTCGCCACCCAGAACCCGGTGGAGTACGAGGGCACCTACCCATTGCCGGAGGCACAGCTCGATCGATTCCTCTTCAAACTCCAAGTGGGTTACCCGAGTTTCGAACAGGAGCAGGAGGTGTTGGCGCGTCACGATCGGGGCCTCAACCCCCACGACATTGCCGCTTCGGGGATTCGCCCCGTGGCGAACGCCGCCGATCTCGCGGCAGCCCGAGAACGCATTGGTCACATTCGTATCGATCCCGCGGTGCTCGCCTACATCGTGGCCATCGTTCGAGCGACCCGGGACTCGCCGTCGGTCACGCTCGGAGTGTCTCCTCGCGGTGCCGCCGCGCTGATGCACGCATCGAAGGCCTGGGCCTGGCTCGCTGGGCGCGATTACGTCACCCCCGACGAGGTGAAGGCCGTCGTGAAGCCAGCGTTGCGCCACCGTCTGCAGATCCGACCGGAACTCGAACTCGAAGGTGCCTCGGCGGACGGCATCCTCGACGGCATCCTCGCCGCCGTTCCGGTCCCGCGCTGACCCGCCCGCCTACTGACCCTCCCGTTCTGACGACGACACCTCACGCAACGACGTTCCCCGCCGCATGACCGCTCCCGCCACCCCGGCTCACCCGATCGATTCGCCTGCTCCAGTCGCCGGCACGGTCCCGCGAACGTTCGCCGAGTTGCTGCCATACCCCACGCGGCGCATGGCTCTGGTGGCGGGGTTCGGGGCGGTCGTGGTGGTCGGCGCCAACAGCCTTATCGGCTTCGTCGCCGTGAATGTGGCGTTGCTGCTTCTCCTCACGATCGATGCGGCGATGGCAACGTCACCGCTGTCGATGGGGGTGCGCCGAACGATCCCCCCGGTGATCGCCTTGCAGGTACCCGGCGAGATCGTGTGGCACCTGTCGAACCCCACCGGACGGCGGCAGCGGGTGTGGTTCGCCGACGACCTGGCCCCGTCGCTGCGGGCCGGCGTTCGGCGGGGTCGGGTCACGATTCCGGCGAGGAGCACCGTGGATGTGCGGACGGCCTTCCGTCCCGCTCGACGTGGTCGTTTCCGGCTGGTTGCCCTGCAACTTCGGGTGGAGGGCCCGCTGGGGTTGGGGGCCCGGCAGCGCACCCGCAGCCTCCCGCATTCGCTACGTGTCTACCCGCCGTTTCGGTCACGAGACGAGGCCGAGCTCCGTATCAACCGGGCTCGCATCCTGGAGATCGGTTTGCGGTCGGCGCAGGGGCGCGGCGGTGGCACCGAGTTCGATCAGTTGCGTGAATACACCGTCGACGACGAGTTCAAGAAGATCGACTGGCCCGCCACGGCCCGAGCCGGCAAGACCATCGTGCGCACGTACCGGGCGGAGCGCAATCAGACGGTGATCACGCTGCTCGACAACGGTCGAGTGATGGCTGGTCGAGTGGCCGGCGTGCCGCGGGTGGAACACGCCATGGATGCGGCGATGATGCTTACGTACGTGGCCACTCGGCTCGGCGACCGGGCTGGGCTCGTGGCGTTCGATGCGGGTATTCAAGCCGTGGTGCCCCCGAGTCACGGTCGTGACCAACTCGGTCGGGTCACGGAGGCCATGTACCGGCTGGAACCGGCATTGTCGGAGAGCGACTACCGCGGGGCGTTCGCCACCACCCTCGCCCGGTTCCGTCGCCGAGCCATGCTGGTGGTGCTCACCGATCTGGTGGAACAGGCGGTGGGCGAGAATCTCCTCCCGGCCATGCCACTCATCGCCCGCAACCACCTCGTGGTGGTCGCGGCCGTACAAGATCCCGACGTGGTCCGCTGGGCCACCTCATCGCCCGAGGATGCCTCTGGGGCCTACCGCAAGGCTGCGGCGATCCAGGCGCTCGACGAGCGTCGGCGGTCGGTGGCTCGCTTGCGGGGGGTCGGTGTGACCGTCGTCGATGCGCCGCCAGGGGAGTTGGCGTCGCGCCTCGCCGACGCCTATCTCCGGGTCAAGGCCACGGGTCGGCTGTAAGGGCCTGCCCGACCACGACGTGGGTGGTCGAAGGGCCGCAAGACGCCGTCCCCGTCGTCCTCCGGCCCGGTGGACACCACCCCCGCCTCGCCGAAACACCTCCCCATGGCGCACGTTGTTGCGGGGCGGACCCGTACGTGTACGCGGATAGCCTGCCCGGGCGCGGGCGTTCGCCCGCGGTGAAACGGAGTTCCACGTGATCGAAGACGCCACCCTCACCAAGGTGCTCGGACGGGCCATGGCTACTGGCGCGGAGTTTGCCGAGGTGTTCGCCGAGGACAAACGTTCGTCGTCGGCCCACCTCGACGATGGCAAGGTCGAGGAGCTCTCTTCGGGTCGCGACCGTGGCGCCGGCATCCGGGTGGTGGCGGGCGATACCACCGGCTACGCCCACACCGCCGACATCACCGAGTCGGGATTGCTCGCTGCCGCCGAGGCCGCCGCCGCTGCGGCCCGGGGCGGGGGAGGAGGCGCACGAGTGGTGGCGCTTGGAGCCCGTCACGATGCCGATCGGGGGTATCGCTACGAGATTCTCCCGGAGGACGTCGCCAAGGCCACGAAGGTGGAGTTGCTGGTCAAGGCCAATGATGTCGCTCGCTCGTCGGGGTCCGCCATCACGCAGGTGTCGGCGAGTTATGCCGACAGCCGGAAGCGCATCCTCGTGGCCAACTCCGACGGCTTGCTCGCCACCGACGACTCCGTCCGAACTCTTTTCTCGGTGTCCTGTGTGGCGTCGGCCGACACCGGCATGCAGACCGGCCGCCAGTCCATCGGCCACACGATGGGTTTTGAGTTGTTCGACCGCTACGACGTGGAGGAGCTGGCGCGGGAGGCCGCCGAACGGGCTATCACGAAGCTCCTTGCCAGGCCCGCGCCGAGTGGGCAGATGCCGGTGGTGATCGGATCTGGCGGCGGCGGCGTGCTGTTCCACGAAGCGTGTGGGCACGGGCTCGAAGCCGACCTCATCGCCAAAGGAGCGTCGGTGTTCAAGGGTCGGGTGGGTGAGCTGGTGGCATCGCCGATGGTCACGCTGGTCGACGACGGCACGATGGCCCGGGAGTGGGGATGTTTTGGTATCGACGACGAAGGCAACGCGGCGCAGCGCAACGTGCTGATCCAGGACGGCGTGCTCACCGACTACATGTGGGACTACCTCCGGGCCCGCAAAGAAGGCCGTTCGTCGTCGGGCAACGGACGACGGCAGAGCTACCAGCACCTGCCGATGGTGCGCATGACGAACACCTACCTGCTGGCCTCCGACGGCGACCCCGACGACATCATTGCGTCGACGGATCACGGGGTGTTCGTAAAACACCTCGGCGGTGGCCAGGTGAACACCGCCACCGGCGACTTCGTCTTCGGCATGACCGAGGCGTACCTCATCGAGAACGGCGAGATCACCGAACCCCTTCGGGAAGGAAACCTCATCGGCAACGGCCCCGAGGTGCTTCAGCTGATCGACGCTGTCGGCGACGATTTCGCCATGGGCCCTCCCGGCACGTGTGGCAAAGACGGGCAGGGCGTGCCGGTTGGTGATGGTGTGCCCACGCTCCGAGTCTCGAGCCTCACGATCGGTGGCACGGCCGCATGACGGCGGCAACCTCGGGCGATCTGCTGGATCTCGTCGACAAGGTGGTGGGCTGGGCGGGTGCCGGTGAGCAGATCGAGGCGGTGGCCGTTCGCGGCACCGACACCGAGATCCGGGTGTACGACGGCGAGATCGAGTCGCTGTCGTCGGCGCAGTCGCAAGGCGTCGGTATCCGGGTGGTGCACGATGGTCGGCAGGGCTTCGCCTACGCCGCAACCTTCGAGCCCACGATTCTGGCGGAGGCGTTGGCCGAGGCGCGCGACAACGCCACGTTCGCAACGGTCGACGAGTTCCAACTCTTGGCCGAACCCGATGGTGTGCCGGTACCCGAACTCGACTTGTACCGGGCATCGCTCACGACGTGTCCAACGGACCGAAAGATCGACCTGGCCCTCGAACTGGAGCGGGCGGTAGTCGCTCTCGATCCCCGCATCGTGGGTTTCGAGTCCACCGACTACGCCGACACCCGCTTCGAAGGGGCGATCGCGTCCACCACCGGCATTCGAAACGCGGGCGCCGAGACCTCCGCGTTCCTGTCCACCTACGTGATGGCCGGCCATCACGACGAGACCCGCACCGGCTTCGGCTTCTCGGTCGGACGGGAGCCGGCCGATCTCGACCCGGAGCGGGCGGCTGCCGACGCTGTCAGTCGGGCCACGCGCCTGCTCGGCGCCGCCAAGCCCCCGTCGGAACGTCTCACGGTCGTGCTCGATCCGTGGGTCACGGCGCAGTTTCTCGGGATCATCGGGTCGATCCTCGACGGGGAGTCCGTGCTGAAAGGGCGGTCGCTCTTCGCCGACCGGCTCGGCGAGGTGGTTGCGTCGCCGTTGCTCACCTTGATCGACGATCCCACCGATCCGCGCGCCTTCACGGCCACCGACACCGACGGCGAAGGGCTGGCCTGTCGACGCAACGTCCTGCTCGAAGACGGCGTCCTCCGGCAGTATCTCCACAACGCCTACACGGCTCGACGCGCCGGAACCGTCTCTACCGGATCTGCGGTGCGGGGAAGCTTCAAAGGGTTGCCAGGCGTCGGTGTGCAAGCCGTGTCGTTGCTCCCCGGAACCGCTACCCAGGCCGAACTGATTGCGTCGGTCCCCAACGGCGTGTTGGTGCAAGACGTCGCCGGGCTGCATTCCGGCGTGAACCCGGTGAGCGGAGATTTCTCCACCGGGGCCGACGGGTTGCGCATTCGCCACGGAGAAGTGGCCGAACCCCTCGCCGAGTTCACCCTCGGGTCCACGTTGCAACGCATGCTGCTCGATGTGTCCGCCGTAGGAGCAGACCTCGAGTGGTTGCCCATGAGCGCGTCGGGCGTATCCCTCGTGATCCACGACGTCACGGTTTCGGGCACATGACCGCCCAGGTCGACGCGAACGCGACGGGGCTCGATACGGCCGAACTGCTTCGCATCGTGGAGGGCATCGCCGCCCAGGCCCGCCCTGGCGAGCAACTCGAGGCCTACGTGGGGCGCAGTGTCAGCACCACGGTGAAGGCCTACCAAGGGGAGGTGGAGTCGATCTCTTCGGCGCAGAATCAGGGCATCGGTATTCGGGTGATCAGCGACCATCGGCAGGGCTTTGCCCATTGCGGAACGCTCGACCCCGCAGTGATCGCCGAAACCTTGGCCGAAGCCCGCGACAACGTTCGTTTCGGGCAAGCCGACGAGTTCTTGGGGCTCGCCATGCCCGATGGGGTAGAGGCGGTGGAACACGACACGTGGAACGACGCCGTCGTGATGCTGCCGGCCGACCGCAAGGTCACGTTGGCTCTGGAGATGGAGCGTGCGGTCCGGGGGCTCGATCCGAGGATCACCGGTGTGCGCACCGCCACCTACGCCGACTCGGCCGGCGAGGCGGCGGTGGCATCGAGCAACGGCATCACGGCCACGGCCCGAGGCACGAGTTGCAGCGTGTCGGTGCTGGCGCTGGCGAACGACGGCGGCGAGACCAAGACAGGGGGCGGGGTCGACGTGGGCCGCGATCCGGCGGTGCTCGACCTCTCCCGCACCGCGGCCGACGCCGTGCACCGCGCCGTCCGGCTTTTCGGCGCCAAGGCGGTCCCAAGCCAAACCGTCACCGTGTTCCTCGAACCCCGACTCGCCGTCACTCTGCTGGGCTTGGCCACGGCCACGCTCGACGGTGAGACGGTGCAGAAGGGCCGGTCCCCGTTCGCCGATCGAGTGGGCGAGCTCATCGCTTCACCGTTGCTCACGGTGTTCGACGACGCCACCGATCCCGCCTCCCTCGGCGCCACCAGCCACGACGGCGAAGGCCTGGCCTGCCGCCGCAACGCGATGATCGAAAATGGTGTCCTGCGCGGGTTCTTGCAGAACTCGTACACCGCCCGCAAAGACGGCACCGTGTCCACCGGTTCGGCGCTACGGGGCTATCGCTCCACGCCGGGGGTCGGTCCCCACGTACTGGTGCTCACGCCGGGCACCCTTGCCCACGACGACCTGCTGGCCACGGTCGACAACGGCGTGTACGTCACGTCGTTCTCGGGGCTTCATTCGGGGGTCAACACGATCAGCGGCGACTTCTCCGCCGGTGTGGAAGGCCTGATGATTCGCAACGGTGCCATGGCCGAACCGGTACGCGAGGTCACGCTGGGTTCCACCATTCAGAAGCTCATGCTCGACATTCGGGCCGTGGGCGCCGACCGTGAATGGCTGCCGGGTGGCACGGGCAGCGCCAGCATCGTGATCGACGGCGTGCGCCTTTCGGGCACATGAGGCCGCCACGGCCGCTGGCCGGCATCGCCGGTCCCCCCGCGATCCGTCCCCCCTCGATCCGTCTCCCTACGATCCTTGCCCTCGGTGCGTTCGCCGTGCTCGGATCGATGGGTGCTGCCGACATCGCCGGCGGTGGCTCGGAGCTCACGGCAGCCAAGGCCGTGCTGCTCGGCGTCATCGAAGGCGTCACCGAATTCCTTCCCGTGTCGTCGACCGGGCATCTGCTCGTAAGCGGAAACCTCCTCGGGGTGGGCACGAATGGCGACGCCAGCAAGGCTGCCGCCGACGCCTATTCGATCGTGATTCAGGGCGGGGCGATCCTGGCCGTGTTCGTGCTCTACTTCTCGCGGGTCCGTCAGATCGTGATGGGGCTGTTCGGTCGCGACGACGACGGCCGCCGCCTGCTGGTGAACCTCGTGATCGCCTTTGCGCCGGCCGCGGTGATCGGGTTGGTGGCCGAGGGCCCGATCAAACGTGTGCTGTTCGGTCCCTGGCCAGTGGTCGCGGCGTGGGTTGCGGGCGGCCTGGTGATCCTGTGGTTGTCGAAGCGGGGCACTCTGGCCCCTGATCGTGAGGGAGTGCGTTCGCTCACGGACCTCACCCCTCGCGACGCGGTCATCATCGGCATCGCTCAAGCCGTTGCGATGTGGCCGGGGACGAGCCGGTCGCTGGTCACCATTGTGGCGGCGGCGCTGTTGGGTTACAGCTTGGCGGCGGCGGTGGAGTTTGCCTTTGTGCTCGGTTTGCTCACGCTCAGTGCCGCCACGGTCTACGACCTTCTGAAACACGGCGACGAGATCACCACCGCCTACGGCGTCGGTCCACCGCTGATCGGGTTCGTCACCGCGTTCCTGGCCGCCGTCGTGGCGATCAGGTGGATGGTCGGGTACCTCCAGTCCCACAGCTTCGCGGTGTTCGGCTGGTACCGCCTGGCCGCCGCTTCCGTCACGGTGGTCCTGATCGCGAGCGGCGCGCTGGCGATCGCCTGACACTCAACCGGCATGGTGCACGGCGAGTACCACGGTGCCATCGACGATCGCCGCCGCCGTCGCTTCCACATCAGCATCGGCCACCGCGACGGTGACTTCGCCGGTGTCGTTGATCACTTCGATCACCCGGGCGGAACGGGCCACCGTGGCGGCGCGCCCGTCGACGCGGTCGATGGCAACAAGGTCCGCAATTGCCCCAACAGTCAGCCCCGCCGTGCTGCGTTGCGGGCGACTGGGCAAGGTGAGGGCCCGGTGGCCGGGATCGAGCAGTGCTCGGCCTCCGCCTACCCCGAGAGGACCGAGACGCGATTCCGCCACCGGCTCGCCCGACAACATCGGGTGCCGGACCACTCGCCCCACCGGCCCGCGGTCGTCGCCGTTCGGCTGGGCGGCGGGCCCCATGATCCCCTCCGCCACGACCCCGACGGGAACCGCTCGTTGAGCGACATCTCCCTCGCCGACCGTGGCGCCGACCGGGAGTTGTCGGGTGGTCATCCAAACGGTTTTCACCGCACCGAATCGGGCGATGTCGGCGTCGGCTTCACGCACGACGGACGCCACCGACACCCCGAGGAGCATCGCCAAAGCCGTGACGGGAAGCCAACGGCGAGATGCCCGGAGGCGCTGCAACCGTCTCCGGAGGACGTCGGCATACCAGCGGTGGTGGCCGGCGGACGCAGGACGGAGAAGGGGACGGGCGAGGGGAGGGGCAACAGGCACGGCAAGCTCCAGGATGAACGAACGGGGGAGCGGAGCCGGGGGCCCCACGACGGCTGATGCCGCGCGGTGTCGAAGAATCGACTGACCGCACCCTACTGGAGAAGCAGCAGCGTGAACGCGCGCCGCAGACAGCCGCCGGCAGCATCGAAGCTGAGGTCGTTCTGTCGTCGCCGCAGCCGCCATACCAGTGGATCGATCTCCACTTCGAGCATGTCGACGATCTCGCGTCGGCGATCGTCGGGGTAACCGTGGAGTTCGGGAGCAAAGGTGGACTGGAGTCGTTCGCGCATCAGATCACGCATGAACTGCACGGCCAGGCCCCCGAACCGTTCCCCGCTGGGATGCGTGAGGACCGCCCAACGAATGTGCTGCGAGTCTTCGAGCACACGACACGTCGCCGCGCAGAACGACTCGACACGGTGGCCGAGATCACCGCTCGCGGGAACATCCGGCACGAGCGGGAGGATGTGTTCGGCATTGCGGGTGGCCACGGCCAGCATGAGCGTGTCCATGTCGGCGTAGTGGTTGAAGACGGTGCGTTGGGTGACGCCCGCCCGCTCGGCGATCTCGGTGCTCGACGGGTTCGTGTTGCCTTCCCGGAGCAACGACAGCATGGAATCCACGATGCCCACGCGGGAGCGTTCGCTCCGCAGGTGCCGACCATCGGTGATCGGTAGGGGTTTGGGTGGTGCCGAGGAGGAGTCCGCCATCCGCCTGGCCGCTTCAGGCGCTGACGGGCGCTGTGGGTTTCGACGTCGCCGTTCCGGAGGAGCCGCTTCCTGATCCGCTACTGCCCGCCGAACCACTGCTACTGCCCGACGAGGTACTGCTGCTGTCGGTGCTTTTGGTGGACGACGACGAGTCTGAGGTCGTCGACGAGTCCGAGGACGTAGACGGGGAGTCGGAGCCGCCGGAGCCGGCCTCGCCCGAGGTCGAGGTGCCCGACGATG
>Ga0335397_10002547_pt1 | contig 24880 bp, 27 predicted proteins | sample MAT04_FD_205740 | JGI IMG/M metagenome (GOLD analysis project Ga0335397, IMG submission 205740) | Freshwater microbial communities from Lake Fryxell liftoff mats and glacier meltwater in Antarctica - MAT-04 (spades assembly) (version 2) ... | reverse complement strand
TCCCCGGAGACACCGCGCGATGCGCTCATGAACGACGCCATCCAGCGTGCACACCGTGCCGTCTGGGACACGGCCGAGCGCGAGTCGAAGAAGATGGGCGCGACGCTCACGGCCGTGTTCGTACACGCGGGGCAGGCCTTCATCGCCGAGGTCGGCGACTCCCGCGCCTACCTCGTCCGCAAGGGCAAGCTGTGTCAGCTGACGCACGACCAGAGCATGGTGCAGATGCTGGTCGACTCGGGCGTCATCGAGGCCGATCAGGCGGAGCACTCGCCGATCCGCAACATCATCCTCCAGGCGATGGGCAACCAGCCCGACGTGAAGGTGGCGCTCGCAAAGCTCGAGCTGCGCGACCGCGACTGCCTCGTCCTCTGCTCCGACGGCCTGACGACGCACGTGCGCGACGAGGAGATCCTCGAGGTCGTCCTCTCTACCGGACGGCCGGAGATCGCCGCCAAGGCGCTCATCGACCTCGCGAACGAGCGCGGCGGCAAGGACAACATCACGGTCGTCGTGGCCGGGGTCGGCGGCGGGCTCTCGCGGCCGGCGACCGGGGAGACGATCGACGACACCTTTCAGGTGCTCACGGCGTACGAGCCTCCGGGCCTGCCCAAGAAGTGAATTTTCGGCCGATCAGGCCTCCGTAGGCCTTGTCAGACCGGCTGAGCCTATTAGGGTGCGTGGCGCGGTGTTCCGCGAGGAGGATGTACCCGTGACGATCGCGCTCTCTCTCAAGTCCCTGCCCCTGTTCCAAGGCATCTCCGAGGTGCGCCTCGGCGAGCTCGTCGCGGCGTTCAAGCCGATGTCTCACAAGGCGGGCACGGTCCTCTTCAAGGCGGGTGACATCGCCACGCACTTCGAGCTGCTCACCAAGGGTGAGGTCTGCCTCGAGGAGTCGCCGACCACGAAGTTCGACCTCCGCCCCGTCTCGCCGCTCGGCGAGCTCGGTGCGCTCACGGGCATCCCCCGCAGCACGACCGCCACGGCAACGACGGACGTCGAGGTCCTCACCGTCCCCGTGGGCGATCTCCTCGGCTTCTTCGACGCCCACGCGGACATCGGTCTCGCGTTCTACAAGAACCTCCTCGGCGTCGTGAGCGACAAGGTCCGTCGCGACCGCCGCCGCCTCGACGAGATGCGCGCGAACCTGATCCGCACGCAGAAGACGATGAAGCAGATGCGCGAGACCGTGCTCGCCGCGGCCGAGACCGAGATCTCGAAGCCGCTCTTCGAGTCGCTCGATCAGCTCATCGACAACAACCGCCGCGCGAACTACCGCGTGTCGCCCGCGCCGGGCTACGCCGCGCAGGTCCGCCTCGACAACGGCCACCTCGCGCAGGTTCTCGAGGTGAGCGAGGGGTATCTCAAGGTCGCGGGCAAGACGGCGGACCTCACGGCCGACCCGAGCTACTGGGCCGGCGTCCTCGTGATGCCGACGGCCGAGATCCTCGTCAGCGGCACCGTCCTCCGCGAGGACAGCGTCGGCGTCGTCGTGAAGCTCGACACGCTCGTCGACGAGTTCAAGGCGAAGCTCGACGACTACAGCGTGCGTCTGCAGCTGCTCGACTTCGTCGTCTGAGCGGCTCGAGCGAGGCGGCGCGGCGTGGGAGACCACGCGCGCGCCACGCGCTCACGCGACCGAGGAGTCGTCCCAACCCGAGTCGACGTCGTCCGAGGCGTAGCTCGCGCCACCGCCGAACGAGAGCGACGTCTCCGAGATGTCGAAGTCCGTCGACATCGGTGCGGCGTCGAGAGGCGACGCGAGGAGAAGCGCGCAACGCGCCGACACGCGCTCGAGGCGGAGCAGAGCGGTCTGGTAGCGGCGCCTCTCGAAGATGACGAGCAGGTCGTCGAGCGAGAGGGCGATGGTGATGGTCGGGAGCACGCGCTCGCGGAGGCCTGCGCCGAGCTCGGACATGACGCGCACCTTCATGCCGCCCTCCTCCTCGAAGAGCTCGACGGCGAGCTCGCCTTCGAGCCACGTGCACGCGGGCGTGGCGAGGCGCCCGACGAGCGCCAGGACCGCCCTCGCTCCCGACCGTGCGGAAGGGTTCGCGCCGATGCGCTGCAGGAGGGCCGCGCACTCGTCGCGCGAGATCAGCGCGGCGATGACGTCATTCTCGGGAAACTCGGAGCAACGGGCGAGAGGTGCGTACCGGGTTGCCATGGATTTTGCGGGGTGTAGCACGCACCCGCCGACGTGCCAGGCCGGCGGATCCGGCCCGGGGGCTCCGTGCAAAATCAGCACGCAACTGCCCGGGCGGGTGGCCGAACGTCTCGCGAATGATCACGCTGAACAACGCGAAGAAGCTCGCCCTCGAAGGCGCCGCTCGGGTCACCGGACGCTCCAGCGACGACCTCTGCATCCTCGACGAGGCGACGGCGTGCAAGCGGACCGGCTGGTTCTTCCGCTACGAGTCGCGCGCCTTCGTCGAGACCGGCGACGTCGCGCACGCCATCGGCCAGGCCGGCCCCGTGATCGTCACGCATCGTGGCGTGGTGCACGTCTTCCGCGACGGACACACCGACGACGAGGCGATCGAGGAGTTCGACCACTACCGGGCCGAGTGCACGACGCTGAACGGCGGTACGTGAGCGAGGCCCTCAGCTCGCGGGGGACTTGCTCTTCGCCGTGAGCGCGATGCGCTTTCGCGCGAGGTCCACCTCGAGGACCCTCACCTTGATGCGATCGCCCACGCGCACGACCGCGTGCGGGTCCTTCACGAAGCGGTCCGAGAGCTGCGAGACGTGGACGAGGCCGTCCTGGTGGACGCCGAGGTCGACGAAGGCGCCGAAGGCCGTCACGTTGGTCACGCTCCCCTCGAGCTCCATGCCGGGCTTCACGTCCTCGATCTTGCGAACGTCGTCGCGGAACGTCGGGGCCTCGAACGTGTCACGAGGGTCGCGGCCGGGCTTGGCCACCTCGCGACGGATGTCCTCGAGCGTCGGCAGACCGACGTCGCCGGAGGCGTAGCTCGCCCACGGGATCTTCGCCGCGAGCTGCTCGTTGCCGACGAGGGCGCGCACGTCGACGCCCGCGTCCTTCGCGATGCGCTCGACGAGCGAGTATCGCTCCGGATGAACGGCGCTCGCGTCGAGCGGGTTCTGGGCGCCGCGGATGCGTACGAAGCCGGCGGCCTGCTCGAACGCCTTCGGGCCGAGCCCGGCGACCTTCAGGAGATCGCGCCGCGCGCGGAAGGCGCCGACCCTCTCGCGATGCGCGACGATCTTCTTCGCGAGCGCGGGACCGACGCCGGCGACGCGCGAGAGGAGCGGCGCGCTCGCGGTGTTCAGCTCGACGCCGACGGCGTTCACGCACGACTCGACGACCTCGTCGAGCTTGCGGAGGAGGAGCGCGGGGCGGACGTCGTGCTGGTACTGGCCGACGCCGATGGCCTTCGGGTCGATCTTCACGAGCTCCGCGAGCGGGTCCTGGAGGCGACGGGCAATGGAGATGGCGCCGCGAACCGTGAGATCGAGATCCGGGAACTCCTCGCGGGCGACGTCGCTTGCAGAATACACGGAGGCGCCGGACTCGCTCACGAGGGCCACGAGCGCGTCCGAGCCAAGCGCCTTCAGGACGTCGCGACTGAAGTCGGCCGTCTCGCGCCCGTGGGTGCCGTTGCCGACGGCGACGGCGAACGGGCGATGCTTGGTGACGAGGTCGGTGAGCGTCCTTCTCGCCTGCTCGAGCGCCGCGGGGCCGCCGACGAGCTGGATGAGCGCATGCGTGAGCAGCTTGCCGGTGTCGTCGACGACGACGCACTTGCAGCCCGTGCGCTGCCCCGGGTCGATCCCGAGGACGGTGCGGCGACCGAGCGGCGGCGCGAGGAGGAGCTTCGACACGTTCTCCGCGAAGATCTTCACGGCCTCGACGTCGGAAGCCTCCTTGAGGTCGGCCCGCATGTCGGACTCGATCGAGGGCATGAGGAGGCGTTTGTTCGCGTCCACCGCGGCGACCTGGAGCTCACCGGCGAACGGTCCGCCGCGGCGCCACCCGACGCGCCCGGCGATCTCGAACGCGAGCGCGTCGTCGTCGACGCGGATCTTCACGCGGAGGATGCCCTCCTCCTCCCCGCGCAGGATGGCGAGGAAGCGATGCGACGGGATGGTCTTCGCGCGCTCCGAGAAGTCGTAGTAGGCCTCGAACTTCGTCGGCACCTTGGTCTTCGCGGCGATCGCGGCGCTCTCGAGAATGCCTTCGCGATCGAAGCGCGCGCGCACGAGCGAGCGGACGTCGGCGCGCTCGGCGACGATCTCGGCGACGATGTCCCGGGCGCCCGCGAGCGCGGCGTCGGCGTCGGGCACCTCCTTCGCCGGGTCGATGAAGGGCGCGGCCTCGCGGCGAGGGTCGCCGCTGCTGGGCTGCGCGAGGATGCGTTTGGCGAGAGGCTCGAGACCGCGCTCGCGCGCCATCATCGCGCGCGTGCGGCGCTTGGCCTTGTAGGGGAGGTAGAGATCCTCGAGGTCGGTCTTCGCGCGGCACGCCTCGATGGCGCGACGGAGCTCGGGGGTGAGCCTCCCCTGCTCCTCGATCGCGTTCACGATCGTGCGGCGGCGGTCCTCGAGCTCGAGGATGTAGTCGCGCTTCTCCTCGATCGCGCGAATGGCCACCTCGTCGAGACCGCCCGTCTGCTCCTTGCGATAGCGCGCAATGAACGGGACGGTCGCGCCCTCGGCGAGGAGACGTGCGACGGCGCGGACGCCGGCCGCGGGAAGGCGGAGCTCCTCCGCGATGCGCGGTGCAGGGTCGAACGGGGTCGCGGCTTCCGCCATGGGAGAGGAACGAACTCTAGCGGAGTGGTGGCACGCGCGCGGCCTCGAATGCCGCGAACGGGAGACGCGGGCGCGGAGTGACGTCGAGCCGCGTTGACGCCGGCGCGGACCTCGCCGAAGGTCCCGACCCATGGCATCGAAAAAAGACACCGGTGTGCTTCGCGGCGCCAAGCTCGTGAAGAAGGCGACGGCCGCGGCGAACACGAGCGGCATCCTCGCCTCTCCCGAGCCGCTCCCGACGTCCCTCGCGAAGAAGATGGTCCTTCCGAACGGCGAGTCGATCTCGGCCGGCATGAAGGAGCTGCTCACGACCGACACCGACTGGATCGGCATCGACTACGACGACGAGGAGGCCGAGATCGAAGGCATGTCCCTCGAGGACGTCGTCGAGGAGGCCTTCGGCGAGGAGGCCGTGGCCGCGTTCGGCGAGGCCTACGAGATGCTCACCGAGGACGTCGTGTACTTCAACGGCGAGGTCTCGCGGCCCGCATGCCTGTACTGCGGTGCGCCCGACGACGCCGGCGAGTACCCGGTGCTGCAGCTCTCGTGGGACAACGGCGTCGCGCGCATCGGCGGCTTCGTGCCGTTCGACGTGTGGGTGGCCCAGGAGCTCGGCGCTCTCGAGCGCGGCAAGGACATCGGCGACGTGCCGGCCGACTACGCGGCGCTGCCGAAGGCGCTCGCGGACTCGAACGGTGACGGTCGCATCGTGTTCACGCCCAAGGCGGGCGAGGCCACGGAGCGCTCGTCCGACGCAGAGGAGGACGAGGACGAGGACGAGGACGACGCCGAGGGCGACGCCGAGAGCTGAGCGTCTCCGCTTCGACGAGCACGCGCGGCCGTGGCGGCTCAGCCGCCGGCCGCGAGGTATCCGAGAACGAGCGTACGAAGCGTGTCCGGCGCGTCGACGTGGACCCAGTGGTCGGCCTCTTCGATCACGTCCAGTGTCGTGTGCGGGCAGCGCTTCGCGCGCTCGCGGTCGGCCTCGTCGACGATGCTCGAGCGACCTCCGACGATGAGATGCGACTGCATCACCTTCCCTCCCCGCCCTTCCGCGGGCTGCTCGAGCACCTCCCAGAGGTCGCGACGGAAGTAGTCGGCCAGCATCTCGCGGATGCCGGCGACGTCGACGCGGAACACGAAGCGCGTCGTGTTCGGGATCGGGCGAACGTTCATGGCGAGCCACATGGCCGTGGGGCGTGACACGCCCCGCTCCTCGATCCACGCGGTGAAGGCGTTGCGATCGGGGAACTCGCTCGGGAGGCCGGCGAGGAGATCGACGATATGCTGGGTCGACTCGGAGCCACGGCCGCTCGGGCGTGCGCTCGGCGTCGAGTCGACGACGAAGAGCTGATCGAGATCTCCGCCGCGCTGACGTGCAAGCTCGAGCGCGATCTTTCCGCCGAAGCTGTGCCCGAGGACGCCGCGGACTCGCCGCGCCGCTCCCCCGCCCTCGGCGGCCTCGAGCGTCGCGATGAGCTCCTGCACGTCGCCTGCAGTGGTCGCGATGGTATGCGGAGCTGCGAAGCCCTCCTGCGATTCGCCGTGCAGACGGAGGTCGACGAGCACGGCGCCCCACTCGGGCTGCGCCGCAACGACCTGCTTCGCGAAGGTGCGCCAGTTCGGCCCGGACCCCAGGATGCCGTGCAAGAACAGCATCAGACGTCGCGGCGACGTCCCTGCGGGCAAGGACGGAGAGGTCACGATGGCATGCGCGAGCGGCATCACCCTCAGATTACCAGTAGCTCCATCGCGTTCCGGTTAACATCGGCGCGTGGGTCAACGCAGCAGCACGGTCACAGTCGTTCAACTCGTCCAAGCGTTTCTCGAGCAGCGCACCTGGACTCAGAAGGCCCTCGCCGATCGTCTCGAGATGACGACCCCGGCCATTCGCGAGAAGCTGAAGGAGCTGCAGAGCATCTTCCGGCTCGAGCGCGAAGAGGACCACCCGCACGTCTACTGGAGTGTCCCGAGGGACTGGTTCCCGGGCGGCGTGGTGTTCACGCGCGAGCAGCTCCCCGAGCTCCTGCGGCACCTCCTCCGTCTTCCGTCGAGCAAGGCGCGCAACGGACTGCTCGAGACCGTCCTTCGAAACCTGCCGCAGGGCGGAGGCGGCGTGGCCGCGCTTCCGGTGGCGGTCGTTGCTCCCGCGGCCAGCAAGGTCGAGGAGGAGTACCTCTCGGTCGTCGAGGACGCCGCCTCGCAGAAGCGAGCCCTCTATTTCCGTTACTTCACGACGAGCCGCGGCCAGATGGCGACACGCCACGCCTCCGTTCACCGCGTCGTGCACGGGCGCGCAGCGCGATTCGTCGCCACGTGTCACCGCGACGACAAGCTGAAGTGGTTCCGCGTCGAGAACATTCTCTCCGCGCACCTCGACCCGAACGAGGCCTACCGACCCGCGGACAACAAGGCGGTCGAGGCGTTCCTTCGCGCGAGCATCGACGGCTTCAACGCGGGCGGCGCGGTCGCGGAGCTCTCGTTCGTGGTGCGCGAGCCGGAGGCTCGCTGGGTTCCGAACAACCTTTTGCCGACGATGAAGGTCACCGAGCTGCCGAAGGGACGCATTCGCGTCACCGTCGAGACGAACGCGATCCTCCAGGTCGCCCGCTATGTGGTCGGCCTCGGCGCCGCAGCCTCGGCGGAGACACCTGCTCTCGCGGAGGCGATCGAGGTCCTCGCGCGCGGTGCGCTCGGCGACGTGGGCGAGATCGCGCCGGCGCGCTGAGCGACCTTCGAGAGCCCTCAGCCACAGGCAGCTCGTGTCGTGTGAGTCACACGACCTGAGCGACGAGCTCACCCGAACAGCACCATGCCGTCGCCGGCGGACTCGGCGACAGCGAGGAGCTCGGCGGTCCGTGCGCGGAGCGTGGCATGCTCGTTGCGCTCGACGTTCCAGAGGCGCCGGCGGCAGCGCGGCGCGAGCTCACGCGCCGCGATCGCCCCGAACTCGGGACGGCCGAGGCCGAGCCAGTCGAGGAGGTCGAGGCCCTCGCCGCGCGGGAGATCGAGCGGGCGCGCGCGGACGGCGACGGCGGCGAGCCCCGGGGTGCGCGGCGCTCTCGATGCCGATGCGGGCGATGCGGGCGACGCGGGCGACGCGGGCGACGCGGGCGACGCGGGCGACGCGGGCGACGCGGGCGACGCGGGCGACGCGGGCGACGCGGGCGACGCGGGCGACGCAGAGGTACGCACGGGCGACACTGCGAAGCGCAGGCTCGGGTACGACGGGCGGGGATCGTTCATGCGGGCAGTTTGCAACGCGCCGAGAGGCCAATGACCCGAGCCGATAGGCACTAGTCGCTCCTCCCTGCGGCACGATGCTTGCCGCGACGACGCGCCCCCGCGCTCGCCCGCCGCAACGCCTCGAGGACGGTCAAGACCCCTGCGATCAGGCACGCCGACGCGGCCGCCTCGACCGCACGGTTCGCGAGCTCGCCCGCCGAGGCGGCGACCGTCGCGCCCAGCGCGAACGCCCCCGCGCACGTGAGCACGAGCGTCCACCGCGTGCGGCTCGGTGCAGCGACGACTGCGACGGAGGCGTGATCCGAACGCGCGAACCGCCCCGTGAGCGGACGAGCCCACCGGCGCGCCTGCGCGCGTACCGTGGCCGGTCCGGGGCCGAGCACGATCGCCACTCCTGCCCGGGGAAGCGCCGGCCGCGCGACGGCAAACGGAGGGGGCTCCGACACCGTCGTCGGGGTGCCGATCGACGCGGAGACGGACGACGGGCCCGCCAAGGCGCTGGGCTCCGCTGAAGATCCGCGCGGATAGGTCGCGCCGATGGCACCTGTCCCCTCCCTCAGCAAGATCGCGCCGGTATGGCAGTCGAGCGTCCCCTCCGACCGTCGCTCCATTCTCGGCACACTCGGCGTCGAGGCTCGCATCCACCCACCATCGGCCGCTCGCGCGTCCCGTTGCTTGCCTTGAACGAGATGGGGCGAGCTACGCTCTTTCGCGGAGGTCGAACGCGATGCGCTCTTCAGTCGGAACCGTGCTTGTCGTCCTCGGCGTCGGCGCGGCCCTCGTCGCGGCCGCCACGGCTTGCAGCAGCAGCTCCAGTGACGGCTCGAGCGGAGGGACGAGCGGCACCTCCGGCGGGACCAGCGGCACCTCCGGCACCAGCGGCACCAGCGGCACCTCCGGCACCAGCGGCACCTCCGGCACCAGCGGCACCAGCGGCACGAGCGGCGGGGTTCCCGGCCCCGGCGGCATGCACGCCGGCTGTCGCATCTTCCCGAGCGACAATCCGTGGAACCGCGCGGTCGACACGGAGCCGCTCGACACCGAGCTCATGGCGAGCGTGATGCCCGGCATGGCCCTCGGTACCGGCATGCACCCCGACTGGGGAACGGCGACCGACAACTACGGCATCCCGATCACCGTCGGCAAGGCGGCTGCGCCCGCGCTCATCACATGGAACACCACCTACGGCCCCAACGAGAGCGACCCGCTCGCCTGCGGACTCGGCCCGTTCTGCTACCCGATCCCGCTCGACGCCAAGATCGAGGGCGGTCCCGGCGCCAAGACGAACAGCGATCGCCACGTCCTCTTCCTTGCCACCGACGGTGCGCCCGACCACTGCGTGCTCTACGAATTGTATAATACACAGAACCCGAGCGGCAGCGGCTTCACCGCCGCGAGCGGAGCGATCTGGAAGCTCGATTCGAACGCGCTCCGCACCGAGGGGTGGACCTCCGCCGACGCGGCTGGCCTCGCGATCCTTCCCGGCCTCGTGCGCCTCGAGGAGATCAAGCGAGGTGAGATCCCGCACGCGCTCCGCTTCACGATGGGCAGCTCGCGCCAGGCGTACATCCACCCCGCAACGCATGCGGCCGGCGACGAGAACGCAGCGCTTCCGCCGATGGGCCTCCGCGTGCGACTCAAGGCGAGCTTCGACGACTCCGCGTTCACCGGGGCCTCGAAGGTCATGACGACCGCGATGAAGAAGTACGGCCTCATCCTCGCGGACAACGGTTCCAACTGGTACGTCAGCGGAGAGAGCGACAACGGGTGGGAGCCCGAGATGGATTCGCTCCTGTCGAACCTCGGTTCCGTGAAGGGCTCGGACTTCGAGATCGTGAAGACCGGCTCGCTCGTCTTCCCCCCGCCATAGCCCGAGAATTGACTCAGCCGACGGAGACGTTCCCGTATCCGGAAGCCGGCTGACGCGACCGGGTCGCGGCGATCGCCTCGCCGACGCGGCGATCGAGGTCGGCACGCGTCGCCTCGTGCTCCTCGGCCTCGAGCTCCTCGCCCATGATGCCCCAGCGCTCCCAGCGACCGTCGCGCGCCTCGTCGGGCATCGGCGACGACATCGTCTTCGGTAGGGCGCGGAGCGCTCCCTCGAGCGCGTGAGCGACCGACTCGCCGCCCTCGGCGAGGCACCAGCGCACGACGTCCCAGCCGTGACGCGCGTGACGTCCCTCGTCCGCGGCGATCTCCTTGAGGATGGTCTGGATGGCGGGAGCCTCGCAGCGCCGTGCGAGCTTCGCGATGATCCGCGCGGAGACGCCCTCGTGCAGCGCACCGTCGACCAGCGAATCGACGGCGAGCTGGGCGAGCGCGAGCGTCCTCGAGCGTGAGAGCGTTCGGGCGCGAGCGGCCTCTGGAAACGGGCCCGGGCTCTCGCTGCGCCCGTCGAGCGCGCACGCGAGGCCGAAGCAGAGCTCGGTGTGACGGATCTCGTCGAGCGCATCGCGATTGGCGTCAGCGACGAGGTCGGGCGGGGCACCGAGGGCCATGAGATCGAGCGTGAGGCGAGCGAAGGCGGCCACCGACGCGTGCTCGGTGCGACCGTTCTCGCGCCACTGGGCGGCGAGCGCGCTCCGCGTCGCCTCGTCGTCGGTGTCGATGACGCCGACGGGACCGGCGGACGACAGGCCCGCGCCCGTCCACGCGTCGCCGTGCGCGACGGGAGGGAGCAGGATCCGCCCGGCGCTGCGGATCTGGCGGCCGCGTGTGAACGTCATGGTCGAGAGGAGAGCCGCGAACGCGCCGAGACCGGTCATGAAGAGATTTCCGACGACGAGAGCCACCGCGCTCGCGACACCGGTCGCGCCCGGCGTGGCGCCCAGGCCCTTCGTGAGCGCTGCCACGCTGTGGCCCGCCCCGGCGAAGCCCACGAGCGCAGCGCCGAGGAAGACGACCGTGCCGATGCCGGCCGAGCTGGTGACGGTCATCGCAGCGATCGACAGCCCGAAGCCGGCCACCGAGGCGAGGAGCAGCTTCGCGCCCCGCGCACGCAGCCTGGAGGCCTGCACGGCCGCGAGCTCCGGCAGCGAGGCCTCGTTCGGGCCGGCCCCCGGGGCGGCGTAGACCTGGTCGAGTGTTCCTGGGTGGGGGTGCTCCATCGCGGGATCGAACGCTCGACGGGGCCAAAAGTTTCCGCGTGCTCGATTCTCCCCGATTCGGTGGGGGAGAGCCTACCCGCCCTCACCTCCATCCAGCCGCCTGATACCGTGGCCGGCATGAGCCTCATCGATCACGTCACGCTCGTCGTCTCGGACTACGCCCGCTCGAAGGCGTTCTACGAGAAGGCGCTCGCTCCGCTCGGGGCGAAGCCGTTCATGGAATACGGCAAGGCGTGCGGCTTCGGCCGCGAGCAGAAGCCCGACTTCTGGATCGGAGAGGGTCCCATGAGCTTCCAGACCGCCGAGCAGCTGAAGATCATCACGCCGACGCACATCGCGTTCTCGGCGCGGACGCGCGCCGAGGTCGACGCGTTCTACGCCGCCGCGATGGCCGCGGGCGGACGCGACTTCGGCAAGCCGGGCGTGCGCGAGCACTACCACCCGGGCTACTACGGTGCGTTCGTGCTCGACCCCGACGGCCACGATGTCGAGGCCGTCATCCACGGCGGCGGCTGAGGCGCCCGCCCTCGAATCAGGGTTTGACGAACTTCAGGACGAAGCGATCGCTCGTCCCGCGCTTCTCCGCGGCGGCCATCGGCGACGCGTTCCAGTCACGCTTGTCGTCCGGCGCGCGGAGGAAGTCGGCGTCGGCGGCGAGCTTGAAGCCGGCCTTCGGGATCTGATTGCGCACGACCGATTCCTCCGCGCGGTGGAGGGTCTGCACCTCGGTCGTGCCCGTGCCGGGCCGCCCGCTGTGATCGACGACGATGAAGACGCCGCCGGGCTTCAGCGCGCTGAAGATCGCGGCGTTCATCTTCGCCTGGTCGGTCTTCATCCAGAACGTGTCGTGGTAGAAGAGGACCATCACGACCGCGTCGAGGTCCTTCGCCTCGGGCGGGAGCGGGTCGTCGAACTCGCGCGTGACCTTGACGACGTTTTTGTTCACGGGTTTCGCGAGGCGCGCCGACCAGGGCTTGTCCGCGAATTTCTCGACGATGAACGGTGAGTTCTGACCGTAGACGACGCCCGTCGGACCGACGGCGCGCGCGAGCAGCTCGGTCGTGTAGCCGCCGCCCGCCGCGAGATCGGCCACCTTCATGCCCGGCTTGATGCCGGCGAACGCGAGGAGCTCGGCCGGCTTGCGCCCGGCGTCGAGCTTCCTGTCCTCGGGGTCGCGGTCGGCGGCGTCGACGACCGCGCGGATCGGCGCGGGGACCTCGACGGTCTTCATGTGCTGCTCGCCCGACGCCGCGGGCGCCGGCGTGGCGGTGGGGACCGCGGACGTCGGGGCCGCCGGCGTGGGCGCCTCGCCTCCGCACGCGCCAAGCGCGAGGAGGAGTCCGGGGAGCGCGAGATGCGTGGCGAATACCGAACGGAGCTTCATGTCGTTCCTTGTCACGAGGCCTGGGGGCAGGCGATTGGCTTGGTACGGGATACGCCCAGTCAGGCCCGGACGCACCTTCGAGGTGCGCATTGCGCCGCTGGCGCAGTGACGCGGGCCGTGGGGTCCTTTGTCACGTGGAGACCGCGGTTTCCTTTCTGATCGCTGAGGACGACGCGCTGGTCGTACGCCTCGTCGTACGCGCGCTCTCCGCGCACGGCGAGACCGAGCTCGTCACGACCATCGCGGGCGCGCGCTCGGTCCTCGAGCCGCTCGTTCGCGGCGGTCGTCGTCGATGTGGGGCTGCCTGACGGAAGCGGGCTCGACCTGATCAGCGACGCGCGAACGCGCGCCTGCCAACCGTCTACTGCGCGCGGTCGTCGACGAGGGCTGAGCTCGTCAGCCGGTCTCGACGGCGAGGCGAAGGCCGACGAGCACGTCGAGCGCGACGTCGGGAAGCGCGGCACGCGCGTGGAAGCGCCACATGGCGCTCCAGGAGAGCATGGCCATCCCGTTGCCGAGCCTGAGCACGGGGCCATGGTCGGCGAGCTCGACGAGCGCGGCTCGTACCGCCGGCGTGAGGACGGCGGCCGTCTCGGAGGCGCCGGTGATCCAGAAGCGGGCGTCGAGCTCGGGGTCGCCGGTGTCGATCTCGCGAGCGAGGTGGAGCGCCTTTCCGATGGCGTGGTGCAGGCCCTCGGGTCGCAGGACGAGCGAGGGGAGCGTCGCCGGGACGGACGTGCGTACGACGACCTCGAATCCGCTGACGCCCGTGAGATCGGGGTGGACGTCGGCCTTGACGACCACGGCGTGCGGGGCGCCCGCGATGCGAAACCGCGGCGCGGGGTCGGCGACGTCGTCGGAGGTCTCGCGGAGCTTCGGTGCCAGCTGAACGCCTTCGTCGTAGAGAGCGAGCATCGCGTCGAGCGCGGCGTCCGCGTCCGAGAGGCTCTCCATGGTCTCGCCCTGCTCGAGCGTGCGCGGCCCGAGGGTCGCGAGCGCTTCGCGGAGGCGGGACGGCAAGAGCGCCCGGAGCACGGGCGAGAGCTCCTGCTCGCGGCTCGCCACCGCGGCCCGCTTGGTCGCGACCTGGAACGCGAGCCCCGCGAGCGAATCTCGGTACATGCTCACGGGCCGTCATTGTAGACCGAGGCGACGCGCGTGGCCTTCGCCGCGAGCTCGGCACGCAGGTGCGGCGGCCCAACGACCTCCAGGGCGTCGCCGAACCCGAAGAGCCAGCGACGGAGGGCGCAGGCGTCGGGGACGCGCGCGCAGACCTCGACGAGATCGACGTCGACGTTGCCGTTGCCGACTTGCACGTGGCGCGCCTGGCCTTCGGGACCGCGAAGCCCCTCGCTGATCGCGCGAACGGCGGCACGGCGGACCTGGAGCACGAGCTCGATCTCCGGAACGGTGTCTCGCGCGCCAGGGAGCGCGGGGATGGCGCAGAGCAGCTCGGCGTCGTCGGCCCAGCGCCAGCCATAAGGCTTGCTTCGCTCGTCGGCGACGATGGGAAACACGGTCGCGAGCTCGAGGAGATCGCGCTGGATCGTCCTGCGGTGCACGTCGATGCCGCGCTCCCTCAGGCGGGCTTCGAGCGTGGCCGTGTCGATACGGCGCGGGCCCTTGGGAAGGAGCGTGAGGAGATGCCACTGGCGGATGATGGTCGATGCCACGGTGATGTCTTGCGACATGACGTGTGCCCATTCGGCCCTAGCCGATGGGCGCGACTGACCCCGTGTTCAGCCTCGGCGAGGTGGCCCGGGCCACCTCCGATCTGTCCCGGCCAGCCGGCGGCTCGGCCAACGGCGCGGAATCGTTCGCGGGTGCTCCTGGCACGCGGGTCGCTGTCGTCGTTCGCCATGACAACGACCTCCTCCGCTCCCGTCGCGGCCTCTCCTGACTCCGCTGACTCTCTGCCGCCGCCGGCTCCACCTCCGGTCGGCGCCGCGCGAGGAGCATCGATCGCCGATCGCGTCGCGCGTGGGTTTCCGCCGCTCGCGTGCGTCCGTGGCTTTCGCTACTTCTCACGCGGTCGGGTGGCGTTGTCGAATGTGTCCGAGTCGGGGCTCGACGCGGAGGTGAAGGGCAAGCGCACGCTTCACGTGCGCCTTCGCGTCGCGGAGGGTCGACTGGCCGCGGCGTGCACGTGCTCGGCCAAGGTGCTCGGGCCGGCGCACTGCCGGCACGTCTGGGCGGCGCTGCTCGAGGCCGACAGGCAGGCCGTGCTCGGGTCGCTGCGCGCGACGCCGCGTGCGCTCGCGCTCGTCGTCCTCGAGGCGGGGCCCCAGCAAGCGCGTCCTGGGCGCGCGACCGGGGCTGACGACGGTCGTGCTCGTCCTCGCGCCCGCACGAAGAAGCGCAGCTGACGCGAGGGCCGGCGCGCCGATTGCTCTGGGAACGACGTCATGAGGAGGGTGCTCCGGGCCGTGCTCGGGTTCGCCGCAGGGGCATTCGCGCTCGGATTGCTCCAGAGGCTCGCCGGGCGGAGCGGAGGCTCCGCCGCGGGCGCGCGCGCCCTCCTGGCGCGATTGCGCCCCAAGCCCGTCCGTGACGAAACGGTCGCGCTCCGCGTGCAACGCAGGCTCGCACGCACGGCGCTGCGTCCCGGTGAGATCTCGGTGAGGATCGAGCACGGCTGCGTCGACCTCCGCGGCCCCGTCGACACGCGTGAGCGCGCGCGAATCGTGCGGGCCGTGGCTTCCGTTCGCGGCGTCGACTCCGTGCTCGACCTGATGACCGAGCCCGCGACGACAGCACGCGCTTCGACCTCGAGGTGAGCGACGTGCGCCGTTCTGATAGGCTCGACGCAGTGCAGCAGACACCTCCTCTCGGCGGCGGCCGCTATGGCGAATACGGCGGCCGCTACGTTTCCGAGACCCTCATCCACGCGCTCGACGAGCTGACGGACGCCGTCGAGCGCATCGCATCGACGCCGGCTTTCGCGAGCGAGCTCGACAGCCTCCTTGCGAACTACGTCGGGCGACCCACGCCGCTCACCGAGGCCGTCCGCCTCGCCCGCGCGATTGACCCCGAGGGGAAGACCCTGGGCCGGCTCTTCCTGAAACGAGAGGACCTCTGCCACACGGGCGCGCACAAGATCAACAACGCCCTCGGGCAGATCTTGCTGGCGACGAAGATGGGCAAGACGCGCATCATCGCGGAGACCGGCGCAGGTCAACACGGCGTCGCGACCGCCACCGCGTGCGCGCTCTTCGGCCTGCCGTGCGAGGTCTACATGGGCGAGGAGGACGTGAAGCGCCAGGCGCCCAACGTCGGCCGCATGAAGCTCCTCGGTGCCAAGGTCATCGCCGTCCAGTCCGGCTCACGCACGCTCAAGGATGCGATGAACGAGGCCCTTCGCGACTGGGTCACCAACGTCGACACCACCCACTACTGCATCGGCAGCGCCGCGGGGCCTCACCCTTACCCCGAGCTCGTCGCTCGCTTCCAGAGCGTCATCGGCCAGGAGGCGCGCGCGCAGTTCCTCGCGCGCACCGGCAACCTCCCCGACGCCGCCGTCGCCTGCGTCGGCGGCGGCTCCAACGCGATCGGCCTCTTCCGCGGCTTCCTCGCCGACGCGAGCGTGCGCCTGTACGGCGTCGAGGCCGCGGGGCACGGCGTACCGAGCGGCAAGCACGCCGCCACCCTCACTGCAGGCCGCGTCGGCGTGCTCCACGGTTCGAAGAGCTACGTGCTCTGCGACGATCAAGGCCAGATCCAGGAGGCCCACTCCATCAGCGCAGGGCTCGACTACCCGGGCGTCGGTCCCGAGCACTCGTTTCTCAAGGACTCGGGGCGCGCGACCTACGTCTCCGCGACGGACGACGAGGCGCTCGCAGCCGTCGCGCTCGTCGCCAGGACCGAGGGCATTCTCCCCGCGCTCGAGACGTCGCACGCGTTCGCCAAGGTGGCGGAGATCGCCGCCGAGGTCTCGAAGAAGCTCGAGCGGCCGGCCACGATCGTCGTGTGCCTCTCGGGCCGCGGCGACAAGGACCTCGAGACGCTTCTCGAGAGGCTCGTCTGAGATGGGACGCATCGACGACGTGCTCGCGCGGCGCGCCAGCGGCGCCGCAGACCCCGCGCACACGAAGGCCCTGGTCGCGTATCTCTGCTGCGGTGATCCGGACGAGGCCGGCTCCGTCGATCTCGCGGTCGCCTGCGCCGAGGCCGGCGCCGACATCCTCGAGCTCGGCATGCCCTTCAGCGATCCCACCGCCGACGGCCCCGCAATCGCCCGCGCGAGCCAGCGCGCGCTGAAGAACGGAGGCGGCCTCGACGCGACCTTGCGCGTTGCCCGTGCCGTCCGCGCCCGCTGCTCCGCGCCGATCGTCCTCTTCGGCTACTACAACCCGCTCTTCGTCCGCGGCGAGGAGACCGTCGTCTCCCTCGCGGCCGACGCCGGCGTGGACGCGCTGCTCGTCGTCGATCTGCCGGTCGATGAGTCGCTGTCGCTACGCACGCTCGCGGCTGCACGCGGCATGGGAGTCATCCCGCTGGTCGCGCCCACGAGCCGGCCCGAGCGCATCGCGAAGATCGCGGAGGTCGCGAGACGTTTCCCGGTGCCGTTCGTCTACTACGTGTCGATGATGGGCGTCACCGGCGGCGCGGGCGCGACCGACGTCCTCGCCGAGGCCGGTCGCCAGGCCGCCCACGTGGCCGAGGTCACGTCGCGACCGACCGTGGTCGGCTTCGGCATCGACTCGGCAGCGGCCGCGAAGGTCGCTGCGGCCGACGCCGCCGGCGTCGTCGTCGGCTCGGCCATCGTGCGACGCATCGAGGAGGGCTCGTCGCCGGAGCAGCGCCTCGACGCCGTCCGCGCGATCGTGAGAGACCTCCGCAGCGCTCTCTGAATCGTGAGAGACCTCCGCAGCGCTCTCTGAGGAGAGGAGAACGCGAGGCAGAGCTAGGGCGTGCGCACCAGGCCTCGCGCTGGCCTTCTGCCGTCGCGCTCGCGTTTGGGTGCACCGCTGCTAAGATGCGGCCGATTCGATGCTCCTCCTCTGCGTTTCCGACATCCACGGTAACCTCGACGCGCTCCGCGCTGTGCTCGCCACCGCGGAGAAGCGTGCGTTCCACAAGCTCCTGGTCGCGGGCGACATCGTCTTTCCGGGCCCCGCTCCGCTCGAGACCTGGCGCCGTTTGACGGCGGCCGGCGCGCTCATGGTGCAAGGCGTCTCCGACAAGGCCCTCGCCACGCTCGACCCGAACGCCATCCATCCGCGCAGCGAGCACGAACGCGCGATGGTCGAGCGCATGAAGGCGGTCCGCAGCGAGCTGGGCGACCTCGTCCTCGAGCGCATCAAACGCCTCCCGACGCACGTCCGCGTGCCCCTCGAGGACGGCGGAGAGCTCCTGCTCGTCCACGGCTCGCCCGTCGACCCCGCCGAGTCTCTCACCTTCGACATGAGCGACGACGAGGTCGACGCGCTCATCGGCGACGACCCGGCCGACGTCATCGTCTGCGGAATGAGCCACACGCCGTTCCACCGCATGCTCGGTGACATCCACATCGTGAACGTCGGCAGCATCGGCGAGGCGCCCGACGGCCTGGCCGTGCCTCCCTCGCTCTCCGGCGGTACCGTCCGCCCGCTCGTCGCGCACGCGACGTGGATCGAGTCGACGCCGCAGGGCATCAACGTCGAATCGATCTCCGTGCCGCTCGACGTGCCGTCCGAGCGCTTGCTCGCTGCGCCGCGCGCCGACGCTCGCTGAGCGAGCGGGAGGCCTCCACGGAACGCGCGCCGAGAAGTTGCGCGCACACGGCCCGACAAGTCACGATCCGCTTCGTGATTGCGCGTCGTGGGCCGAGTATCAGGAAGGCCCGCATGCCCGACCTCGTCGAGCGCTCGGGTCCCTTCGTCCGGACAACCGAGGGACGCTGGCGCGACCTCTTCAGCGCGGCAGACGCTGTCAGCGAGGGCGGCGTCAAGGACGAGAGGAACGGGCGCGTCTGGTACGGGACGACGAGCCTCATCTTGGGACTACCTGTGGAGACGCCTGTGGAGGAACGCGCGTTCCTTCGCGCTCTCGCGGAGAAAGACGTGCATGTCCATGTGCACGCGCTGCGCTGCGCGACGCGCGAAGCACAGAGTCGAGCACCGGGCATGCTCGGCCGAACAGTATGCGAGCTGCGGTTCTCTGAAGATCCACGCGGGTTGAGGATTGACGTCGACGTGCAGGCGCCTTTGATAGAGAGGAGGAGGGTCACGCGGACTCTGCCATGACGACTCTCGATCCGAACCTGCCTCAAAGCATGCCCAACTCGTCCAAGACTCCTCCCACTCCTCGCCCGCGTGGCGCGAAGAAGAAGAAGCGCGGCGGCGAAGTCATCCACGTGGCGTTCGGCCCTGGCGGCGGGCGCATCCAGCACGCGGATGCCCCCAAGCCTTCGGCCAACGGCGCTCGCGTTCCCGGATCGATCGCACCGGCCCAGCCCGACAGCCAGCGCACGAGCGAGCCCGTCACCGACGTGTTCTCGCCTCGCGAGGTCGCCAAGCTGCTCGGTCTCACGCCCGCGAAGCTCCGTAGCCTCGAGAAGGCGGAGATCGTCGCGCCGAGCGCCACGCGCAACGGCCGCAAGGCGTACACGTTCCAGGACCTCATCGCGCTCCGCGCCACGCACGATCTTCTCGCGAGCCATGTGCGCGTGAAGGACGTCGCCACCGCCATCGGCGCGCTCAAGCGCGCCCTGCCCCGCGTCACGCGTCCGCTCCAGGAGCTCCGCATCGTGAGCGACGGGCGCCGCGTCGTCGTCCAGGCCGAGGACGGCACGTTCGAGCCGATCAGCGGACAGATGGTCATGGACTTCCGCGTCGAGGGCCTGCGCAGCGACGTCGTGCGCCTGCTCCGCCCCGACACCCCCGGCGCCCGCGCGCGCTCGGCGTACGACCTCTACATGCGAGCGAGCACGCTCGACGAGGACCCGTCGACCTTCGACGAGGCCGAGGGCCTGTACAAGAAGGCCATCGACCTCGATCCGCAGCTCGCTATCGCCTACACGAACCTCGGCAACATCCGCTTCCGACGCGGCGACGAGCCGGGCGCCGAGGTCCTCTATCGCAGGGCCCTCGAGCTCGACGAGCGCCAGCCCGAGGCGCACTACAACCTCGGTTACGTGATGCTCGAGCGTGGCTTCGCGGAGAAGGCGGTCAACTACTTCGAGGCGGCGATCAAGAGCGACCCGCGCTTCGCGGACGCGCACTTCAATCTCGCGATGGCCTACGAGGCGCTCGCCGACAAGGCGCGCGCGCGCGGCCACTGGAAGCGCTACCTCGAGCTCGAGCCGACCGGCACCTGGGCGGACATCGCCCGCGATCATCTGTAGGGGCTCCGCCCCGGCTCCGCCCCTCTGGCAGGTGGGGCTCCGCCCCTCACGCTTCGCGTGAGCCTCCCCGTCGCGCCGCGCCACTGGACCGGCGTGATTCGCCTGCGGCGAAACGGCGCCGCGGCGGCGCCGATTTCACGCCTGGAATGCGCGAGGCTGTGAGCTTCCACTCGTGAGGTCTCGAGATCGCTTGCTGGCAGGCTGATCACGAGAAACGGCGTGCCTGGCACGCCGGTCGGCGCGCAGCGCCGAATCTCGCCTGGGGAGGCTCGTGGCGAAGCGGCGAGGGGACCGGAGGTCCCGACAAGGCCGAAGATTCGCCTACGGCGAACGGCGCCGCGGCGGCGCCGATTTCACGCCTGCGGTGCGCGGGGCTTTGCGCTTCCACTCGTGAGGTCTCGAGATCGCTCGCTGGCAGGCGGATCACGAGAAACGGCGTGCGCCGCGCACGCCGGTCGGCGCGCAGCGCCGATTCTCCCTGGGGGAGGCTCACGAGCGGAGCGAGTGAGGAGGACCGGAGGTCCCCTACAAGGAAGACCGGAGGAAGACCGGAGGTCCCCTACAAGAGAACTCGGTGCGTGAGGCACGGGAGGGCCTTGCGCACGCGGTCTTGCGCCGCGAAGTCGAGCCTCGTCATCGCGAAGCCCTCCCCTTCGCTCGCCTGCGCGAGCACGTCGCCCCACGGGTCGACGATGAGGCTCTTGCCGTAGGTCTGACGGCCGCGCGGGTGCTTGCCGTGCTGCGCGGGGGCGAGCACGAACACCTGGTTCTCGACCGCGCGTGCACGGAGCAGCACGTGCCAGTGATCCTTGCCCGTCGTGAGCGTGAACGCCGCGGGGACCGTGACGATGCGCACGCCGCGGTCGCCCAGCCGGCGATAGAGCTCCGGGAAGCGAAGGTCGTAGCAGATGGTCATGCCGAGGCCGACCGGCGCGCCGGCGCGCGGCGTGATCTCCTGCACGACCGGCTCGTCGCCCGCCGTCGTGGCCGCGCTCTCGAGCAGCTTCGTCCCATCGGCGAGGTCGACGTCGAAGAGATGCACCTTCCGGTAGCGCGAGACGAGGCGACCCTCCGGGTCGAAGAGGAGCGACGTGTTGTACGGGCGGTCTGGGTCGGGGCTCCTCTCGGGCATCCCTCCCGCGACGAGCCATACGCCCGCCTCGCGAGCGGCGAGCCGAAGCGTGCTCACGATGGGCCCCGCGGGGTGCTCCTCGACGCGCTCCGCGATCTCGCGCTTCTTCGACTCCTCGCCCATGAAGGCGAAGTTCTCCGGGAGCGCGACGAGCTCGGCGCCGGCGCGACCGGCCTCGAGGACGAGCTCGCGAACGCGCGCGAGATTGGCGTTCACATCGTCCTGACTGGACAGCTGGATGACGGCGGCTTGCACGACGGTCATACTAGCGCGACGCGATGTGGCCTGCCTCGCCTCCCCCCGTGATCCACGCTGATCCCATCGTGATCGTCGCGCCCACGCGGTTCTCGCCGAACATTCCGGCCGGCACCTGGTCTGCCGCGCAGCTCCCGGTTCCGTTCGTGCTCGCCCTTCCCCGCGGCCGGGACGTCGGCGCCGAGGCCGCGGCCGAGCTCGACGTGGCGCTCCGCGCCTGGCCTCGCGCGGCGTGCACCAGCTGGCGCGCACGGTTCGACGGCGAGCGCGCGGCGGTCGCCGACGACGACGGCGTGAACGTGGTCCTCTTCCACGACGACGCGTGGCCCGCGGAGCTCGTGCCCGGCGCCGTCGCCCAGACCGTGATCCACACCGACGCGACCGGGCACTATCGCGACGCCGACATCCACGTGAACGGGAGGGACTTCCGCTTCTCCGTCGACCCCGCGCGCACGCCCGGCACGCTCGATCTGCGGAGCATCCTCGTCCACGAGCTCGGTCATGCGCTGGGCCTCGGCCACTCCACCGACCCTCGCGCGACGATGTTCGCGACGGGGTCGGGCCTCCGCTGGCGCTCGCTCGAGAAGGACGACACGGACGGCGTGTGCGCGCTCTATCCCGGCACGGGCGCGGGCGGCTGTGACACGCTCCCATGCCCTTCACCGTTCCTCTGCGTCGCGAACGCCTGCCAGCGCCCGCACGGCGCGCGCGACGTCTGCTCTCCGTGCGAGCGCGTCGCCGACGCTTGCGAGGCCGCCGGCGACGACGCGCGCTGCGTCGACCTCGGCGAGGGAGCCACCGCCGGGCGGGTGTGCGGGCGCGCCTGCGTGACGAGCGCCGACTGCGGCTCCGGCTTCCGCTGCGCGGCGACCACGGCCTCGGGAGACCTGCAGTGCATCTCCGACGTCGGCTGTCGCAACGGCGCGAGCTCGTGCACGACGGATGCAGACTGCACGGCTTCGACCTGCCGCGGCGGAGCGTGCCTCGGGCGCGCGGAGCTCGCGGACGCAGGCACCGATGCAGGCGACGGCGGCCCCGGAGCGAGCGGCGCGGGGGCGGACGCCGGCCCTCCGCTCGCGCCCGGAGGAGGCGGCTGCAGCTGCCGCGATGCTGCGCCGCCGTCGCCGGGCGGCGCGCCTGCCGCGCTCACGTTCCTGTTCGCAGCCGCGGCCCTCGCAGGTCTGCGACGCCGCCTCCGTTCCGGAGCGCCCTAGCCGCCACGAACGCGCTCGCGATCGACGCGCGTACGCGCGACACGCGCGACACGCGCGACACGCTCGGGCCGATCGCAGACTCGAGCGGCGTCCCCCGACGACGCGCGATTGCGTACCTTGGCCGCGGCGGGATGCGAGACGTTCGACGCCACGAGCACGAGCGCCTCGGCCGCCTCGGCACGCGCCTCGAGCGACGGGCAATCGACGTAGATGGCTTCGATCACGACGCCCTCGGGCGCCTCGCGATAGTAGGCATCGAGCCGCGTGAGACCGCCGACGACGAGCACTCGGACGGCGCTCACGACGGCGCCCTCGCGGTGTAGCTCGCGGGCGCGTGGCGGACGATCTCGCGCGAGACCGCTCGGCCCTCGCCGACCCAGCGGGTGAAGCCGCCCTCGAGGACGTGGACGTCGCGGTGACCGTAGCGCGTGAGGGCCCAGGCGGCGGCGAGCGCCGCGTCGGGCCGGCCCTCGTCGACGAGGACGATCGTGTGACCATCGCTCACGCCGAGGCTGCTCATCGCGAGCGCCAGCTCCGGGCCCGAGACGACCTCGCCGTCGTCGTCGAAGAGCACGGCGCGAGCGTCGAGCGCGACCGCGCCCGGCACGTGCCCGCTCAGATAGAGCGCGGAGGGACCGCGGCGCGCCGGATGCCGCTCTCGCCCCGCGTTCCACACCGCCGGCCCACCGAGATGCGCATACGGGCGGAGCTCCACGTTGCCTGCCGCACGCAGCCGTGTGCCGCTCGCGTCGCTCGATCGCGTCTCGGTGCGCACGTCGACGATGCGAAGCGTCGGCGAGCCGAGGCGACGTTCGAGCCAGGAAGGCGCGACCCCGCCGACACCGGCGGGTGCGAGCGCGAGCGGTGCGGGAGGCGCGAATCGATGGGACCTGGCTGCCATGTTCGCCATGGTGAACGTACGTCTTGTATAGAAGACGGTCAAGCTGTCGAAACCCGCCTAGGATCCCCCCGTGACGCTCGCCCTTCCGCCTGGAGTCGACCTCGAATCGATGCGTGCCGCGCAGGCACGCATCACGTCCCATCTCGTCCCGACGCCGCTCGTGCGCCTGCGTGCGGGAGCCGTACCGCCCGGCGGTGGAGACGTCGCGCGGGGCATCGCTGACGTGCCGGTGATCGACGAGCGTCTCCGCCACGACGTGCTGCTGAAGCTCGAGTCGCTCCAGGTGAGCGGCTCGTTCAAGGCCCGAGGCGCGTTGAACAAGGTGCTCTCGCTCGCGCCCGACGTCGCACGTCGTGGCCTCGTGACCGCCTCGGGCGGCAACCACGGCCTCGCGGTCGCCTATGCGGGGCGAGTCCTCGGCGTCCCGACCACCGTGTACCTCCCGAGCCGTACGTCACCGGCGAAGGCGCTACGGATCGAGGCGTGGGGCGCCACGGTGGTGCGCGCGGGCGACGTCTGGGACGACGCCCATACCGCAGCGCTCGCGCATGCGACGCGCGACGGTCTCACGTACATCCACCCGTTCGCCGACCCGGCCGTCGTGTGCGGCGCGGCGACCATCGCCCTCGAGATCCTCGAGGAGGCGCCGGAGGTCGATCTCTTCGTCGTCGCCATCGGAGGCGGCGGTCTCGCGTCCGGCGTCGCCGCCGCGGCGAAGCTCCTCCGCCCCTCGATCCGCATCCTCGGGGTCGAACCGGAGGGCGCCCCGACCCTCACCGAGAGCCTGCGTGCAAACGCCGTCATCGAGCTCGCCGAGATCCGCACGGCAGCGGGCACGCTGGCCCCGCGCCGCTCCGACGCCCTCAACCTCTCCATCATCCGCTCGACGGTCGACTCGATCGTCCTCGTCTCGGACGACGAGATGCGCTCGGCGGCCCGCTTCCTCCTCACCGAAGTGGGTATCGGCGCAGAGCTCTCGGGCGCCGCCGCCCTTGCCGCCATCCTCACCCAAAAGGTCCCCTCCGACGCCAAGCACCCCTGCGCCCTCGTCTGCGGCTCGGGCAGCGACGCCCTCCCCTAACCCCAATGCCGTTCGGTTAGCAGTCGCACGGGATCCCGGTGACCGGATCCGGGATCCGACTCCGGTGACCGGATCCGGGGTCCGATCCCGGTGACCGGATCCGGGGTCCGATCCCGGTGACCGGATCCGGGGTCGGAAGCGGGCAGACCCGGGCTCGCGGGTCGTTGCTCATCGCGGTTCGTTGGGCGCCGGTCGTCTCGGCCCGGCGCTCAGCCAAGGAGTCGCTCATGCAGCTACGTATCCTCGATGACATCGTCCAAACCGTCGGCACCATCCACCGACTCTGCCGCGTCGTCGCGCGGCACGATCCGGACCTCAGCAAGCAGATGAAACGGGTGCAGCTCCATCCGCGTCAGGCTGCCTCCGCAAGTTCGACTGCCGGCTCGACGGTCGGCAGCGGCGCTGGGTTGCGCTGCTGGAGCCGGATGCGATCGCCGGTTGATGTCGCGCGACTTCGAGC
>Ga0335397_10002544_pt1 | contig 24889 bp, 26 predicted proteins | sample MAT04_FD_205740 | JGI IMG/M metagenome (GOLD analysis project Ga0335397, IMG submission 205740) | Freshwater microbial communities from Lake Fryxell liftoff mats and glacier meltwater in Antarctica - MAT-04 (spades assembly) (version 2) ... | reverse complement strand
AGATAATCTGCCCAAATCGGTCGTAGGTTTTACCCGCGGGTGTGGGCGCAGGGAGCGTCTCGTTGGGTGTGGGCACAGGCGTGTCGCCAGCGGCGGGTTGCGGCTGCGGGGCAATCGAGCGGATGACCCAGATAAAGGTCAGGATCAGGGCGGCAAGTCCCGCCGCCCAACCTGCCATGTATGTAATTTTTTTAACTGAAAATATACCAAACTTTGTTTTTGGTTTGTGTGCGTTCATTAATTTTTTCTCCAATTCATTCTTGAACGATGGACTGGGATTCACTTGTTGGGCGGTAGATTTGAGCATTTGTTCTTCGCGGCTCATTGCGGTTTTATCATTCATGTTCCACCTCAAATGCAAGTGAAGTCCGTTCGCGCAGGTCTTGCAGTCCGCGTGCCACAAGCATTTTTGCGGCGGCTGTGCTCTTTTTGAGCACAAGACCTGCTTCGGCGTATGTCAATTCGCTGAAAAAGCACAAGGCGATTGCGTCTGCACGTTCGGGGCTGATCTGTTTCAGCGCGCGCGTGATGGAATCCAGCCTCAGGCGTTGATTCGCCAGATGGTCAGTCCCCAGGTTTGGGCTTGGGATTTGATGCGCGGCTTCAATCGGGACTTCGGGCTTGAGTCCCCTGAAAAACATCGCCTTCTTCCGCGCAGCGATCCCCAAAAGCCATGCCGCGAAGGAGCCTGACCCACGAAACGAGCGGATGCCTTCCAGCGCAGCCATGAAGGTCTGCGAAGTGAGGTCTTCCGCATCTTTGACGTTTCCCGTGTGTGCCATGTGATAGCGATAGACGCGCGTCACATGGCGGCGATAGAGTTCGCCAAATGCCTCCGCGTTGGCGCAGGCTTCATGGGCAAGGTCAATTTCGTCTGTTGGCAGGACTTGGGAGTAGGTTGTCACAATCGTAGCCATAAACCTCCAGTTGAATATATGTTGCTGGAGGGGATGAAAAAGTAACAGGGAATTTTACGGCGCGGGTAGGGTAACTCTAAAGCGCACTGCGGCGAGCCGCATGGTGAATATGATCCCCGCGCTAATTGTGGATGTAAGAAGATGATTCATGTCGAGCCAGATCAGAAATACAAAGACGCATGTGCCAACAAATGAACATGTGGCGTATAGCTCTGTGTTGTGACGAAAGATGATTGGGATGCGGTTGCAGAGCAGGTCACGCAGCACGCCGCCGAAGACGCCTGTCACCACGCCCATTAACACTGCGACGATGGGCGAGAGTTCGAGTTGCAGCGTGTAGGTTGCGCCGAGAATGCTGAATAAGCCGAGACCGATCGCGTCCACAATGGTGAACAGTCTATTTGAAAAGTGGTCAAGGCGGTAGTAGGATAATGCGCCAGTAAGAAAAGCTGCAACAGTCAGCCCTGGGTCAAGTACCCAGAAAACAGGCGTGCGCCCAAGGAACAGGTCGCGCAGGGTGCCGCCGCCAAAGGCAGTCGCAAAGGCAATCGTGGTCGCGCCGACGATGTCCATTTCATTTTTGCGCGCTTCCAGCGCGCCTGAGACAGCTGACGCAATCACAGCGATGTAAGTGAGAATTAACAAAACTTTGTCCACGGATTAATCTGGGTATATCTTCCAGCCCAATTCAGCCAATTGTGACGTGTCGAGTTGGTTGCTCGGCACATTGATCGATACGGTCGAACCTTCTGCCAGCAACTCGTCGGTCTCAGCATCATAAATACCCGCCCACGATTCCGCGAGATTGCGTTTGTTCTTCATAGCCTTACCGACGATCTTCAACGTTTTGCCGATCGGCACATTTTTGCGATACTTCACTTCGAGTTTGCCCGTAAACATAAAACGCGGATTGAGCGGGTCACTGCCCATTTGCGCGCGTCCCGAAACTTCGTCAATGATCGCCGCCACGATGCCGCCATGCAAGACGCCAGGGTAGCCCTGAAAATGTTCGGGCGCGATGTATTGGCTTTCAACAACGCCTGGCTCAGTTTCATAAATATGCAGATGCAACCCCACTGGATTTTCCACCCCGCAGATAAAACAATGACGTGAATTTGGTTGTTTTATTTTGGACATGCGCAGATTATACTCTGGACATGACAAGGATTTTCATTACGCATCATGGGAGTCGAACGTCTCCAGACGTTTGAAACTCGTCCAGTTATAGGAGCTGAATGTTTGAAAAACTACAATACACCTACAACCAATTCCCGCGCACGTATTGGGTGGTGGTGGGCACGCATTTCATTGATGTGATCGGGAACACCCTGCTTAATCCATTTTTTGCCTTGTATGTTACGCAAAAGTTCAACGTGGGTATGACTCAGGCGGGAATTATCCTCGCCACAAACTCGGTTGCAGGAATCGTTGGCAGTACCATCGGCGGCGCAATGGCTGACCGTTATGGTCGGCGCGGCATTATCCTCTTTGGTCTGGTGGTCAGCGCCTTAAGCGGACTCACGCTTGGTTTTGTAAATAAATTCTACATGTTCTATGGTTTGTCCGTTTTTGTGGGATTAATGGGAAGCGCCGCGCAGCCTGCACATCAAGCCATGATTGCCGATCTCCTGCCCGCGGACAAGCGCTCCGAGGGATTTGGTATCATGCGCGTCGTCTCCAATTTTGCATGGATCATTGGTCCCACCATTGGCGGATTTCTCGCTTCATTCAATTTTCTCTATCTATTTTTGAGCGATGCGGTGATCAGCATTATCACGGCTCTGCTTGTTTTTCGTCTACTCCCTGAAACCAAACCACAGCCCAAAGAGAAGCTGGAAAGTGAATCTCTCGTGCAGACCTTGCGCGGATATACCCAGGTCTTTTCTGACCGACCATTTCTGGCATTTATCTTTGCGTCCATCCTGATGATTTTGGTTTACCAGCAAATGTACAGTTCGCTGTCTGTCTTTCTGCGTGATGTGCATCATGTTGACCCGCAATTTTACGGGTTGATTATGTCGTCCAGCGCAGTGACGGTGGTGCTCTTTCAATTTTCAGTGTCGCGCATCATCAAGCGTTACCCTCCGTTTTTGATGATGGCAACTGCGACATTTTTCTACATGATCGGCTTCACGATGTACGGATTTGTGGCGACCATTCCACTTTTTATTGTGGCGATGGTCATTATCACAATCGGAGAGATGGTTGGAATGCCGACCAGTAATTCTCTCGCTGCATCCTTTGCTCCCGAAGATAAACGCGCCCGTTACATGGCGATTTTTGGCTTCACGTGGGCTGTCCCATCCATGATCGGTCCGTGGGCGGCGGGTCTGATCTTTGACAATTACAACCCGAATTATGTCTGGTATATCAGTGGCGTGTTGTGCGTGATCGCCATTTTAGCGTTTTTATTTTTACACGTTCGGCTTGGCTCAAATCCAAAATTCGAACCTGCAAAAGCGGAGTAAATTTAATAGTTCAACCAGGCATATTAACTCCTGAAAGCGCTCCACTCAGAATGTGGGCTGGAATTCTATCCCTTGAGAGTGGCAATCCCCCGCAGTGCGTAGAGGTGGTTCTGTGTGCGATTGGTTAGGGTATTAACCAGCAAGGGTTGTCGGTGTGTGCATGATTTGGGATCGGAATCCACTGGGCGGATGCGTGCCCGGCGAATAAAGACGCACGCCGCGTTCAATTGAACTGGACTGCTGGTGATAGCTCAAAATCATCACCACCTGCGCATCGAATACGTCGCGGAACTTGTCCCCAACCTGATCGTAAATGGACTGAATGTCAAGCTTTGAGGCAAGCCTCTGTTGAAAGTTGTTGATTCGCGTCGCTCAAAATTGTTTGTAGTTCCAGCATATTTTCAAATGGAATGGCTCCCGCCCGCCGCAGGGATTCGACTGGTGTAAATGCGGAATACCCATAAACCTTCATTCCCGCGCGGACGCCCGCTGTCACGCCAGGGATACTGTCTTCGATCACAACGCACCGATCAGGGGGCACATTGAATGACTTTGCCGCGGCAAGATAAACATCAGGCGCAGGCTTGGGATGCGGTACTTCCAAACCACTGAAAATTGCTTTTCCAAAATGTTCGGTCAGTTCAGCGATCCTTAATCGAACGGTAATTTCCTTGCGGATTCCATTCGAGGCGATGCAGATTGGCACGGATAGACTTTCGATGAGCGAGTGAATGCCAGCGAAAGTCTGGAGTTCTCTTTCAGTCAAAACCGAAAGCCGTTCGTTGAAAACGGACAGAAAATTTTCAGGCGGAGTCCAGTTCAATTTTTTCGAAGTTACATCCAACCGTTTGAATACGGCGGCGCCGGAAAACTCGCGCAGATATTCTTCAGCGTTTACCTGATAGCCAAATTCCCCAAGCATTTGGACATAGACCTGATTGGCGAGCGGCTCGCTGTCTACCAATACGCCGTCGCAATCAAAAATGACAAGATCAAAGGGTGTTGTGTTCATAAGAGCGGGGATTATACATGAAATCTCCGCTCCTATTTTTAATCAACGATGAAAAGTTTTGCGCCGACTTTTGTATGCGAGCGGTGCGGCTCGGCATTGTCGCCCACTTGATAACTTGTTCCCGGGGTCAGGATAAATTTCCTGCCGTCGGCAAGTTCGGTATGCAATTCCCCTTCAATACATAATAGGATGTGACCTTTTTCGCACCAGTGGTCGGCGAGATAGCCCGCGCTATATTCCACCATTCGCACGCGGATATTTCCAAATTGCTGTGTGCGCCAGAGTGCCATTCCTGTTTCGCCTTTGTGTTTGGTCGGGGAAATTTCAGTCCAATCCGTTGTGCCAAAAAGGATGTTTTTCATTTCCATATTAACCTCCGATATTTTTCTTAATCACTTCCATTAATTCACCCGGCGAGCGGACAAGGAAATCAGGTTTGGCGCGGATTAATATTTCAGCGCTTTGATGTCCCCAACTGACCGCGATACTTTTGACGGATGCCTCCTGCGCCGCGCGGACATCGCTTGCGGAGTCTCCCACCATGAATACCGCTTTGCCCCCCGCCGCAAACTGACTCTGCGCCTGCGAGATTTTCTCAGCCTTTGAGCCTGATGAATCCACCCCGAAAATCGCGTGGACATATTCGTCCAGTCCATGCTCCATCAGAAAAGCCTTCACATTCTGCGCTGAATTGCCTGTGACAATGGCGATAACATGGTTCTCGGATAACTCCCTGACAACTTTATCCAGCCCATCGAAAATAGCGGGTGGTGACTTTTTCTCACCGAATTTTCCCAAACACCGGCGGACAAATTCTTCTATCAAAGGTTCGGGAACTTCCAGTTGCTGCCCGTAGGTTGCAACAGACATGATTTCAAGAGAACTTATGTCATTCTTTGTTGCGGTATGCTTCACGCCTAATTCATCGCAGACCTCCTGCCCGAATTGAAGCAGGTCAGCCAGGGTGTCTGCGAGTACGCCGTCAAAGTCAAAGAGGATGAGTGCCATAATTGTGTTTATTTTACTTTCAAATCGCATGATTTTTATTTTCCTTATTCTCACACTCATTTCATCCCTTATAATTGACTCCACCAATCGTAAATCCAAAATCAAAAATCGGAAATCAAATGACTCAACTCATCGAATGTATTCCCAACTTCTCCGAAGCACGGCGACCTGAAATTATTGACCAGATTGTTGCCGCTATCCAATCGGTCAGCGAAGTCAAACTCCTTGACCGTTCCTCTGATCTCGACCACAACCGCACAGTGTTGACCTTTGCAGGCTCGCCCGCAGGCGTGGAAGAAGCCGCCTTCCGCGCCATCAAGACTGCCGCCGAACTAATCGACCTCGACGTGCATACTGGCGCGCATCCGCGCATTGGCGCGACGGATGTTGTGCCATTTGTACCGCTATCCAATGCCAGCATGGACGACTGCATTGCTCTTGCCCAAAGGTTAGGTCAGCGCGTTGGAAGCCAACTCAGCCTCCCCGTCTATTTGTATGAAGCGGCGGCAACTCGTCCCGAATGGGCGAATCTTGAAAATATCCGCAAGGGACAATATGAAGGACTCAAAGCCGAGATCGAGTCAAACGTCGAACGCAAGCCTGATTTTGGCCCAAGCAAACTTCCCAAAGCGGGAGCCACGGTGATCGGTGCGCGCAATCCGCTGGTTGCTTTCAATGTCTATCTCAATACCGACGATGTGGATGTCGCCAAGAAAATCGCCAAAGCCGTGCGTCAGTCGTCGGGCGGGTTGCGTTACGTCAAAGGGCTTGGCTTGCTCGTGGATGGTCGTGCGCAGGTCTCGATGAACCTGACCAACTTCCGCGAAACGCCGATCGCGCGCGTGGTCGAATTCATCCGACGCGAAGCCCAGCGCTACAGCGTCGGCATTCATCACAGTGAACTCGTCGGGCTGATCCCGCAGGAAGCTTTGGTGGATGCGGCGGTCTGGTACACCCAACTGGATGGATTCGACAAAGAGCAGATTCTTGAATCCAGGCTTTTTTCTGCCCTCGCCGCCGATTCTGACTCTGCTGATAGCTATCCCTCTTTCATTGAAGAGTTAGCCGCCCCGACACCAACCCCGGGCGGCGGATCTGCGGGAGCATATGCGGGCGCGATGGGCGCTGCGCTCGTTGCCATGGTTTCGGGACTGACCATCGGCAAAAAGAAATATGCCGAGGTCGAAGCCGAAATGCAAGCCATTCGAGTCATGGCTGAAAGTTTACGCAAAGAATTAACTCAAGCTGTAGGTGACGACGCTGCGTCATTTGAAGTTTTGATGGCGACCTTCAAATTGCCGAAGGATACCGACGAGCAAAAATCTGCACGCAATGCCGCCATTATCCAAGCCACGCTTAATGCCGCGCATATTCCACTGCATGTTTCTGAAGACGCGGTGAAGGTGATGGAGCTTGCTCTCAAATGCGCCAAAGACGCCAGCCTGAACGCCATCAGCGATTCCCTGTCGGGTTTCGCCATGTCGCGTGCCGCGCTGACCGCCGCAGGCTACAACGTGCGTATCAATATCAACTTGCTCGAAGATAAATCCGCGGGCGATAAAATGCTGAAGGAACTCGCTGCCCTCGAAGTCAAAGCCGACAAACTCGAAAAAGAAATCCGCGAAACCATGAAAGAGCGCGGAGGGATATAAAGAACCATGAAATCAAAGCCATACGGACAGCGCAAGGCTTCGGACGAAGGCAAATCCTTTGCCGACGAACTCTTGAATAAAATGCTCATGCAGGCGAAGGCTCAATTTGGAAATGCCGTCAAATCGTTCTGGTTCTACGAAGATGATCTATGTCCTGCCTGTTGCCAGCGCCCGATAGGTGTGGTGAAATTCGAAGGTAAGGACGCGTTGCCGATCAATGGGTTCATCTACCGCGAGCGTGGCGTATTGATCGGTTATTTCCTGTGCGAGACCTGTGCCAAATATATATTCAAAGAAGCGCAGAAAAACCCGTACAAGCAGACGGCGATCCACGCCGACATCGAACAGAATTTAATCACCGCCTACCAAAAGCATTTGATGTCGCTTGATACTTGAGCGACTAATTTTATGCTGGTTTCGCCTCCACTAAACAAAGAAAGAGCCAGATGATTCAAATCACCTGACTCTTTCTTATTACTTGTTACTTCTCACTTCTTATTCTATTCTTCCAACGTACTAATATCACCTTCGGGTAATCCCTGCGCTCTTGCCTTCAATACACGACGCATGATCTTGCCTGAGCGGGTCTTCGGGAGTTTATCCACAAATTTCACATCTTCGGGGCGTGCAATCGGACCGATATGCACGGAGACGTGCTGACGTAGTTCTTCGGCTAACTCTGGCGACGGGGCAAACCCTCTGCGTAACATCACAAAGACGTGAATACCCTGACCTTTTACTTCGTGCGGCAAACCGATCGCTGCTGCTTCTGCCACAGCGGGGTGACTGACCAAAGCTGATTCCACTTCAGCAGTTCCCAAACGGTGACCAGAGACCTTGATCACATCGTCCACGCGGCCAATGATCCAGTAATAGCCGTCTGAATCACGCTTGGCTGAGTCGCCAGTGCTGTAGCGTCCCGGATATTTCGTCCAATATTGACTGACGTAGCGTTCGTCGTCGCCATAAATTGTGCGTAACATCGAAGGCCACGGATTCTTGAGCGTGAGGTAACCTTCCGTATTATCCGGCACAGGATTGCCGTGTTCATCCACAATCTCGGCTTCCTGCCCAAAGAATGGGCGTGTGCCAGAGCCAGGTTTGAGCGGCACCACAGGTGTCGGCGTGATCATGAACGCGCCTGTCTCCGTCTGCCACCAGGTATCAATGATCGGACATTTTTCTTTGCCGATGACGCGGTAATACCACTTCCATGCCTCAGGGTTGATCGGCTCACCGACGGAGCCAAGCAGCCGCAGGGAGGAGAGATCGTGTTTATTCGGCCAGGATTCGCCAAAGCGCATCAGTCCGCGGATGGCGGTTGGAGCGGTGTAGAAGATGGTGATGCCGTAGCGCTCGATGCACTGCCACCAGCGATTCGGATACGGATAGGAGGGTCCGCCTTCGAACATGAAGGTGGTCGCGCCGTTAATCATCGGTCCGTAGACAAGATACGAGTGACCTGTGATCCAGCCGGGGTCGGCGGTACACCACCAACGGTCTTCATCCTGTACATCGAAAACATATTTCATGGTTGCGTACGTGCCGACCATGTATCCGCCATGCGTGTGTAGAATGGCTTTGGGTTTACCAGTGGAGCCTGAGGTATAAAGAATGAAGAGCGGGTCTTCCGCATCCATCACTTCGGTGGCGCACTTGCCATTCGCAACGGGCAGCACGCACATATCCTCGTACCAGTGGTCGCGACCGGATTCCATGACAACGGGATTGCCGACGCGCTTGACCACGATCACATTTTCAACCGAGGGACAATGCTTGAGCGCCTCATCTACGATGGCTTTGAGCTCAACGATTTTTCCATTCTGGTAGGAACCATCACAGGTGATGATGAGTTTTGTTTCGCTGTCTTCCACGCGTCCTTGCAGCGAGTCGACAGAAAAGCCGCCAAACACCACCGAGTGGATCGCGCCGATCTTGGCGCACGCCAGCATGGCAAAGACGATCTCAGGGATGCGTCCCATGTAAATGGTGACGCGCTCGCCTTTCTGTACTCCCATTGATTTGATGATGTTCGCCATGCGCGAGACTTCACGGTTCATTGCGAAATATGAAAATGTACGATGGTCTTTTCCATCTTCGCTTTCCCAGATCAGTGCGAGTTGATTTTTGCGGTGTGTCTTAAGATGACGGTCAATTGCGTTGTGGACGATATTGGTCTTTGCGCCTACGAACCATTTATAGAACGGCGCTTTAGAATCATCCAGAACCTGATCCCATTTCTTGAACCATTCCAGTTCTGAGGCTTCGTCAGCCCAGAAACCTTGCAAGTCTTTGCCCGCCTTTTCTGCGAGGGCGTCCCAATCTTTTAAACGCGCTTGCGCCACCACCTGTTCAGATGGATAATAAACTTCACCTTCCATTTCTTTCGGCTTGCCGGTCTTTGCCATAAGTACCTCCTGGATCAAGTTTCAAGTTTGATGATGTCGGCTATTTTAGTCTGTTTTATCGTATTGTTATAGGCTGAATTCCAGTCGCTAAATTTCTGGAATTTTACAATTCCCCCGTTTTTTATTTCCGCTTTTATAGCACGATCCTGTAAATGAAATATTAATAGGACTTTCGCTTGTCATTCTGAGCGGAGCGAGGAATCTCTGATTTCAAGGGTAGAGTCCCTTTGCTAATGCTTGAGAAGATATGGTTAGGCGTAAGGTGACGATGTAAATGGTAAAGACCTCCAATTCGGAGGTCTTTTTATTCAAAAGTTCAATTGTTTGAAGGAAATTTATCTACAAGACAAAGAAATAGGGCTTTATGACTAACTCATATTGCTATATTTCTAACCCATAACACATTATGACTAATCCATACTGCTATATTTCTAACCCATATTGCTCTATGACTAAATTTCCGATGGGATTAGGAAACAAGGAAGCCAACATCTGGGAAGTTGAGCGGGTTGGGGTTGGTTGAGTGACACTCATCACTGCTGTCTAAATAAAAATTACGATATACTAAAAAATATCTCTCCGAAGCCTGCCTGCCTAAACGGAAACGCATGGCAAATAGGACCGACTCTCAACCGATAGTCCAGGTGAATGTGGAAACATATTCGCCCCCCGTATTTGGAAAGGAGACCAGGCTCATGTTTTCTGCGAGGCTGTCTCTTTCCATGAGGCAGCCTTTTTTTTGTCCACTGGAAACCGCCCATGAACCTCCAACATCTTCTCGACAAATCTTCCCGCGACCATTCGCATCTTTGCCCACGTCAAGTCCTCGGCGTGCGGCTGGGACTGGCAGGCATGAAGTCTATTGGGTTCGATGCGCCGCCCGATCAAAAACAACTGCTGGTCATCGCCGAAACGGACGGTTGCTTTGTCGACGGTCTCTCCGCCGCCACGAATTGCACTGTTGGTCATCGCACCCTGCGCGTGGAAGATTACGGCAAGGTCGCCGCTGTGTTCGTGGATGTGGAAACGAGTCGCGCTGTCCGCGTTGCGCCTGCGCTGGATATTCGTCAGTGCGCGCTGGCTTATGCTCAGGACGAGCCGCGTCCCTATTTCGCGCAGATGCAGGCTTACGAGATCATGCCTGACGAAGAGATGTTCACCGTCTCCGAAGTGCGGCTTACCGCCTCCATCGAAAGCATTGTCTCGCGCCCCGGTATGCGAGTCAACTGTGACGTGTGCGGCGAAGAGATCATGAACGAGCGCGAAGTCTGCAAAAACGGAATGTCTCTTTGTCAACCTTGCGCGGGAACAACTTATTATCAGCCCGCAGGCTTCTTCCTGCGTCAACCAGTTGGTATCGGTGAAGTGAAACCCAACTCTGCTGCTCATGACTAATTTGTTATAAAAACTTGGCTTGTGGAAGATTTGCGCCAAAGGCGTACTGCTTTTTGGAACTCGCTGATATCAGCAAGTTCCATTTCTTGTTAAGATAACCTGAACTCGGGATAAGACTTTTGGATGCAGACCCTGGCACCACCCGCCAGGGCAGGTGTGAACGCTGATACACGCTGAAAAAAGAAAAAACCTGCGTTTGTCTGCGCGCGAAGCGATCAGCGTCCCAAAAAGTTTGTTGTTGTTATCCCAAACTGATGTTAATATACTTTGAACTATAAACTCAAGTAAGGTGTACTGCGCCAAATTGCGATTATACGGAGATGTGATTTTGACTAAAGAAACTTTACAAGCCTGGGGATTGGCGATCCGCCCGCGGACATTGCCCGCCGCTGCGGCTGGGGTGGTGATGGGCAGTGCGCTTGCGTGGCGTGACGGATTTTTTCGCATGGATGCGGCGCTGGCATGTTTGTTCGCCGCGCTGCTTTTACAAATCGGCAGTAACCTTGCCAACGATGTTTTTGATTTTGAGCGCGGCACCGACACGCCCGAAAGACTCGGTCCCACGCGTGTGACGCAGGCGGGCTTGCTCACTCCGTCGCAGGTTAAGGCTGGGATGGGCGTTGTCTTTTCTATCGCCGCTTTTCTGGGTCTGTATCTTGCCTGGCTGGGCGGACTACCGATTATCTTGATTGGCGTTGCCGCAATCATCTCCGCCATCGCCTACACAGGTGGACCGTTTCCGCTGGGTTATCATGGGCTGGGTGACATCTTCGTCTTTATCTTTTTCGGGCTTGCCGCCGTGGCAGGAACATATTATGTGCAGGCGGGTTCTGTCTCCGTCGCCGCATGGTGGATGACCATTCCGCCCGGCTTGATTATCACTGCGATTTTGGTTGTCAATAATTTACGCGACCTTGAAAATGACCGTAAAGTCGGTAAGCATACGCTGGCTGTGAGGCTCGGCGAACGTGCGACAAAAATCCAATATTTGATTTGCATGGTGGTTGCATATTTGATTTTGCCTGTTGTCGCGTGGATGGGAATCATCTCGTGGTTTTCATTGCTCGCCTGGGGATCATTGCCGATTGCTATTCGCGCCGCCCGCACGGTTTTCACACAGAAGGGACGTCCACTCAACGCCGCGCTGGCAGGGACAGGTCAAGCCGCATTTGTATTTAGCGTATTGTTTTGGGTGGGGATGTTGTTTGGGTGATTGATGTCACTGCGAGGCGTTTTTGCCGAAGCAGTCTTTTGTTATTTGGAGATTGCTTCGACAGAAGAACACTGCCTCGCAATGACATGTTCAACTGGAAAACTTCCACTTGCACAGCCGTCTCTCCGCCCAATCTACGGCGTAATACATGCCAAGTCCCAGCAGGCTCATGGCGATCACGCCTGCGTACATGGCGGGATAATTAAATAACGTACTGCCGTTGTAATAAATATAATAGCCGAGCCCGTATTTTGTGGCGAATAACTCGGTGATATAAAGCACCGCCACCGCCGTCCCAATGGACTGGCGCAGCGCGGTCAGGATGGCGGGTAAACTAGCGGGCAAATAGATAAAGCGAAACAATGCCCTGCGTCCCGCCCCAAGACTTTGCAGGCTTTGGATCAACTGCGGGGGAAGTCCGGCCGCCTGGTCACGCACCAGCACCACGATTTGGAAAAACAAAATCAGGAAGATGAGCGTGATCTTGGCGACATCTCCGATTCCCAAGAATAGCAAAACGACTGGCACGAACACAACTTTGGGAATCGGGTACAGCAAGTAAATGATCGGGGAGAAAATTCTATCGAGCTGCTTCGACCCGCCGATTGCCAGCCCCACTGGAGCCGCAACCAACACCGACAGCAACATCCCAGCCGAGACGCGCCATAAACTAAAGAGAAAGTGCGTGACGAGTCCGTTGCCTAATTCTTGAATGAAAACGATAAAAACACTTAATGGCGCAGGTAAAATGGGACGGTTCACCAGCATGGCGGTAATCTGCCACACGATGACAAGCCCCACGATCGAGTACAGAATATCACGCCGTTTCATGACGCATTTCCTTCCAAAGCAGATCGCACAACTCGCGATACTCCTGACTGTTGCGGTGATTGACCTCTCCCGCATGGGGATTTTCAAAGATGCGCGGCGAAGAATCAAGCAGCAGGATTTTGCTTCCCAGCGCGATGGCTTCTTCGATGGCGTGGGTGACGATAACCAGCGTTAGTTTTTGTTCTTTGCACAACGACAGGGTCAGGTTTTGCAGGTCTTCGCGGGTGATTGCATCAAGCGATGAAAAAGGCTCATCCATCAAAAGTAGATCTGGAGATAATGCCAGCGTGCGCGCAATCGCTGTGCGTTGACGTTGTCCGCCTGAAATTTGCGCAGGATATTTTTCCGCGACTTCATTTAGCCCGAGCTTGTTCAGCCAATACTCGGAGTTGTTTTCAGGTTGAAAGTTTTTTGGTGTGTGCCTGCCATCTTCCCCATAAAACTCGCGGACTTGGAGTCCCAGCCGCGCATTCTCGCGGACGGTTGCCCACGGCAGTAAGCCGTAATCTTGCAAGATCAATCCACTGCGCGGGCGTGGACGCGCCAGCCGTTCGCCATCTATTTCGATGACGCCTTTGGTCGGGAGGCGCAACCCAGCCAACAGGTAGAGCAGGGTCGTTTTTCCGCATCCTGACGAGCCGAGAATCGCCCAAGTCTCTCCACGCTCAACCTGCCAGTTGAAATCTTGCAGGATGGGCGTGGTATGTGGGTAGCCAAATGTAAGGGAATGGATGTTAATCATGGTGATTCAAAAAGTGACAGTCACCTCACAGGTGACTGTCACTTGATTATAACGGAACAGCTAAAAAAGATTTACCTTTCTTCTGAGGCGTCCAGCCTCCAAACAGCCAAAAGGAAGAACAACACCGCATAACCAACCAGCGCCGCGCACGGAATCAGCACCGACTCAAATCCAAGCCCGCGCGCGACGATGTTTTCAAATCCGTCCATTGCCCATGCCACAGGGGAGAAATGCCCGATGGTTTGAAAAGTTTTGCCTGTGAATTCAAGCGGAACCCAGGCGCCGCCCAAGCCTGCAAACACAAACATGGGGATCAGTGAAAAGGAGATGGCTTGTTCCTCGGTCTTGGCTAAAATCCCGATCAACAAGCCGAGGGCTGAGATGCACAGCGCGGCGCTGAACGCCACCAGCATGGTCGCGCTCGGCAGGCGTAAATAGTCCACTTTCAAAACGAATTGACCGAAAACGATCAGGATCGTAAATTGGGTAAAGATCAGCAGGAAGATCGCCAGATGGTGACCCACCACGACATGGATTTTGCGCGTGGAGGTTGTCAACAGCCTTTGCAGTGTGCGTGACCTACGCTCGGTGACAATGATCTGTGCCGCGGTCAACAGCCCGGCGATTGCGAATTGCAGCATCATGCCCGGTGATGTATGCGCCAGCGCACTGACCTCGTCGCTCGAATCCTTGATGGCCAGGCTGGATGTTTCGTGGATCGAGATCGGCGGTTCATCCCATGCTGAAATTGTTTGGTCGAAAGCGTAAGCAAACGGCACGCCTTCCAACTCCATGCCCTCCATGATGGCTGCTGTGCGGACAGCGCCATCCACACGACTGGCGACGGTCAGGAGTTCCGCTTCGATCGTCGTCCAGGCCTGGGTGCCGGTATCTGCAAATACAATCAAGCGGATGGTTTTATCTTTCAAGACAGCCCTTCCATATCCATCTGGGACAATGATTGCGGCCGCCAAATCTCCGTCAGCAACCAGCTTCTCAAGGTCAGCGGGGGAGAGGAACGCGTTTTCCGTCAGACGGATGACTTCCGACTTCGCCAGCAGATCATGCAGTTCATCCGTGATTTAATTATCATCCTGTGAAATGTAGCCGACGGGCAGGCGCGAGTCGGATTCGTTTCCCCCAAATCCGCCAAAGGCATAGCCGAAAAGGAACGTGAACAGGATCGGCATGATGAGCAGGAACATGAAGGTCTTGAAGTCGCGTGATAACTGCAACAGGTCTTTGAGTGCAATGTCGAAAATGCGGATCATGGTTTGCTCCTGTTGCTACACATACCGTCGATTGAAACGCCACACGCCGATGATGAAAAATGCCGTGCTCCACACAAGCGAGATCAGCACGGTGGTCAACACGCTGTTGATCGGTTCACCATTCATCGACTGCATTAATCCGCGGATCGCCCAGCCTTGCGGCACAAGCAAAGAAATGGTGTCTCCCATTTTGTTTGCAATGGCTGAGTTCATGGCAAAGATTTTGATCATGCCCATCATGCCGGTTACGGTCAGCACACCGCCGAAGACCACCCCGCCTTGCTTGGTATTTTTCAGAAACGAATTGACGAAGATGCCAAAGGACGATGCGGTCAGGATGATCCCTGCCGCCATCAAAACCACAGACAGAATGTCGCCCCATTGAATTCCAAACATCAAATGCGCGGCGATCAGCAAAACGATTACCTGCACACACACGGTCATGAACACAGAAAGGAGTTTGCCGGTCAGGATAGTTGCCTGCGATGTGGGCGTGGTGAACAGGCGCGGAAGGGTCTGCTCCTCTTCCTCTTTGAGAATACTTTGCGCTACAGACGTGCCAGTGTAGAAGGCATAGAAAACCATCATCCCGCCCATGATCGGACCGATGATATTGAGCATAAGATTTTGGCTTTCTTGGGCTTCATTCTTTTGACCATTGGATGGTGCGCGCACATCCAGAAGTTCCCCCGCCGGGTCATCGCTCTCAGCCAGTGAGTCTTTCAAATACAGTTGAACCACCTGACCCACCATTGCATATTGATTTGTGTCAGCCTCATCCAAAAAAACGTTCACAGCAATTTTGACGCCTGCCATTCCATCCATAAAGCGGTTGAGAATGGCGCGCATGATGGCTGGACCAATCGTCAGCGTGGGGTCTTGATAAAATTCGATGATCGCTTCTCCATCCACATCTGCAAATTGATGCGAAAAATCTGACGGGATGATGATCGCCACTTGAGCATTTTGACTATCCACGGTTGTGCGGGCCGCTTCGGCGCTCGGTGCAAACGTGACCTCGATCAGGTCAGTCATTTCCTCGCTTTGCAAAATGCTGACGATTAAGTCGCCCATCGTATCAGCCTTTTTCCCGCCGGGGATATTCTTCGGGTTAACCTGAAATTTTGGTCCGCCTTCATCCAGATTGGCGATCACAACTTTGGTCTTCGGCAGGCTGAACTCGCCATCACTGGCGATATTGCCGAACATGAAATAGAACATGCCCGTCACCAACAGCGGCACAATAAACATGAAGACGACCGCAAACGCACTGCGGAAGGAACGGGTCATATCTTTCAGGGCGATGTCGAATGCTTTCATATCGGCATCCCTATTAATCGCGCAGGGCGCGCCCGGTCAGGTGCAGGAACACAGCTTCCAGATTCGGCTCGCGGATATCGACCGAGGTGATACGCATGGAGAGATGCGCTGCCGCTTCGAACAGATGTGGCAACACCTGGTTGCTATCCGCTACCAGCACGGTAACCAAACCATCCTCTGCTGAGACACGAGAAACGCCTTCAATTTCCTGCCACATCTTCATCACGTTGATACCGTCTCCATTCAAGGTCAGGTCAATGCGCGTTTGCTGTCCAACCAGCTTGACCAGTTCTTCATGCGTGCCGCAAGCCATCATCTTGCCGTGATCCATGATGGCGATATGGTCGGAGAGTTCCTGTGCTTCTTCCATGTAGTGGGTGGTGTAAAGCACAGTCATGCCTTCATCCTTCAACTTGACCACGCTGTCAAGGATATTGCGCCGCGACTGTGGGTCAATGCCGACCGTGGGTTCATCCATGTAAATGACTTTGGGTTTGTGCAAAAGCGCCACACCGATGTTGACACGCCGTTTCATTCCGCCCGAATACTTGCCCACACGCTCGTTGGCACGGTCACGCAGACCGATCACACCCAGCACTTCATTCACGCGCGACTTGAGTTTTGATCCGCGCAGGTTGTACATCTTGCCCCAAAAGGACAGGTTCTCGCGCGCGGTCAGGTCTTCATACAATGCAATATCCTGCGGCACCACACCCAACACCGATTTGACACCCATGGCATCGGAGCGGATGGAATGCCCCATCACACGCGCATCGCCATTATTGGGTCGCAACAAACAGGACAGCATGGAAATGGTCGTCGTCTTGCCTGCACCATTTGGACCCAGCAGGCTGAAAATTTCACCTTGGGTTACTTCAAAACTAACACCTTGAACAGCCTTATTTTCCCCGAAGGATTTATGCAAATCCAGAACCTCAATTGCTGGGACATGATCCATTTGACTCTCTCGCTTTGTGCGATGAATTATCGCAGATTCCATTGTTTTATCACATCATGCTATACGCGGATTTGTCCTTTATGTTTCGGCCTGAGTACCTGTTTGGTAAATAAAAAGTGAAAAATACAGCGAGTGCGAAGAGGCTGGCGAACCAAAAAGTGACAGCTACCGCTGACGGGTAACTGTCACTCGATTATAACGGGAACAAGCTAAAGGTTAAGGAAGAAGCGAGCCGTTGACCGAATCCGCGTAGGAAACATCCGCAGTCAACATTCCCTTTTCCTTTGCCCATGCCAAAGCGTCGTTCCATTCTGCTTCGGTGGGCACGCCAGCGGCGGGGAAGGGCGGAACTTTATAAGTCGCCAGCAATGGCGGAGGCACAAGTTTTTGATCGCTCAGGACGGTTGTGTATTTTCCTGCGTCAGCGTTCAATAACGCAGTTGCTTCTTCGATTGCCGCGAGGAAACCCTTGACGGCTTCGGGGTTCGCATCAATCACTTCCTTGCGGAATGAAATCACGCTGAAACCATATTCGGGATGTTTCGAATCATCCAGCACGATGACCGCGCCCTGTTGAACAGCCAGCGCGCCAAGCGGATTCGGCAGAACGCCCGCGTTCAATTCGCCCGAAGCGAGCAGCGCCATGCGGTCAGGAATCTTTGGCACCGCGATGGTTTTTATTTCGTCGCTGGTCAAACCTTCAGCTTGCAAGAGTCTGTCTGTGACATATTCGATCACTGTTCCTTGCGATACGCCTATCTCAACGCCCTTTAATCCTTGCACGTCGGTGATGCCGCTCTTCGCTGATGCGATGATAAAAAAGTGACCTGAATTTTCTGTGGGGCGCAAGGCGTAACGAACGGCTTGCATTTGGATGGTGTCTTTGTTGAAAAGCATGTCAGATAGCGTCTCGTTGACCGCGCCGTCAGCCTGGGCGGCGGCGAGCAGTTGATCGCGTTCTGGCGCGGATGCAACTGGCACAAACTCAACATTGACTCCGTGCTTGGCGAACAGCCCTTCCTGCTGTGCGACATACATTGGCAGGGTATCAATGATAGGGAGGACGGCGATTTTCAAAGTGGCAGGCTTGGCGGGTGTTCCGCACGCGCTGAGAATCAATCCCAACGCAAGGGCAAGCATAAACATTGAACGATACGAACGCATGAAGATAATCTCCTTTTCTTCCTTTTTACTTTTCATTCATTACTTCCTACTTTTTACTTTCTTCCTCAACCCCAATCGAACGCAACAGGAATTTTTTTAACGCCGGCAACGATTCTTCCAGTGGCGGCGCGCCTGTGTAAATCCAGTGGATGACGACCTCGTTCAACGCGCCGACCCACGCCCGCGCTGTGATATCCGCTTGCATGGGCGGGATGCTTCCATCCGCCGCCGCCCGCTCCAGCCGTGATTTAATAATCAACGCCAGACGTTTGTTAATGACGCGGCGACGTTCCTCGAACACGGCTCCCAATCCCACCGCTTGCACGAGCGCGATTTTTGCCAATCCGCGATACTGGGTGAACAAGCTAAGGCTGGCGCGTAAAGCCGCGTCCATTTGCTGTAAGCCGTGAGTCTCTTTTTCCATCGCTTGGGTTATACGAGACTCGAGCAAATCGGCAAAGGTGTCACTCAGCGCGAGAAAAATATCCTGCTTGCTGGGGAAGTAGAAATAGAACGATCCTTTGGATGTGCTGGATTCACTGACGATGTCATCCACTTTGGTATCGTGGTAACCTTTCGTGGCGAACACTTTGACAGCGGCTTCCAAAATTCGGGTACGGGTTTCCTGCGTGGGGTCGGGATTTTGCGTGGTCATAGGGTTTGTAGACCGACTGGTCAGTCTAGTCGGCGGGCGCAAGAATATCACAACAAAAAATCCGCGTCAAGGCTGGCGCGGTTTTTTTGTTTATGAAGCAGACCTCGGAGATTTTCAAAATCTCCGAGGTCTTTTTAGAAACTTATTTCTGTGAGAACGTATCAATCAGCAGTTTGAAATTCCCGCCAACGGGATACAAAATGGGACAGGTGCATCCGCGCTTGGTGTATTCTGCGACTTTGGAGCGTGCTTCCGCGGGCGTGCCAGAGGCTGTGATCTTGTGGACCAACTCATCGGGGACGAAGTGCTTGGCTTTGTTGATCTGTTCCTTAGTGGCGGGCCAACCTAGAGTTGCTTGAATGTTGTTGATGACTTCCTGCGAAACATTTGAAGCCTTGGCAATGTGCGGCTGCTGGGCAAGGTATTGGCAGAGCAATTCTTTGGTGTACTCAATTGCCTTGTCGTGGTCTTCGTCCACCGAGCAGACGATCAACTGCGGACGATCAATGTCTTCGATCTTGCGTCCAGTTTTCTTTGCGCCTTTTTCAAGCAGTTCAAGCGCCTTGTCGTTGTATTCAGGAGCCACGCAGTAATTCATGACACAGCCATCTGCGATCTCGCCTGTCATTTCCATCATCAGGTCACCGGTGGCACCGATCATGATCGGCACGTTGCGCGGCTCGCGGCGACCATGCACCACGTCCAGTTCGATACCGTCTACGTGATGGAATTCACCATGGAAGGTGACGCGTTCCATATTCAGCAGGCGGCGCATCACTTCGACGGTTTCGCGCATGGCAAGCAAAGGCTTCTTGCGGTCAATGCCCACGTTCTTGGCTAGTGGGTCCCACCATGCGCCGATCCCGCAGATGACGCGGTTCGGGGCAAGATCATCCAGGGTTAGGAATGTCGCGGCAAGCAAGCCGATGTTACGTGTCCAGTTATTGATCACGCCAGAGCCGACCTTGATTTTATTTGTCACCGCCGCGTAAGCCGCCATGGGTACGATTGCGTCGCGTACCAAACGGCTCTCGGCTTGCCATACAGCTTCGAAACCTTTCTCTTCTGCGTATTTTGCATATTCCATTCCATCACGCAGGTCGTGCGAATCTTGCAGGTAAAGGGCTACACGTTCGGTCATAGTTTTCTCCTTGGAAATAAAAATGGTGACTATTCAGGGGTGTTCCTTTGTGATTAGATATTGACTGCCAATTTGTGTTACGTTGGCTTAACGTCTAAAACTCTCAATGCTTCCAATTTCCGTATCATTTCCAAGTCTTCGGGCAGGTCCAAATCCAAACTAAGAGAAGGCAGTTCTACGATCTCCAGCCTTGCGCCGGATTTTTTCGCTCGCTCGCAATGCCTTTGGAATGAACCTTCGCCGAAATCATATTCAATCTGACCTGCGGGAACCATCAGCAACGCATTGGTCCCTTTGCCGTGTCTGTCAGGTGCGATCACGACCACAGGCGGTTTTGCCGCGCGGTCAATCAGTGCGCGTACATCATCGGGGGTCAGCAGGGGCAGGTCTGCGGGTAACACAAGCACGCCACGTATTGAATGTACCTGTGCCATCACGGTGGCGCGCGCAAGCGCAGTATTCAAATGCGGCTGACCATCTTCCTGCACAGTTTTTGCGCCGTGATTTCGCGCAACGATCAGTGCTTGTGGGTCGCGGCTCACCACCAACACTTGATCCAATTCTTTTACGGCGGAAAGTATTGTGAGTGTGCGTTCCAACAGCTCTTGATTTAATGCAGTTCTTTCATCTTCAGTTAAAGTTCCAGCGAGACGCGACTTTCCTCGTCGTAAAGGTTTTACAGGGACAATTGCCCAAAGTGTCATGTTTATAAACTCCCAATGAAGTGGAGCACGTCCACCGCTAGTCGGGCTCGGTCAGCAGGCGAATTCATCAACGTATCTGTTATCAATATTTTACCCTCAAATTTGTCTGACAACTGCCTATCTTTGCTATCCAACACGAATCCAGTTAACAAGTTACGGTAATGTTCCGCAACAGCCAGCGCCGAAGGCTCAATGCCCAGTTCGGCGTACATTTTGGCGGCGGGACCCTTCACGGTCTTTCCGCCGATGATGGGCGAGATTGCGACTACAGGTTTATCTATTTTTTTGAGGACGCGTAGAATCGGATCGATGCTGACCCATGGATTGGATGGGCAAATGACAATTGCCTCGGCTGATTCAATCGCTTCGCGCGCCCCGATCACTGGTTCAGCGACTTCGACTCCGTCAAACCGAAAGCCTTTGATGCGCGGTTCGCAATGCCTGTGGACAAAATATTCCTGAAACGCCAACTCGCCTTCGTCTGTGTTGACGATGGTTCGCACGGGTGAATCGCTCATTGGCAAAACTGTCTGCTTGATGCCCCACGCCGCACAAAAATTTTTTGTGATCTGAGAAAGCGACTGTCCATCCTTTAGCCTTCTTGTCCTTTCAATATGCGTGCCGAAATCCTGGTCGCCGAGCCGGAACCAATTGGGTCCGCCAAGTTTCTCGATGCTTGAGATCGTGTTCCAGGTTTCGTTTTGACGTCCCCAGCCTGTGTCTGGATTTGCGAGTCCAGCCAGCGTATAACAGACTGTATCCAGGTCGGGGCAAATGGTTAGCCCCAAATGTTCAAAGTCATCGCCAGTGTTGACAATGATAGTCAGGTCTTCGGGTGGCAGGATTTGGGCGAGTCCGTGTGCAAGTTTTGCACCACCGACTCCGCCCGCAAGGGCTACGATTTTCATGGTTGAGTTTAAACGTTTGAACGATAAAACGTTTTGACAATTTCCTTGATTGGTTTTATAGATTTTGGTTGCGGGGTTTCAGTGGGGTAACCAATGAAATACATGGCTTGCGGTTCCCATGATTCGGGTAACTGCAGCGCGGAACGGGTTGCATCCTGCGCATATAGTGGCCAGCAGATCCAGTTCCCACCTAATCCCTCGGCGTGCGCGGCTAACAAAAGTTGCAGTCCTGCCAGCGCAGTGGATTGGATACCCATGATCGCTTCTTCTGGCGTGTCTGCGCGGACATCGGTTTTATCGCGACAAAGAACAATGACGAGGGGAGCTTCATCCATGCGGCGCAGGGATTGCGCGGCACGTTTTTCGATGTCGGATGTGTTCACGCCTTCGGCTTGCATATCCACGCGCATTTTGGATGTGATACTTTCCCCGAGGCGTGTTTTGACGGATGGTTCAGTTATGACAACAAATCTCCAGGGTTGGCGGTTGTGCGCGGAGGGGGCGAATGTGGCAGTGTGGAGAATGCTCTCGATCACCGACTCAGGCACAGGGTCGGGTTTGAAGCGGCGGACAGAGCGTCGAGTCCGCAGGAAGGTGTGCAAATCCTCTTTAGTGGGCATCAACTTTTAGCGGCTGAATTTTATAGGTCACACGTTGTTCATTGGGTTTTCTGCTGGGATATTTCTCTTTGCCCAAATATTTGAAAGCCAGCGCGTCAATGTGAGCGTCTGCGCCTTCGGTGGTGAATTCGATAATCTTGCCGTGAATTTGGAGGTAGCGGTAAGGGTCAGCGGGATCGGCGATGCACAGAGCAACGTTGGGTCGGGCGCGCATATTTTTATCTTTGATGCGCCCTGTGGCGGAGTTGATGAGGATATATTCACCGTCGGTGTTGAACCAGACAGGCGTCACCTGGGGCGTGCCATCAGACATGGTGGTGGCGAGATAGACGAAGGCTTTCTTTTCGTCGGTGAGCAAGTCTTGTAGTTTTTCGGGGATTTTTATCATGTTTGCTTTCGTAATTCGGTATGGTTTTAGTATCAATGTAAGTCTATCAAACGCGCATAAGATTACCGTTAGTTTTTTGATTAACGTTGAAGGTTGTATACTTTTTGAAAGGTGAGACTATCCGACAAGCAGGGCTGTTCAGTTCTAGATTCCAAAGGTCTCAGTCCACATCTCCAAGGCATTTTAGAGCGGAAAACGGTTAAAAAACACTGTTTCGTCGCATGAATCGCCTTCAAGATAGGATTTTGTGCTGAAAATTTGTAACTACTCAGCCTGATTCGACAAAAAACGCTATATGTGGCAAAAGATGCTGATTTTTCTACGAATGGCTGCATATGGTTGCCTTACCTGTGGCGAATCTGCGCCAATGTTGCGCCATGTTGCCATATCTAGCGGTCACAAAACTATGGCTGAGTAGTTACGAAAATTGAGTTTATTCGTAACTACTCAGCCTGATTCGACAAAAAACGTTATATGTGGCAAAAGATGCTGATTTTTCTACGAATGGCTGCATATGGTTGCCTTACCTGTGGCGAATCTGCGCCAATGTTGCGCCATGTTGCCATATCTAGCGGTCACAAAACTATGGCTGAGTAGTTACCTTTTATCTCCTGCCCGCTGCGGTTCGAACTTATGCGCCGCGTGCCAAGACACCGATCTTGCCGGTCTTCCAAACCCACGATCATTTGTCCGTGATGAGTGGCATTACACCTCATGGCTGACTATTTACGATGACGCGCTTGAATTCTATGAACGGATTGGATAGTATTCATTTCTTGAAACATCTGCAATCACAAACGGACAGCAGGTTGTTAGTAATTTGGGATGGTTCTCCGATTCATCGCAGCAAAGAGGTCAGAATCTTTTTAGAAAATGGCGCGGCCAAACAAATTCACCTCGAACGCTTGCCCGCTTATGCACCCGATCTCAATCCCGACGAAGGGGTTTGGCAAAACTTAAAGCATGTAGAACTTCGTAATGTTTGTTGTTTCGATTTAAACCATTTACATCAACAACTCAATCTTGCGATCCTGCGTTTACGGCGCAAACCTGACCTGATAACAGCAATTCCCGTTATGGATTTTTAGTGACGTAAGTTTCCCATCGACAAACTAAAAATTGGCTGAAACCCAGCGCGACTTCCCACTTCGGCATTATTTTTGCCCGTTTTATGAAATATGACCCCCACAGTCTTATTCATACCGGGAATTGCTGGCAAGGTTTCCAAAAGTTATGCACCCGGTCTATTCCATTCCTACGACATCCCTGGTTTACCGCGTACCAACAATGACCGTGAAAGCGAATTCCGTAGATTGCGACAACGCCTCTTGTCCACCACTGGGCAGGTCGGCACAACCAAGCGCCTGCTCTTACGCACAGGCGCTTGGGAACTCATCCCCGGTCCCGCTTCTTTACCCGAAACGATTGCCGCCATATCCAATGTACAACATGACCAATTCCTGCAAGAACGCCAGCGCGTACGATTACATCGCGCCCCTTTCAGACTACATACCCGTTCTGTTCAACAATCCGAAAGGCAACTCAAGAAACTTGTCCAGCGCTGGAAAATGCTCCCGGATTCCCCTGCCTCATAGTGACTTTTGCGGTAGTGCCATAAGACACTGTTTCGTCAGCAATTCCCGTTATGGATTTTTAGTGACGTAAGTTTCCCATCGACAAACTAAAAATTGGCTGAAACCCAGCGCGACTTGCCACTTCGGCATTATTTTTGCCCGTTTTATGAAATATGACCCCCACAGTCTTATTCATACCGGGAATTGCTGAATTCCTTGTAGAACGCGCCTGCCCAGGAGTTTTCCAGGCGTTTACGCTGTTTCTCGGGCAGTTCGCTGGCGGCGCTAATCAATGCGGGTTGTTGGTGTTTGGTGTTTTTTCTGAACATGCCCTGATTGTATTAAATTTTTGCGCTTTCCGATAGGGTAACTTTACCTTTTTGCAGTGGAGTCATTATGTTTTCCCAAGTGATATGGGTGTAACTCTGAAACTGTGAGCAAAAATGTTCTAAAATAGATTGACAAAAAGTAGCCAACCGTGCAAAGTAAGGATCCATTTAAGATTTCACTCTCCACGGAGGTTACTCATGGAATTGTCTC
>Ga0335397_10002543_pt1 | contig 24893 bp, 16 predicted proteins | sample MAT04_FD_205740 | JGI IMG/M metagenome (GOLD analysis project Ga0335397, IMG submission 205740) | Freshwater microbial communities from Lake Fryxell liftoff mats and glacier meltwater in Antarctica - MAT-04 (spades assembly) (version 2) ... | reverse complement strand
CCCGGCCTTGTGGAAATGCCCCTGCAAGTCGTTGCGATGCGTCAACACCTCGCCAGCCAAACGCAACAGTGCATCCACTTCGATCTTCGTTGCCTTGCGCGGCTTTGGACCAAGCGCCGGGGCGAACTCCAGCGCCCCCATGCCCCGAGCACCCGTGTAGCAAAGCCGCTCGACCGCGCTGAAACTGTCCGCCGTACGCCCTTGCGTCGCCAGCCAGGCGTCAATCAGGGCGTTGCCAAACTTGTCCGGCAGCGAATCCGCCAGCAGCCCCGGCAGGCCGTGAAACGTGTTCCGTGGCAGCGACGGAAATTCATAGACCCGCTCGCTCAGCGGCATCGCGACCGGCGAAAGTTCGATTCCGCTCGACGCAAACTCCCGGTCGTATTGGAACGCCGCGATCTCGCGCCCCTCATCGAGCGAAACCGCACCAATCGTCCGGCCCCAAAGCTGAACCTCCGCGATCATGACTCGTCACCCCAAGTCCACTTCTTTGGCTTGGCAGGTGCCGCTTTTTTGCCCGAGGCACGTTGACGTTTTCGGCCCTGCTTCTTCAATTGCTCCATGGGGCTTGTCATAACCTCTGGGATGAGACTCTCGAAACGCTCCAGCAAATCCAGCGTCCGGCACACACGCAGAAAACCCGAGAGCTGTGTCGCCACCGCGCCGGATTCCAGCCGCTCGACCGTCCGCTTGGAAACGCCCGCCTGTTCCGCCAGAGCGGCCTGCGTCAGGTTGCGCCCCAGCCTGGCGCTGGTCAGTCTTCCGCCCAATTCCGTCAGAATGCTTTCATCGGTCAATTGTGCTGTGATTTTCATAATTCGTCTAATATGGCGAATTATTTATGATAGTCAAGTTTATTCGCCATAAATGGCGAATTAAATCATATCGAAATTTTCGGCGACTTGTTGTTGTAGCCTCTGCAACATCCGCCACACCTAGTTGGACAATTAAGTGTCGTAAGTGCATCAGCCGCCGAGCACTAGCTTCCGGTTTTCTGGGAACCGGACGTTAGCGGATGGCGTCGAAAACAATCTGTGATGTCATGCTTACCCGTCAGAACCCAATCCTTTCTGGTTGGCTTTGATATCCTGCTCCAGTGGTTACGTTCTTCACTGGCCCGGATAACCTACGACAATCGACGCGCCAGCGCTGCGAATCAATCCAGCAGCACAAGTGTGTCGGGCAATTCGTTGACGTCGTGCTCCGTTCGTGGCAAAGCGGATTCCAGCGAGGATGCGGCGTGGTTGATCGTGTCGCAGATGGCGGTCGCGACATCTGCGTTGCGAAGAGTTGTCGTCAGTCGTGTACACAGTTCTGTACAAAACGGCTGACCCAGCGCGTCTATGACCCCACTGTCGCCGAGAACGACGGCCGTCCGCTCGTAGAGCGACACGAAAATCAGCATCCCCGATGCACCGGCGGTATGATGAACTCGGCGATCAAAAAAGAGTTCCCGTGCGCGAAGGTTCACTTCTTCCTCCATCTGTTGCCGAGGCGTGAACATACGGCGCAAACTATGCAGTCGGGTGGCAAGGACTGCTCCAATAACAAAACACACCAGCATGACAAACGTCAACAAAAGAACCTGTCCCCAGATTGGAATGCCACCCCAGCGGCCAGCATCTGCTCTCCCAGGCAAAGTCAGAAAGGCAACAACAGCTCCGAGAACGGCGCACCACAGGCCAACAAGATCTTCAGCGCGATCGTACCGGCCGGAAGATGTCGCCACGACAGGCACAATTTCACAACAGGTTTTGGATTCCGCTTTAGAAACGGTTGCCTCGATCCGCGCACGCTGGTCGGCATTGATGATCTCTGAAGCTTTTTGCATGTCAGTTGTTCCTTACCACGACCCTGAAGCACCACCACCGCCGGAAGATCCGCCACCGAATGAGCCACCGCTGAACCCGCCGCCACTGCTGCTCTGGCTTTGCGCAAGAGCACGCAGGACGAAAAAGACAGCGACAAAAACTCCGCCCCAGAATAACCATGCCCAACCACTCGAACCTCGGCGATACAACGAAATGGCCGTAAAGATTGCGAGGCCCACGAATACGACAGGGACGATAAACTCGGCCATCGAACGCGGCCGTGTGGGAAGCTCAAGTTTGCGAGCCATCTTGTCCAGTGCATCCACACCACCGACGATTCCGGCGGAGAAATTCCCCTGCTTGAACTGTGGGACAATGTATTCATCCATGATTTTCTGGCACGTTTGATTCTCCGTGCGTCCCCAACCTGCGCCCAGTTCGATCCGAGCCTGGCGATCACCTTTGGAAACCAACAACAGGATCCCGGTATTCCAATCCTGTCCTTCCAGCTTTGCATGCCCAATCTGCCACTGATTGAACAGCAGAGCCGCAAAAGTTTCGATCGGCATATTGCCGCCACCGTGCTGAGCCATCGAATCGATGGTGACCACAATGATCGGGGTGGCCTTGTCGGTCAGCAGTTTGTCACACACCTCTCGAATATGTGTGATTGACGGCTGATCCAGCATTCCCGCTTTGTCGCTGACAAATTCACGCTCACCGGGTGGTTGCAGATCAAATTCCTGAGCGGTGGCATTCGACGAATGCTGGACGATAAATGTGCCGACCAGCAGAAGACTCAACCATCGAATCATCATTCACCTGGCCTTATTAGTTCTGTGGGATGAAGTGCGTGTCATGTGAGAAGGAAAACGGGCGTGAAAGCCGTTTCGCTGATTGCAGTGATGATATTGCTGAACGCTAAGGAATACCAGTTAGCCATTGCCAATCCAAAAACCGGCACATCGTTGACATGCTTTGTAAGAGAGACGTTGATGAAGACGGTCGCTTTCAGTGACCGGTCTGCTGATCGAGGCATTCGGTGGACATCAGGTCGGCGATCGCTCGGACCAGAGCTTTGATGCGGATGGGCTTCGACAGGTAGCCGTCCATGCCAGCGGCAAGGCAGCGTTCACGGTCGCCACTGAGTGCGTGAGCAGTCATTGCCAGAATCGGAATGTGGCCGCCAATGGTTGATTCGATCTGACGGATTGCAGCCGTGGCCTGGAAGCCGTCCAGTTCAGGCATTTCAATGTCCATCAGGATCAGATCGAAGTGGTCGGCTTGAAACGCGGAGACGGCTTCACGACCGTCGTTGGCAATGATTACGGAGTGACCCTCGCGGTTCAGCACTCCAACGGCGAACATCTGGTTCGTTCGTCCGTCTTCGGCCAGCAAGATGTGTAACGGCCGTGTCAGTGTTGTGGAAGTGGTTGGCTCCGGGCAGCGGTTCTCTGGGGAAGCCGCCGGAAACGTTGCGTCCAGCAGTGCAAAATAAAGTTCGGAGCGCTTGATCGGCTTCATCAGGTGAGCGGCCAACTGTAACTGACGTGCTTTGATCTCGTCGTTGGGACGTGGACCGGATGTGAGTGCCAGAATAATTGGCTGAGGCCAGGCGGATTGCTCACGAATGCGCTCCGCCAGCATGAATCCATCGACCTCGGGCATGTTGATGTCGGTCAGGACCAGCTCAATCGGCTCACGCCGTTGATGAGCCGCAGCGAGCGCATCAAGTGCGGCTGCAGCGTTCTCGACGGCAACAACGTACATCCCGAACGACTGCAGCATGTCTTCCAGAATGAGCCGATTGGTGTCGTTATCATCGACCAGCAGCACACTCCGGCGCGCGAGTTTGTCCCAACGCGGCGGCTGTTCATCCACATCCACCGTGTCAGATTTTTGGAACGACAGGTCGAAGAAGAACTCACTCCCGACTCCCACTTCACTGCGAACCTCCAGCGTTCCTCCCATTGCCTTGACCAGCCGTGTGGAAATCGCGAGACCCAGTCCGGTACCACCGAAACGTCTTGTGGTGGAAGCATCGGCCTGCACGAACGCATTGAAGACGTGATCCACTTTGTCGGCGGGAATACCGATACCGGTGTCGCGGATCTGAAAGCGAATCATCTTGTGATCCGCCGTTTCTGCAAACTGCCTGACTCGCAGCACGACTTCGCCCGCCAGCGTGAACTTGATCGCGTTGCCTATGAGGTTTGTGATGATCTGTCGCAAACGATTGCGATCGCCGTGGATCCACTCCGGCACGCTGGAACCGATATCGCAGGCCAGTTCAATGCCTTTGGTGTGCGCATGCATTGCCAACGTCTTCATTACGCCACCCAGCGCTTCGGGGAGGTTGAACGCGAGAGATTCGAGTTGCAATTGGCCAGCCTCGATTTTCGAAAAGTCGAGGATGTCATTGATGAGGATCATCAGCGACTCGCCGGAGTCGCGGACAATCTCGAGGTATTCGCGCTGTCCTCTGGCGACCTCGCCCGCGAGCAGCAAGTCGGTGATCCCGATGACGGCGTTCAGCGGCGTGCGAATTTCGTGGCTCATGTTGGCGAGAAAATCGCTCTTCGCCTGGTTCGCTGTATCAGCAGCTCTTCGAGCATCCCGAAGTTCTTCCTCGGCTCGTTTGCGCTGCGTGATGTCGCGGTCGATGCCAACCAGCCCGGAGACTTGCCCGAGTGGACCGTGCAGCGGAACTTTCGTCACCGAGTAAACTCGGCGCTCTCCCGTTGGCGTCAAGACTTGTTCTTCGCAATCAATAACGGCGCGATTCTGCCGTAACACTTCGTCATCCTCCGATGTGTACCTGCTGGCCAGGTCCTCCGGCGCGAAATCAAACGCAGTCTTTCCAACGACGCGCTCCATCGACGGGATACCCCACATTTCCAGCAGACTGCGATTGACTGTGACGTACCGACTTGCCGTATCTTTCACATAAATCAGATCGGGCAGACTGTCCATCAACGTCCGCAGCAGATCACGTTCGCGAGCCAGTGCGATGCGATTCTCTTCTCTCTCGGTGACATCCCAGAAGACCGCCTGTGTTTCGATCACCCGGCCGGAAGGATCCTGCACTGGAATCTTCCAGACTTCGAAATAACGGGCGCGGCCCTGCAGCCAATTCTCTTCAATTGCATGGAATACTTCACACGTCTCAGCAACCTGCCGATCATCGCGACAGTATTTTTCGGCCAGTTCCGGCGGCGAGAGGTCGTGATCTGTCTTGCCGACTAGTTCGTCTTCCGATCGGCCGACCAACTCACAGAATGTGCGATTGACAAACGTAATTCGCCCGGACAAATTTTTCCGAGTGACATTGATCGGCAGGCGATCCACGAGCGAATGGTACAGCGATTCAGAACCGCGGAGCGAGTCCGCGACATCGACAATCTTTGTGATATCCCGCACGAATGCATGAAAGATGGACGAATCGCCATTGCGATGTGGCTCCAGAAGCGTCAGCTCCGCAGGAAATTCGGCCCCATCACGACGCATCGCAGACACGACCAACCGTTGATTGAATACGACTCCTTCGCCGGTTGCCAGAAATCGACTGAGCCCGGCGAGGTGCGCTGCACGGTGCTGCCCGGGGATGATCATCTCCGCGACGGTTCGCCCCAGGGCCTCGTCGCGCGACCAGCCGAAAATGAGTTCAGCCTGACGATTCCACTCCATGACGCGGCCTTCGGCGTCCATTGCCACAAACGCATCCAGTGTCGATTCAATGATGGCTTCCGAGCGGAAACGGCGTTGTTCCTCGAGCGCGAGCGAATCGTCCATTCGCTCGAAGATTTCTGCGGTATTCTCGACACACGCACAGCGATCCCGAAGTTCCTGCACGAGTGATCTCAAGTCATTCAGTGGTGATGAATTTGTTTGATTGGCTGTCATCACGCACCCCAGAGCCCAGGCGAAGGTAATTTATGCCAGATCTGCAGACACTCACAACGACCATCTTGCCGAAAAACTCGCCACGCAGCAACTGGAACTCTCACAGTTGTTCGCAGATTAACGGTCGAAGAAAGAGACACCAGCGAAATCTATTATCAGCCAAATCGCAGTGTGAGAATGCGATTTGGCTGGATATAAATCCTTGGGACCAGAAACAGCAGACTCACACGGAAGTGCCAACGCTGCCAGTCGTAACAAAATGTAGCCATCACGTTCCGCCGTGATGAGCCGTCGTTCTTTCGCGTTCAAAAGCCAATGCCAGTGGAATTGAGCAGGTCTCAAACGGATGGCCGGGGTTGGACTGAGCGGAGCGAGGGAAACCCCGGAGATTCTTCAGCAACAACACTCCGGGGTTTCGAGCTATCGCTCTCCAAGTCCGCGCACCCTGTGAAAATCAGATCAGCCTTTCACCTTTTCCTTCGCCCACTGGTCTTTCAGAGTCACTGTCCGATTGAAGACGAGCCGTTCATTTGTCGTATCGGAATCGACGCAGAAGTAACCCATGCGTTCGAACTGGAAGCGATCACCGGATTTACCTTTGCCCAATGAGGGTTCGAGCATGGCGTTGTTGATGACGTGCAGAGATCCAGGGTTCAGGTTGGATTTCCAGTCCTGTGACGGATCAGCGACATTGTCCGGATCTTCCGTGACGAACAAGTGATCGTACATCCGAACTTCGGCCTGCACTGCGTGCTTCGCAGAGACCCAGTGCAGTGTGGCTTTCACCTTGCGTCCATCTGGCGCATCGCCACCTTTGGTCGCAGGATCGTACGTGCATTGAATCTCCGTGATGTTTCCTGTGGCATCTTTGACGACGCCGGTACATGTGATGAAATAGGCCCAGCGAAGACGAACTTCTTTGCCGGGTGACAGGCGGAAGAACTTTTTTGGAGGCTCTTCCATGAAGTCTTCACGCTCAATGTACAACTCACGACTGAACGGCACTTTGCGACTGCCGGCTGCCGCGTCTTCCGGGTTGTTGATCGCGTCCATGTCTTCGGACTGACCTTCCGGATAATTCGTGATCACGACCTTTACCGGATTCAGTACGGCCATGCGCCGTTCGGCTCGCTTGTTGAGGTCTTCGCGGATATGGTTTTCCAGAACGACCATATCCGTTGTCGCATTGTGCTTGGTGACTCCGACATACGCGCAGAACGCTCGAATGGCTTCCGGCGTGCAGCCACGACGTCGCAGAGCGCAGAGGGTCGGCAAACGTGGATCATCCCAGCCAGTCACGAACTTGCCCTGCACGAGTTCCAGCAAACGACGTTTGCTCATCATCGTGTACGTGAGATTCAATCGATTGAATTCGATCTGCTGCGGATGATGAATGCCGAGGGCTGTGCAGTACCAGTCGTAGAGCGGTCGATGGTTTTCGAATTCCAATGTGCAGACGGAGTGTGTAATCTTTTCAATCGCATCAGACTGACCGTGAGCATAATCGTATGTCGGATAGATGCACCACTTCGCGCCGGTGCGATGATGTTCCGCATGACGAATGCGATACATGATCGGGTCACGCAGCAACATGTGTTTTTCAGCCATGCCGATCTTCGCTCGCAGCACGTGAGTCCCGTCAGGAAACTCGCCAGCTTTCATGCGTCGAAACAGGTCAAGGTTTTCTTCGACGGAACGACTGCGGTAGGGACTGTCCGCCCCCTGTTCGGAAGCCGTCCCTCGCCCGGCGCGGATTTCTTCCAGCGGCAGGCTGCAGACGTAGGCTTTGTCGTCGCGGATGAGTTTTTCAGCCCACTGATAGATTTGTTCGAAATAGTCCGACGCATAGAACAGACGGTCTTCCCAGTCGAATCCCAGCCAGCGGACATCTTCCTTGATCGAATCAACGTATTCCGTATCCTCCTTTTCAGGATTCGTGTCGTCGAATCGCAGATTGCATTTGCCACCATACTCCTGCGCAATGCCAAAGTTCAGACAAATCGACTTTGCGTGACCGATGTGCAGATAGCCGTTCGGTTCAGGAGGAAATCGTGTGTGGACTCGCCCGCCCCATTTTTCGGACGTACGATCGTCTTCCACGATCTGACGCACAAAATCGCGATGGGACGATGCAGATGAATCGGTCATTTCAAAAAATTCCGTGGTAAATTGAGTTCGACGTAACGCGGACTTCCTTGCGGTATCCAGGCGAGCGGTGGGTGTCAGCTCGCCGAGTTACACTCACCTGAGTTGGACGGCAGACTCCGTTCCGCTCGCTGCAGCCTGATTTTCCTCCGCAAGTTCAGCGATTTTCATTCCATGTTTCCTACGGAAAATACCTGCTTCCGCGCATTGTCGGAAGTCACACTTTCGGTTTTGTGGCAAGTGAAAAGTGCAGTGACGGATCGCTCGATCAATATGTGAGAATTCTGCGGCTGATAGAATTCAACTGCCACGCGCGAGCAGTCCGGTTGTTCGGCTGGTAGTTTCTGACCTGCCGCTCGCCTAAGATTCGTTTCTGACTGCCTTTTGGCAGGGTGCGTGAAGCAACGCGGAACGCACCGCAGTATGTCATTCAGTTTTTATGTAAGGCCAGCATTTCAATGTCCAGTGAGAAAGTGAATCGCCGAATCCTTCTGAATTCCCGACCGGTCGGTGCGCCGACAAGTTCCGACTTTCGACTGGAACGCAGCGAGATTCCGGTACCCGCGAAAGGGCAGGTTCTGTTGCGAACGTTGTACCTGTCGCTCGATCCTTACATGCGAGGTCGAATGAGTGACGCGCCGTCTTACATCGCACCGATCGGCGTCGGCGAAGTGATGGAAGGCGGCACCGTGTCGCGTGTGGTGTCTTCCGAAAATCCAGACTACCAGACAGGCGACTTAGTGCTGGCTTTCGGTGGCTGGCAGGACTATTCCCTGTCCGACGGCAAAGGTCTGACCAAACTGGATACTCAGATGGACAAACCTTCTCTGGCTCTGGGTGTGCTGGGAATGCCGGGGCTGACGGGATACATGGGATTGCTGGATATTGGACAGCCGAAGCCGGGAGAAACGGTTGTGGTGGCAGCCGCCAGTGGACCGGTGGGTTCAGTTGTCGGTCAGGTCGCAAAAATCAAAGGTTGTCGGGTGGTCGGTGTCGCAGGAGGCGAAAAAAAATGTCGATTCGTCGTCGATGAACTCGGTTTCGATGCGTGCATCGATCGATACAGCGACAACTTTGCTGATCAGCTCAAAGCGAGCTGCACCAAAGGGATTGACGTCTATTTTGAAAACGTCGGGGGCGCTGTTTTTGATGCCGTCATGCCGCTGTTGAACGTCTGCGCTCGAGTGCCTGTGTGCGGTCTGATTGCGCACTACAACGATACAGCTCTACCACCCGGCCCAGATCGTCTTGCTCTGTTGACTCGCAGAATTTTGACCAAACGACTCAAAGTCCAGGGCTTCATCGTGTTTGCCGACTACGGCGGCCGCTTTGCAGAGTTCTACTCGCAGATGAGCGAATGGGTGAAATCCAGACAGGTGAAATTTCGAGAAAATATTGTGGACGATCTGGAGAAAGCACCGCAGGCATTTATCGGTCTGCTGCAAGGCGAAAACTTCGGCAAACTGGTGATCCGTGTTGCAGATGAGTCATAAAACACCTTCACCGGATTCTCAACGAATCGTCCTTGTCGGAGCCGGGCACACGAATCTGCATATCGTGCGGATGTGGATGCAGCATCCGATTGCTGGTGCCACACTGACGTTGATATCACCGTTTGCCTGTGCGACATACAGCGGCATGTTGCCCGGAACGCTGGCTGGCCTGTACAGACCCGATGAAATGGAAATTGACCTCTATCTGCTGACCAATGCAGCAAATGCAGAACTGATTTTGGATGAAGCGATCGCGATCGACACTTCTGTCAGAGAAATTCAGTTTCGTGATCGCCCCGCGATGGCATACGACGTTGTCAGTATTGGTGTGGGTTCTGTTCCGCGTCAGATGGAGGAGCTGGCAACTCATCCTGGCTTCGTGCCGATCAAGCCGATGTTTACAGCGTTGCGGCGAATGGATGCGACAGTGCAGGCTTGTGGCAACGGCCCGGTGCGCGTCGCTGTCGTCGGTGGTGGCGCGGCGGGGGTCGAAGTGGCGATGTGTTTAGAACATCGTCTCCGAACTTCTGGATGTCAGCCGGTGATGACATTGGTCGATGCGAATGCGCAAATCCTCGGGGGGTTTCGAAATCACACGATTCGGCTTGCAGAAACCGAACTGCAACAACGCGGCATCAATGTCCGATGCGGCGGTCGAGTCACCGGACATTCGGGACTAAGTCTGCAGTTTGATCAGGGGCCGCCGTTGCCAGCCGATATTGTCGTCTGGGTGACGGGTGCTTGTCCGCAATCATTGCTAAAGCATATCAATCTGCCGAAGTCGGACGCAGGGTTTTTGCGAGTTCACACCACGCTCCAGTCTGTTGGTGATCCGGCGGTCTTTGCTGTCGGTGATTCTGCGGAAATTGACGATGTAACCATCGCCCGCGCCGGGGTTTACGCAGTTCGCGAGGGACCGATCCTGTGGCAGAATTTGGCGGCCCGTATTGCGGGTGGCAAACTGAGACCCTACGAGCCGCAGCGGGATTTCCTGCGACTACTGGCGACCGGTGACGGTCGTGCAATTGCACAGTGGAAATGGTTCAGTGGAATTGGTGCGCACTGGTGGAAGCTCAAAGATCACATCGATTCAAATTTCATAAATATGTATCGCCCGTCGGCGGCAATGCAGTCGCCAGCGCGCCAAGAGGAGACAGCAATCACAATGTCGCCGGCCGGCGCAGGAACGGATGATGTCAAAATGCGTTGTCGCGGCTGCGGTGGAAAAACCAGCGCGCGAGTACTGCAACGTGTTCTGCAGCGACTGAGGAACGAACATCCGTCTGCACCGCAGGGATTTTTGCAAAGCGACGATACCGCTTTTCTGCCGGACACAGTGGCTGGTCAGACAGATACATACGCCGTGTCGGTTGATTTCTTTCCGGCATTCCTGACCGACCCGTGGCTCTCCGGTCGAATTGCCGCAATTCATGCGCTCAGTGATCTGTGGGCCAGTGGCGTGCAGCCGACTTCAGCACTCGCCATGATCACGCTGCCGGAAGATTCCGTCGAACGACAGTCTGAACGGTTACATTGTGTTCTCAGCGGTGCGGTGCGCGAGTTGTCGCAAGCGAATGCGGTCCTGGTCGGCGGGCACACAACGAATGGTGAAGAACTGTCGATAGGATTTACCGTCTTCGGCAGAACTCAAAACGCAGTGAGCGCCGGACTACCCATGAGCAAAGCAAACCTGCATTCGGGACAGACGCTGATTTTGACAAAAGCCCTGGGAACAGGTGTGATTCTCGCTGCAAACGATTCCGGCTTCACCGCCGCGCGCGCCATGTCTGCGGCGATCGACATGATGCTGCAATCCAATCGACTGGCTGGCGAAATTGCGAGTGAGTCTGGTGTGACGGCGGCGACGGACGTCACCGGTTTTGGCCTCGCAGGTCATCTGCTGGAAATGTGTCAGCAGTCCGGCGTCACGGCGGAACTGAACGTCGCTTCTGTGCCATTGATCAAAGGTGCAGCCGAACTTATTCAGGCCGGAGTTCGAAGTTCCCTGCATGCCGAGAATGCAGCCAACGTGCAGGACTGGATGAGCGATCCCGATGGTCCTGGCGCTCCAGAAAGTTTCGCGGCGATCTGCGACCCGCAAACGTCGGGCGGTCTGTTACTGGGTGTCGATGCAGATCGAGCGGACGAGGTGCTGATGAAACTCGCCACTGCCGGCTATCGAGACGCGGCGATCATTGGTCGTGTCATGGATGTCACCGATGCCAACACTTCCGCAGCACGGATAACCGTTAAAATCGCTTCCATCGCCAGTTTCTGATGCCAGTCGTTATACCGTTACGAAAGTTTCCACCGCAACGGCGTATTCTGACTGAGACTCCAGCGTGGGGGATAACGCGCAGTTTCAGAAGCGACCGTTTTGATCCACGCCGGAGCATCGATCATGTTTAGTGCATTTCAACAATGGGTGTGGGAAGTGAAGAGTATCGTCATCCAGCGATACCACCATCTGTCACCTCAGGATTATTATATCATGCTGGCCGTGTGCATGGCTGTCGGTCTCACTCTGCTTCGATCCAAAAATCAATGACTGCCTGAATGCGTCGCTCGCCAGACATCACTTCACGTTGGCAGTTGCAACTTCATTCAGTTCGTCTGCGACGGAATCATCTGTGATCGTACGATCCCGCAGCATGGCGATGCGGCCGGTGCGGACCATTTCCAGAATTCCGAATTCCCGCATCCGTTCAACGAAGGCTTCGATCTTGTTCTCGCGGCCTGAGATTTCAATCATCACATGTGCGGCACCGACATCGACAATGCGGCCTCGGAAGATATCCACCAACTCGCGAATCTCGCCCCGCCGACCATTTTCTGTGCTGACTTTGATCAGCATCAAATCGCGTTCGACGAAATCGTGACCTGAAAAATCCTGGACCTTCACGACTGTCACGATTTTGCCAAGCTGCTTGCGGACTTGATCGAGAGTCTTCTCGTCGCCGTTGACGACAAACGTGATACGCGAAAAATCCGGATTCTCAGTCGCACCGACAGCAAGACTGTCGATATTGTATGCACGGGATGCCAACATGCCCGAAATGTGAGCCAGAACGCCCGGTTGATTCATTACCAGAGCCGATAGTACGTGTTTCATATCCATAGACTTTCGAGAAAACTGTCGTCAGCTACAATTGAGCACTGAGCGGAAAATAAGTGTCTGGAACCTTTTGTGCGAAGCACCCGACGGGCCGTTCCGGCAAAAGGTTCCAGACACTTTTTTCCAGCCGATCCTAAGCGGCAAAGTGTACGCCGACCTCCAGCAACGGGCAACTAAGGATTGTCACGAGGCAGGAAAACGTGTCAATTCTCAGTCAGTCTCCTCCGTTTGTTGAGTGAGTTCCCTTGTGGCCGGTTCGAACGATACCGAAATTCAAAGCGAAGATGATCGAGAGCGATCGCGTCGTTTGAGTCTGCAGGGGAACACGCCGCCAGCAGAAATCGAAGGGTATTCTCTCGTCCGTCGTCTGGGAACCGGAGCGTACGGAACCGTCTGGCTGGCTCGCGAAGACCGCACGGGGCGCATGGTCGCCGTGAAATTCTATCCCCATCAGCGCGGGATCAACTGGTCGATGCTCAGCCGCGAGGTAGAAAAACTGGCTGCTGTCTACACGTCTCATAACATTGTCAGGCTCCTGGACGTGGGTTGGAATGCGGAGCCTCCGTACTTCGTCATGGAGTACGTCGAAAATGGTTCGCTGGGGAATTTCCTTGCTCGAGGTCGCCTGTCGGTTGACGATTCTGTCCGTATCGTTCGCGAAATCTGTAATGCTCTGATCGATGCTCATGGAGCCGGCGTGCTGCACTGTGATCTCAAGCCTGACAACGTTCTGCTGGACGGGCAGATGCACGCGCGGCTTTGTGACTTCGGTCAGGCACGCATGTCGCATGAACAAAGTCCCGCTCTGGGGACATTGTATTACATGGCTCCCGAACAGGCCGATCTGGATGCGCTTCCGGATGCCAAATGGGACGTCTACGCCGTCGGTGCCTTGTTCTATCACCTGTTGACAGGAAGCCCCCCGCACCGCACCGAAGCGACTCAGAAACTGCTCGAAGCGGCGGATACGCTGGACGAACGCTTAAAGATTTACCAGAAGATCATCAGCAACGGCAGCGCTCCCACCGGTCACCGAAAAGTAAAAGGAATCGATCGACGATTGGCCGACATTATCGATCGCTGTCTGAGTCCCGTTGCGTCCGATCGATTTCCGAATGCGCAGGGAATTCGTGATGCACTTGACGAACGCGATCGTATCAAATCGTTGCGTCCGTTGCTGCTTTTGGGTGTTCTCGCCCCTGTCCTGCTCATGGGAGCGATGATTCCCATCTTCATGAGTGCGATGAACGACAATCTCAGAAGCGCACTGAACCAGATCACGACACGTGCCCTCGAAAGCGATGCGCTTTCCGCGCGGCTCCAGGCTGCGGCGCTCGACCATGAATTGCGGGACCGCCTGGAAGAACTGGAAACGATTCTGTCAGATCGAGAACTTGCAGACGCTCTGGAGGCAGCGTCGCTGAAAGACTCGAATGAACTGACAGGCGAAGTTCGTCAATTTGAAAACGACGCAACATCAATCCCCCCTCATTGGCTGCAGTTGCTGGATGCCGCCTGGGAACGATCCAGGGCGACCAATGAAGCGCACGACCGTGGACTCGACACAAGTTGGTTTCTGAACGACCAGGTCGGGATACAGATTTGGCGCCGACCATTCAGCAACGTGACGCTGGGGAAAGATTTTTCCTATCGAGATTATTTCCATGGGCGTGGTGAGGATTACGACAAAGACAGGATCCCGGAAGACATTTCACCTCTCTCACACCCACACGTCTGCAACGCTTACAAAAGTACAACCACCGGGCGGCAGACTGTGGCGTTAAGTGTGCCGGTGCGAAACAAGGCGGGTGAGGTTGTCGCCGTTCTGTCGCGATCGGTTCATCTTGGAGATCTTCAGGAACGGATGGGACGCCTGATTCAGGAACCCGATGCGGACAGCGTCCATCGCGTCATTGCACTCGTCGAATCTCGCGACAAATCACGCTGGCGATTGCTCGATCATCCATACCTGACTGAGGATGTGGTCCATGCTGCAGAAAAGAATAACACGGATGGAGCCCTGCTGGAGAAACTCTCTCTGGACGAATCGACAGTCAAATCGATTCAGGCATCTCAGGCAAGAGACCGATCTTTAGAAGTGCAGTTGGAACTCTACAAAGATCCAGTCGGGAGTCTACCGGATTCCCGGGCAGCCCTGTATCAGGGCGACTGGCTGGCCGCAATGGCACCCGTCAGCGATGTGGGATGGATGGTCATTGTTCAGGAACGCCGCGACGCTGCATTGTTGCCTGTGAAGACGGTCGCTGAACGCGCGAGTCGACAGACATGGCTCTCAGTTCTCACAACCGCCATCGCACTGATGGCAATTCTCTGGTCATTCGTCTGGCGCGCCTACAGCCGGAATTCATAGAGTGCTGGTCACTTGGCGAGCGGCGGGACGTCAGTCCCCTGATGAGTCTGCTTAGTTCGTTTAACCCGTGGCCTGGCCTGCGGCCATGGGTTAAACAATTCAAGCGACACCTGAAAATCATGGTTCGCTCTTCAATGTAGCTGCCGTCGCCATACGGCGGAGATCCACGCTCTGGCGAGCGTAGCCACAACGCAAAGGGCTAAACTTCGGGTGCAATCGTTGTGCAGGTCAGTTAAGTAGGGTGGGACAAGCGAGTGACGGCCCACCATGCGAAAGAATACACGTTCGTGGACCGGCGCGGTTTTTGAGCCGCTGGTCCCACGCGACTTTTATTCCGCAGCAACAGTTTTCGCCAGTTCCCTGTTGAACCACTCCGCAGCGTCCGTCAGATGCGGATCTGTAAACGCTGGATCGGGCATAGGGCGGTTGTAGTCAATCGCGTCACGCGCTGAAATCCATTCCTTCCATTCTTCCTTCGACATTCGGTGTTCGTGGCCTTCTGATGGCTTGACACCCCAATCATCTTCTGGCGTCATGTCGTCGGTGCGGTGGATATTGACTCCGTTGGGACGGTAGTATTTTGCTGTGGTCAGCTTGAGCAGACTCTTGCCAGCCTCCAGCCGCAGTACCGTCTGCACGCTGCCTTTGCCAAATGTCCGTTCACCGATGATCACCGCGCGATCGTTGTCCTGTAACGCAGCGCTCAGGACTTCGCTGGCCGATGCGCTGTAGCGATTGACTAGTACAGCGATCGGCAATTTCGGAAATGTCAGGCCGTGCTTCGCCTGCCACACTCGTTCAGGCACTGCACGACCTTTGATACTGACGATCTTGCCCGATTCCAGAAACATGTCAGAAATCTCAATCGCAGCCGTCAGCAGTCCGCCAGGATTGGAACGCAGGTCCAGCACGATCCCTTTGACATTTGCGGTAATCAGTGTATCCATTGCTAGCCGCAGTTCGTCTGGTGTATTTTTTGAAAAGTGTGTGACGCGTAGATAGCCGAGTTTGTTTGCGTCGTCGAACATGTAGTTCCATGTCTGATCAGCATTTCGAAGATATCCTACCACGGTTGGAATCTGAATGATCTCACGCACGACGGTCACGTGTTCGGTCGTCATGGAACCGGCTCGCACGATGCCCAGTTCTACAGGCCGACCAGATGGCCCGGTCAACCGTTCCGTCAGTTCCGCCTGAGTCGATCCTTTAGTGGATTTTGCATCGACTTCAACGATCTCATCCCCTGGCTTCAGGCCCGCGCGAAATGCCGGAGAGCCTGGCAATGCGCTGAGAATTTCCAGTTTGCCTCCGGTTCCGTTGACATGGATACCAATGCCACCGAATTCCTGATCAATGTACCGATCAAACTGACGCACGTTCTGCGGCGCTACATAACTGGAATACGAATCCAGGTGCGTGGCCATTCCCTGAATGGCAGCTTCGACCAGATCGCGACGATCGACGTCGTCTACGTAACTCAGATCAATTTGTTCATACGCCTCGGCAAACAACCGCATCAGTTCGAAATCCTGGCGTGTGCGGTCAATGGCGGCTGTGTCCTCAACAGCTTTGAGTGTTGGCTGCGCCGCATAAAACCCGGCAGTCGCCGCCAGCAGACACATGAACAAGGACGAAATGATCTTCATGGACAGAATTCCTGAGGAGAACAGATGGAGGCGGGTGTTCAGGCGAGCGAATTGCGTCGGAGGGGTTTACAAGCTGAAATACCTGCATACAGAATAACCCAACCGGGTCAGGCGCGTGAAGACACGAACGTCAATTTCCGGCCCGGATCGTTATTCGCAGAGTTTTGTTCACTATTGTTCTCCAAAAACCAGCAAAGTCCTTCCCGTATGACTGGTCCAATCGCGTGGATGAATGGAGCCTTGATTCCTTATGCTCAAGCCGCGTTGCCGGTCTGGGATCTTGGTGTTGTGGCGGGAGCTTCTGTCACAGAAATGGCCAGAACGTTCGCTCACAAACCGTTCCGACTTTCGCAGCACCTGCATCGACTGTTGATCGCGATTCAAAAAATCGGCTTCCGAATTCAGTACTCAGAACCGCAGCTTCTTGATGCCGTTACTGCCGTCCTTGCTCACAACGTCCCGCTGATTCCCGCCAGCCGGGAACTTGGGATCGTGATATTTTCTACCGCCGGTGGAAACGCGACATACCTGGGAGCTGAACGAGCCGCCGGGATGCAGCCTTCAACCGTCGTGCATACGTTCGAGCTGCCTTTCGAAACATGGCGACCTCAGCTTCGTCACGGAGTCCGTCTGCGAGTTTCGAGCGTTCGTCAGATTCCGGGCGAATGCTTTGACGTAAGTTTGAAAGTCCGCAATCGCCTGCACTGGTGGCTCGCCGACCACGAGGCCGCTCAACACGAACCCGGAAGTAAAGCGTTGTTGCTGGACCATGCGGGGTTTGTGGCCGAAACAAGTACCTCCGCCGTTCATCTTGTCTGCAAAGATCGCATCATCACACCTGACCGTGGCGTACTGAACAGTCTGAGCAGCCAACTCGTCGAACAGTTTGCCGGAACGCTTGGAATTCCGTTTGATCGGCGCCCTGTTCTGCTGGCAGAATGTGACGATGCCAGCGAAGTCTTCCTGACATCGAGTGCATCCACACTGTTACCGGTGAGTCACATCGACGGAAAAAAAATTGGAATGAATGTTCGCGGACCCGTGTTTCAGAAATTAGCGGACTGCTGGAGCGAGCGTGTTGGAATTGATATTCACCAACAGTTGTAATGGAACACGCGGGAGTGTGTGCGAAGCAGAGCGAAACACACCTTGGAGACCGACAGCGCAAAAATAAACGGATCGAAGAGAGAAAAGCGGCATCCCTGCCAGGAGGCCATCCCTGGTGTACTAAGGCCCGTCGCGTGTCTTGTTGAGTGAGCAAGCGACCGTTGGGAGTGGGTTGCGTGAGTGAGTTTGCTTTTCTCTGCTTCGATCCGTTCTGCGTCCAGAGTTGAAAATGGGGGTTCTTGCGGACTTTGGAATAGGGGTCAGGAACCAATAGTGCGAAGCACCCTTCGGGCCATTTGGCTATTGGTTCCTGACCCCTTTTCCAAAGCAAAGATGTTACGAAGTCAGTTGCTTAAACAACTCGCCAAAGTCCGGCATTTCTTCGCGAAGCACGCTGTTCCATGCTTCAGGATTCCAGATTTCCACACAGATAACGGCACCAACAACGACGACTTCTTTCCCGGCATCAACACCAAGAAATGTCCGGAATCCATCCGGAATCAAAAGGCGTGAGCGATTGGCAAGCCGAACTGTTTGATGACGCGTCGATAACAATCGACCCAATCGCTGAACTTCGCCCCAGCGTTGTTCCATCCGTCCGGAATCGATTTTCTGCCGGAGCAATGCAATGCCGCTGTCAAGTCGTTGTTGCCAGTCAGCCTGCTTCCAGAGACTCAGACAGCCAGCTCGCTCTTTCGCAATGATCAGGTCGCCGTTTTCGTCACAGATGTCGGACGCCAGTTCCGTCGGCAACATCAAGCGATTGCGATCATCGATCGTTCGCTGAAATTCACCGGTCAGAAACATAAGGTGCCCTTGTGGCAAATGCTTGGCAACAACGTGATCAGAATCAGCCTGTTTTCGGCCGGTTCGGCACTAAGTCGCATAGCCTAACGGGCACAAAACCCACTTTCAACTAGTTTTCAAAGATCTCTGCGGGCATTTATCCCACAAATCATGGCGGCAGCTTACGATCGAGAGTTTGGGCTGACAAGGCATCAGGCAATCGTTTTTTCCGAATTTGACGAAAACCCTGACGACGTGGTCCGGGAGGACTGAACTCGGAATCTTCTGACTGCACAGTGTTCGCACTTGAGGTTGTTGCGAGTATGCTGTTTTTATGAGAAGCGAAGTATTTTTGCTCGCGGCGTTTTGCACGATGCAGGATCCTCTGGTTCCCGACCTGAGGACAGGTCGGGCTACCAAGGCTGAACTGCGTTCTCGATTAACTCGTGTTTTTGCGAAAAGCGATATCTCTTGTCTGACGATCTGAGAAAACTTGTTCCTTCGATGACTCAGCTTCTGGCTCGTGCGGAAGTCATGTCGCTGATCGGATCGCACGGCCCCGATCTTGTTCGTTCAAAACTGATCCACGCTATCCAGAGACTGCGGCAGAAGTTGGAAAACGGTGCTGCGATTGCGTCCAGGTCGGACGCAGCAAAACTGGTGCTGGAATGGATGATCAGCGATATGGATCGCGGCCTGCTGAATGCTCCACGCAAGGTGATTAACGCCACGGGAGTTCTGTTGCATACAGGTCTTGGCCGCGCGCCGTTGGCTCAGGCAGCACGAATCGCTGTTCTGGATGCAGCGGGAGCATGTTTGTTGGAAGTGAATCCGGAAAACAGCCATCGTTCGTATCGAGGATTCCAGGTCAACGATCTGCTGAATTCTCTCACGGGATGTGAAGACAGTTTGATCGTCAACAACAACGCTGGTGCGACACTGCTTGTGCTTCAGGCGCTGTGCAAGGGCCGTGAAGTTTTGATATCTCGCGGTCAACTTGTTGAGATTGGTGGTTCATTCCGCCTGCCCGAGATTTTTGAGACGGCGGGCGTCGCACTGCGTGAAGTCGGCACCACGAATCGGACTCACCTGTGTGACTATGCCGCCGCGATCACCGAAAAAACGGTCGCAATACTTCGCGTCCATGCTTCGAATTATCGCATCGTTGGATTCACGGCGGAACCGTGCTGCGATGAGCTTGCGGCACTGGCACGTGATCGCGGCTTGATGATGTTTGACGACATCGGCAGCGGACAAGTATTTCAAAATCCCGTGCTGGCCAGATTTGGCGAACCCGACTTTCGCACAAGTCTCTCAAATGGAGCGGACGTCGTTCTGGGAAGCGGCGATAAGCTGCTCGGTGGACCTCAGGCCGGAATTATTCTTGGTCGCACTGCATTCATTGAGTCTCTGCGAAATCACCCGCTGGCCCGTTGCCTGCGAATCGATAAACTCAACCTTGCCGCACTGCACGCGACTCTGCTGATTCACGCTCGGGGAACGGCAGAGAATGAGTTGCCGCTGTACCAGATGTTGCAGGCCGACTCGTCGCTGCTGACTCAACGCGCAGAATTCCTCATCCAACAACTGGGTTCTGTGCCGGACGTGACCTTACAAATTGTCGAGAGCGTGGCTGAAGTGGGCGGCGGTTCCTGCGCAGGACAGCCTGTTTCTTCGATCGCCGTCTCACTGCACTCATCCCGCGATTCTGCAGAATCACTTGCCCGAAAACTCCGAATGAGTGTCCCAGCTGTCTGGAGCCGAATTGAAGCCGATGCTGTCCTGCTGGACCTGCGATCCGTGGATCGGGACGACGATCAACCGTTGTGCCAGACATTGAAGGATGTGCTCACCGTGTCATCAGCAACTGGGCGCTCACTGGCCCGGTTTTCTTCGCTTGGTTTCGAATGCGACAGACAACAATCGTGACACAACAACTCGGAGCAATGCTATGTTTCGCTCCGCTTCACACACCCTACAGCCAGTGGGTGTTTATCCAAGTCTGCCGAATTGTTGATCCAGGGTACCGCGACTGAGTGTCAGAGCTGTCGGGCGACCGTGGGGGCAATGGTGGGAGTCATCGACAAGGTGACGCTGCCGCAGAAGTTCCTGCATTTCTTCAAGGGTCAGGCGCTGCCCGGATTTGATGGCGGCACGGCACGACATCGTGTGCAGCATGTGATCGAGCAGGTCACGACGGTTCATCTTGCCGTCCTGCTCGATCAACTGCTCGGCGAAGTCCTTGACGATTCGTATCAGATTGCCCCGAGGAATCAGTGTCGGATGCGACATCAGCAGAATCGTGCCCCCGCCGAATTCCTGAAGTTCAAATCCTATTTCCTTCAGCAGGTCCATCGATTCCAGGAGTGCGACACACTCCGTCGCCGAGCATTCAATCGTTTCGGGAATCAGCAACCGCTGTCGTTCGACGCCGCCAGACAGGATCCGTTTGCGAAGATGTTCATACAAAATCCGTTCATGCAACGCATGCTGGTCAATGACTTCCAGTCCGGCTTCGCTGGCGACCACAAGATAACAGTCGTGAATCTGAAAGGCGCGAAATTCGTCCGTGCCGGGACGTGACGCAACGTCAAACGCCGGTTGGACTGCTGCGGCAGCAGACATAACGTCGTCCACTGGCGATACGGAGGCTGGGGGACTCTCCGTTTCGGATGCATCGTCGCTGATGCGATCGGTTTCAATTCTGTCGGATTTGTCGGCTCTGTCCGACACCGAATCCGAGTCAAATTCGGATGCAGGTGCGGCAGCATTCTGGACGTCCCGCCGCTGATGCGGTTCGATCGCCAGCGCCGCAATAACATCAGGATTCGTGAAGACGGCGCGATCATTGGATGATGACCGCGCAAATTCACCAATCCGAGGCGGTGAACTGACGGTCGCATGCGATGCCCAAAGGTCGAGCTCCTTCTGGGGCTGCACCGCATTTGTCGGACGATCGAATCGCAGTTCTGTCGGACGTCCGGCACCGGGGACTGCGATGTTCGAACGAAATTCAAGCGTCAGAAATTTGTCACGCAGCGTCTTCAGCATCTGACGATACAGCAGTTGACTGTCCTGAAAACGCACTTCGCTCTTGGTAGGATGGACGTTCACATCGACCATGGCTGGCGGTAATTCAAGGAACAGAAAGCTGACGGGGTGCCTGCCGATCATCAGCAAACCACGGTACGCTTCTGCCAGGGCATGTTGCAGGCTGCGATCCTGAATCCAGCGACCGTTAAGAAACAGAAACTGGTCCTTTCGAGTCGAGCGACTCAGGGAGGGCGACCCCACATAACCCCACAGACGGATCTTGCCACCAGTGGGCAATTCGGCTTCCGACGACACGGCGATCAACTGATCGGCCACTTCGCTGCCAAAGAATCGCCGGATGCGTTCGAGAGGTTCGGCCGCAGCAGGTAATTCGTAGACAAGTTTTTCATTGTGTCGCAATACCAGGTGCAGGCAGGGATTCGCCAGGGCAATGCGCGCAAAGTGATCCGCAATATGCCCGAACTCAGTGGTGGCCTTCTTTAAGAAACGTCGTCGCGCCGGCGTATTGTAGAACAGATTCTGAACTTCCAGCACCGTGCCGGATGGGCAACCGCAATCTCGATTAGTGACGATCTTTCCACCATGACTTTCCAGCTCGCGACCGACAGGACAATCTTCGGGCCGAGTACGAATGCGAAATTTGGCCACCGAGGCAATCGATGCCAGCGCTTCGCCTCGAAACCCCAACGTGTTGACATGGTCGAGATCAGCGTCGGAGCGAATCTTGCTCGTCGCGTGGCTGGTGACAGCCAGCAGCATATCGTCCGGATGAATGCCTTCCCCGTTGTCGGAGATCCGAATCAGATCCATCCCGCCATTGACGATATCAACTTCGATGCGTGTGGACAGTGCATCGACACTGTTTTCCAGCAGTTCCTTGACGACGCTGCCTGGACGTTCAATCACTTCGCCCGCGGCAATGCGGTTGACAACGTGAGCATCCAGTTGCTGAATTCGAGTCATTTCAAAGCATGATCGGTAAGCGGGTCGAGAAAACGTTCCGTGCGTATTCCTCAAGTGTAACCAGTTCGCCGGGTGTGTGAAGCGGAGCGCAACACACCACTTGCGACTGACATCTTTGTCCCTGGTACCTGAGTACCTGTCCAAAATCAAGACCGTGAAAACCGGTAGTGCTGAATCGTGAAAACCACCGAGGTGAACTCGGTGGCATTGCGGACTGTCATGTCGCCACCGGATTTATTCCGGTGGTTCCCGGGATTCCTGCACTACGCGACCATTCGCTACGTCAGTGGACTGCGACCGCAGTTCCGGAAGTGCGGCGAACTCGATCCGGCCTACTCGATACTCCACCCGACGGACAGTTCGATCATTTACCTCCTCCGCCTGACGAACCGATAAAGACGGCAAAGGACTTGATCTCGGCGTTCAAGGTATCGACGTCTCCCCGCGTCACGCCGGTCTTGTTGGCTTTAATCAGTTTCAGGTTCGGCGCATCTTTCAAATCCCGCAACTCCTGGGCGGAAACAGGGGTTGAGTTTAGCGACAGAGTTATAAGCTGCGGCACATCCTTGAGGACAGCGATACCTGGACCAGTAATCTTTGTATTATCCAGCGACAAGGTCTCAATGGCGGGGAACCTGGCGATGGCAGCCACACCCGCATCTTCGACCGGGCAGTTTTCCAGATTGAGATTCTTCTGATTTAGCCCCCCCTGAAGTTTATCTCAGGAGCTCGCAGGGCCTTTGCACAGCGAAAAATACTGACGTTGCGGCTGTGGCAGAGCATCGGGATTGCACATCCGCCTGAGTACATTAAAACTGGTGATCACCGAGTTTTTTTGAATATTGGCTGCGGCTCGTCTTTCGATGTCGTTTTCGACTCCACGCCTGCGAGCTTCAATTCGAAAGGAGGAAGCTCAACAGGGGTATCGGCGACCGTCACATGAAATGGTGTGGTCTTTGCGTCATTGAACTGGTCTTTCAGTTTGTCTGGACCAACCCACTGCGAGCCAAATGGTCGGTAAGTCAGCCATTCTACGGTAATGTTATACTCACCGGCCGGAGCGCCGTCTCCTTCCATATAAGTTGTGATTTCAAAGCGCCCGGTCTCGTCAGTCAGATCTCTGGGTTGCACTTGCATGTCGGCCGCAACGGAATGCAGAGTCACCCAAATGTCTTTGACGGGAGCGCCGTCCACCGTAACGATGCCGCTGACTGGCGTCGTTTTTGAGGCATTAGGCACCAATCGCTTTAAGCGTTGCTCATTAGATTCACCCTGACTACAGCCTGAGATTCCGACAATCATCGCCACAAGAACCGACAAAATCAGAGAACGCATACGACTGCTTTCTGAAAGTTAAGATGAGCAAAAAAGGCCTCAAGAGGCACTCCACTCCCGACTCCGTGGCTGGCCCCAAGTCATACCATTTGCACAAGGACGACAACTTTCGCGTGATAGACTTTACGCAAGATCACCCATTGCCTTTCGCCACGAATCACCAAACGCGAGGCCACGTTGAACAATCGCGAACTCGCTTTGGAGAACGGTCACCACAATTCGGCACTGTCCACCTGAAACAAGGCGGCTTCTTAAACAGCGTAAATCAGAATTCTCCGTTGACCTGGCCACCCTGATAGGTGCATACGTTCACGAAAACAGTTGTACTTACGTTTTCTGACATGAACCTGACGGAACCATCCGCCATCAGAATTTGAATTCCACCAGAGTGAAAACTGTAAGCTCCTTCACCCGAACGGTTCGTACAGTTGATTGCGCATGGTCCTTCGCTGGTTGTGCCATCGACTTTTGATCCCTTAAACCAGTTCTCTGCGTTGTATATGTCAGACCATCCGCCACCGGTTGTTGTGTTGGAAGCGAATAACTTGCCGCGTCGATATTCGTCGTTCCTCCCCGCCAATTCTAAAAGGATCAAGGTGTTCGAAGTCCCGTCAGTGATGTCACCAACTCGAACCTTGAGATTGTCGTCAGACAAAATACCCTGTCTTCTTCCCTGTGGAGATGTCGGTTCAACGTAGGTTGTATACAGGGATCCTGTTGGTCCGTAAAATCCACCCGCTGGGCTGTAATCCATCGCACCTGTAGTCCACGGGACCGGAAATCCAAAATCATTGGACACGATATTCACCAAATTTGAACTGCGTGGAGTACTTGGACAGATGTAGGCAGAAACCACATTCTTGATCGCAGATTTATTATCGTATGTGTAGTTTGGCTGGCCAAGCGGAGTCAAATTGACAGGGGAAACATTTGCCTGACTGAAATTGATCAAATTGTAGATGTTGCCCTGATCGAGATACGGGAGGATGTGTTCTGCGTATGTGTGAGTGTTCAAGCTGGTCTTGGGAGCCCCACCCTGGCCTGACGAAACGGCAGAAACCTAGGCAGTCTGGGTTGAATTATTTGATATAAAAATGGTCGCGTCCATTCGGTAGAATTGGGTTATCGAAATCTCAATCTGCGAAGGAACGCGACCACCATGCC
>Ga0335397_10002540_pt1 | contig 24909 bp, 18 predicted proteins | sample MAT04_FD_205740 | JGI IMG/M metagenome (GOLD analysis project Ga0335397, IMG submission 205740) | Freshwater microbial communities from Lake Fryxell liftoff mats and glacier meltwater in Antarctica - MAT-04 (spades assembly) (version 2) ... | reverse complement strand
TACAACCAGCGCCGGCTCCACTCGACGATCGCCTACAACTCACCCGTCGAGTTCGAAGCTATGTTCAACCGTCACGGCGACGGCATCGCCGCATAACCAACCCGTCCGTCGAACCGGGGCAACCTCACTCCGGCTCGCCGGCTCCCCGTCCTTCGGTCTTAACTTGGATCGATCCGAACCACCGTGATTTGCGTTTCGAAGCGATCTGGTGCCGTTCCTTCGAGGAGAACGGTGAAGTTGGGCTGGATCTTTGTGAGCGCTGATGTCATCGCTTCCAGGTCTTCAGCGGTGCCTACCATCGTGATCACGCTGACGATTCCGGTCGCCACCGCCCACGCGTCGTCGCGCGAAAAGTTCGGGCCTGGTGAATTTTCCCCCCACCCGGCGTTGAGCCATCGGCCTGTGACGTGGGCGTTGTACATCGCTGCCATCGGATGCGCATTGCCTCCGCCAATCAAGAAATATGACGCCCGTTCATCCCCGATGTTGAGCTGATTCATGTAGTCAGCAAACCATGTAGCAGCCTCGTAGCCGTCGATTCCATCGGACCCAGCAGGGTCGAACGTAGCCTCGTACGAGACGTCAACTTTCGACTCGCCGGGGAGTAGTGGTTCGGGTCGCGGGGCGCCTATTTGGAATGTGAACGACAACCCAATCACCGAGCAGGCGAGCAGCCCAGGGAACCGGTCGCCGAAGCGATGCCATGCAACGGCGAGAATAATGACCACGACGGCAGCGTCGAGCCACGATGAATACAGCTCGGGGAACCGGTCGCGGAACAACAGAACGGTGAGAAGGATCACGCCAACCACGGCGGGTAGCAGCCATTCTCGACAACGCTGAGCGAGCTTGCCGACAACCACGACGGTTCCGAGGAGAAGCGCTGGCACCATCAGCGACCAGTAGTACGGGATCTCGAGCGTCGAGCCATGCCGACTGAACTGATACCAGATCTGAAATGCGTACTGAAACGCACACGTGGTGAGCACCACGGTCTCACTGAAATCGAACGTTACATGCTTTATTTTCACGAGGTAGCGCCAGGCAACGATGACGATCAGCGGAAGGTAGATCCAGATCCGGTAGCCCATCCACCAAAGGCGCGGAGACTTCAGTCCGTCCTGGAGACCCGCATTGCTCCTCATGAAGTCGATCGTTGGGGCGTAGACGTTGGGGATGCCATAGCGAAATCGGAAAAGTCCCCAACCCAGAGCCACAACGAAGGCGCCGCTGGCCAGAGCGATCGACATCAGCATCAACCGGCGCTTCCATGTGCCGATCACCCAGAGCCAAGCTGGAATGAGGCAGATCACGACCGAGGCAGCGAGAGGGTTACCTATGGCGATACCCGCTCCACACAACCCGGCGACCACAGCGGACCATGTTGAGGTCGGATGGAGCGCCACGACAGCGATCGCGAGAATGCCGAGGGGGATGGTGACGGAATCGGCGTAGTCCGTCATGACCGTGCGGAGAAACATCGGGCTGATCAGGACGAAGAGGCACAGTGCCACGATTTCTGCAGTCCGCCACCGGCGCCGTCCGAGAGCGATGATGCAACCAGTGACCAATGAAGCGGAGAGCCACCTCAGGACTAGGAAGCCTTCCGGTGCACCGAACAATCTGAACGAAAGGTGGTTCGGTAGGTACAGCGTCCACCGCGAAACGAAGTAGTGGATCCCGCCGTTCATTTCCAGGACGTCGCTGAAGTTCTGCGCGTACCCCGTGTAAAAGTACGAGTCCAGCCCGTTGAGCTCGTAGTACCAATCAGGCCGAGCGACGATGTATACGGCAAGCGGCATGAGCGCTGCGGCAAGAGCCCATCTCCAGAATTCACCAGTCGGCAGACCACTTCGCAACGATGTGGCCAACCGGGAGTCGCCGGACTCTATCGGCGGTGTCAATGCGTCCTGAGCCGCCTCATCGGCGGCATCGGTTGTGTCGACGACTGCCACTCTCAGTCCCCGAATGCAAAGGGGCTCAGGCGGTCTGACATGTTTTCGACACGGATTATCGGGCAGTCCACCCCCGGAGCATAGGAGTCAAGCATCGTCCGGATTGGGCAGTGCCACGTAGACGGGCGCCAACGGGCCAACCCAGGTTTCAACTATCGCTCCAATGGCTCGGAGTCAGTTGAACTCGACGCTGGCGACTGCGAGGCCGAGCAGTCGACCGTCGGGTGATCCTTCGATCGCCTCGGAGGGTCGCCACGTATCGCATTCGAAACGGATTTCGCCAGCCTCCGGATGGTACGGAACCGTCACGCTCGACTGTGATTCGGGAGGCACGTGACCGCGCTCGACCGAATTGCCGTGGCGAATCACGTAGGCGACCTTGTGGGGGGCACGGTTGATGAACCTCACGTCAAAGGACTGCCATTCGCGATCGATCGGACACACGAGCCGGCTGTCTTCGAGGGCGTAACGATCCCCCGTCGGGACCGAGTCAGGGGCGCCCCACGCAGCTTCCTCGGCCGGAGGGAAACGGATCGCGCCCGGGTGTATGACGTCGCCGAGTCGACGAAGGGTGAAGATCGCGGCCAGCGGAGACACATCGCTCGAGTTCCTCGACACCGTCCAGCCCTGACGCAGGCACGTCTCGACGAAGTAGGACTCGGTGAAGCCCAGTTCGAGCCAGCCGTTCTGACGTATCGCCCATAAGGACTCACCATCGAGGCGAAGACCCCACGGAGCGTGGAAGCCGTCGAAGATGGGCTCGGCAGCCAGAAAAATTTGGCCCTCAGGCTTGACGACACGGTGCAGGTCCTTGAGCAGTCGGACATGATCAGAGCAATGGTGGAAGCACTCGTAGAACAACACGGCGTCGAACTGGCCGTCCATGGTCGCCGTATCGAGGAAAGCCCCAACCTGGGCTTCGACGTCGAGCCCCAACATGTCGGCCCGATCACGAATGAGCTGGACGAAGTTCGGATCGATGTCGAGCGCGGTCACCCGATAACCCATCTGGGCCAGCGCAATGGTGGTGTTGCCCCACCCGGGCCCGAACTCGAGGATTGAACTCCCGGCAGGCAGACCCATCGTCTTGATGAGATACCCGATCGCGAGGAGTTGATCGCCGACAGTGGAGAAGCTTTCCGTGTAGAAGGGAAATGGTCGCTTGGGGTCGACGTCGAAGCCTGATACCTCGTTGTCGGTCGAATAGTCCGGCCGAGCGGAAATGCGGTGATACAGGTCGAACTGTGCATCCGCATACGCCGGAGACCATGGCTGCGAACGATCGGTGGGCTCGATCTCCATGCGGAAACCTTGGAAGATGGCTCGAACGGCATCATCCGAGATCGACCACGCAGCGTCGATCTCAGCCAGCTTGTCGTCGAGCCGGTCGAGGGTGGTGATGACCTCGACGTCGTTCGGCAGCTGGTTCACCGGGCCCGAGGGGCACGCCTCCACCGGCTGCCGGGAATTCGGCATGAAACGATTTTGTACGCGTCGACCGAAATCTTTGATCTGAGACATTCCCGGGACGGTACCTGGCCGATCAGCCACGTCGTACGGCCAACCCGATCGATGTGGTCGTGAAGCCCATCAGATGGAGCTTCAGGTGAGGGTCGTGCGTGTACGGCGGAACGTCGACGTGGTAATCGGCCAACTGGATTCCGCGATCGAAATCGACGGAGACCAGGTGCCCCTCGGCTCGCAAGTCGGCGACCAGTGCCTCGATGTCGCACTGTCGATAGATGACGGTGCCTCCGCTTGCCACTGTCGCGTCGTTCGAGCCCACGTTGAACTCGGTCGTGTGCACTGCCAAAGCGCCGGGTTTCAGGCACTTCATGGCGTTCATCACGAAGGTGTGGCCAGCGTCGAGGCTCCCGAGGTGTTCGAAGGCGCACGAGGACCACACGAAATCGAACTGACCCAACTCGCCGGAGTCGAAATCCATCATGTCGGCGGAGCGGAACTCGACCAGGCGTTCGAACTCCTCGTCGTCGCAGAGCCCTCGATCGTTGAGCGAGGCCAGGGAAGCGGCGTGTTCGTTGGAGTCGACCCAACCGGCATCAGCTGCACGGTCCACGTCGAGATCGGTCGCCAAAATCGATGCTCCAGTAGAGGCAAAGTAGGCAACGAGTGGCTCGTGACCCACCGCAAACCCAAGGCCCCGAGATCCTTCGGACAGCAGCCCATCGTTCTGGAGGACCTCGGAGATGAAACACCACTCCCACAGCTTGCGGTGCATCCACAGGTGCGGTTCGCGAAGGATGTCACCGAAACGCTGGAAACTTGGGGACTCGATGTCTCGTTGCGTACAGAGCCGGGAAACCGGAACCGTCTGGGCGGTCATGTCATGCACCGTAGTCGTCCGCCCGTTGTCCGGCCTAGTGTCCTGTCAGGCTGTTTCGCCATCGAACTCGGTGGTGGTGACGGCGAGTCATGTAGATCCCGGCAATGTCGCCGACCTTGGCCACCAACTGCGGGGCGGGTGAGATCTCGAACTCGTCGATCTTCCACGGTGATCAACGATCTCTTCCCAACCGCCGCTGCGACGGGGGTCGTGGTCCCTCACACCGTCTGACAAGAGATCCCATGCCGCTCGGCGATCGAACGTCGCACGCTTCGGCAACGATTCCAAGACGTCGATCACGATCTGCTCCCTGACATCCTGCGCCCACCTTCGATGCTGGTGGACCAACCATTCGGAACTTGCCACTAACACGACAGTTTCCGAATTCACACACTTCTCAGCGAGAGCCGAGCAGAACGCTAGGCGCGCGCCAACGCGCCGACCAACATTCCCTTGGGGAGCGGGAGGATCCCGTCGACTCGGATGCCGATGCAGCGATTCCAGCGGTCTGCCGCAACAAGATCCTTGTCGCTCCAGGCGTCGTCGACGAGAAACACGGCCTCGCTGCGTACATGAGGTTGAACCATCGGCAAAATGGGAAAGCGACTGCCGCCCGTCGCCTGTGACGGACCGGTGACCAGCACGAGCGTAGGCGGCCGCTCGGCGAGGGCGCGATCGACGGGCTCGGGGTCGTAGCAGAGCAGGGTCATCCCCCCGTGTTCGACCTCGACCAATGGGGCAACCACCACCTCGACATACGAATCGAGTCCGCGATCGGTCAGGAGCTGGATCACCCGCTCGGCCTCGTCTGAACCTTGTTCGACCGAGACGATGCAGCGCTCGGTCCGGCCACGCTGCTGCGCGAGCGCCGCGAGTAGCACGGTGCTCGCGCCGCTGCCGAACTCGACGACGTACTCCGGCTGCTGGCGTTCGTACTGTCGCACGATCTCATGGATGGCGGCCCGATCGAGCGCCGATTCGCCGACTGGGATCCCTGCGATGGCCGATCGATAGGGCTCGACCAGATCGTCGACGGCATCCTCGTCGAACATCGCTGCCGAGACACCGTCGACCGCATTCAACCTGGCTCTCAGTGCCAACACCTCGGGTACGGGGATCCATCCGTTGGGTCGGGCTGCGAGCATCAGATGGTCTCTCAGTGCTGGTGTCACTTCGACGTCCACCGTGACCATGGAACCGAACCAGCGATCGTTCTCGGCCAGCACCTCGAACCCCACCGTTCGACGTGTTTCCGGACGAGCGGCTGGAGCTTCGACGACGCAGGTGATGATCGTTCGCTCTCCGGGTCGCAGGGGATGAGGCAGAAGGTTGCGCCGCCCCCCGAAGACATCGATCTGACCGTCCGTCAACCAGTGGTACGAGACGCGGACCGCCGGCAGCTGGTCCGCACCGGACGGCCACACCCGGGTTCCGAGATTGGTGACAGCCAGGTCGACCTCGAACGTCGTGTCAGCGAGCACCGTGTCGGGGCTGTGCAGGACCTCAATGTGGGCCTGAGCGTCGTCGTCGCTGAAGGGCGTCCACGTAACGAATCGGCGAAGGTCGAAATCCGTCGCCCGCGCCGACACCGGGCGATGCCGACGCGGCGGCGACCCGTCCGCCGAGAGAGCTGCGGTCACCCGCCGTTGGTCCTCGGACGCGAGTGGCCGAACGCGAGGTGGGGTGTCGCGGGATTCGGGGAGGTAGTAGGCATCGTTCGTCGGTCGCCCCTCGGTGAGTAGGCCGAAGTGCTTGCTGTCGTACCTGGTGACCTTTTGGAGTCGGGCTGCGTGGTCGTCGATTGCCAACGCGAGGTGCAGGAAACCTTGCTCGACCCGTTTGGTTGAGCCGCTGGTTTGGGCGCCCGTGTGCATTCGGCACGGGAACCAGAGCCGATCGTCGTTGCGGACCAGGCGAGGAAGGTAGCCCGAGGCCGACCAGGACCATGGGCGGTCGTCCAGGATGCCGTCCCCATCCGGCGAAACCCACCAGACCGGCAATCGGTACGCCGCGATCATTCGATCCTGGAGCATTTCCGGAAGGGCGTCCAGGAGTAGCTGGCTGGGGATCTCGTCGTCGTCGAAAATGAGGATCCAGTCTCCGGACGCACGGTCCCGCAGCCAGCCACGCTGAAGCTCGGCATGCCCCAAGAACGGTAGCGTCACGAGGTCGTCGGCGACGCTGCCGTACCAGGCCAGTTCCGACTCGCCAACCCGGTCGTCGGCACCGATGATGATCTCATCGGCGACGTCACGAAGTGCGCCGATACACGCAGCCACCAACGGTCCCGAACGATGGGCTCCGCAAATGACCGACAGGGTCGGCCGGGATGATCGCCGGCTCGCATTGCGCAACATGACGTTCTCCTTGTCGTGACCCGGGGACGTCCGTAGCGTAGGCGCTCAACGATCTCTTCCCAGCTGCCGCTGCGACGGGGGTCATGGTCCCGCATCAGGCGACTTCGCACAATCTTGGGTGGCGTTCAGCAACACGGTCATCGACGAACGGCCATCGGCGTGGTCGTGAGTTCGTTGGCGGCTCGTTCACGTTGCGGCGCTGGTCGGGTTGGTGCTGGTCGCTCGTTGGATTCATCTCGAGTTTGGCGCGCCTGCGCTGGAGTGGGGGCTCGCCCAGCTGTCGTCGTTCGGTGCCGGCGAGTGTGATCTCGACCGGTGGTCTCCCTCGCATGGCCATGGCGATCCCTTCGACGCTGGTGAGTACACCAATCAGAATGCGCCATGAAGTTTCCGAAATCACAGATTTCTTGGCGAAACGACCTGACCGGACACGAGGCGCTCGTCGGCCCCGTCACCGTCGCAGGGTGATGCTCCGCATTTCGAACCCGAGCGTCCGCTGATCCACGGACACTCCTGCCGCGTGCGGTGAGGTTGCGTCCGGAAGGTGTATCACCACGGCGCGAGCGCCATCGTCGCCGGTGAGATCGATGCCGATCGAGCACTCGGAAGAGAACTCCTGGAAATCGATCGTTCCACGGCCATCGGAGAGGCCGATTCGGACCGGCCCATCGGGAGCGAACGGGTGACCGTGGAGCTCGACTCGAGCGAATCGGTGCGGTGGGAGATTGATCTCGGCGACAGCGCTGTCGGTCCAGACGCCCCACGCTTCCGGAGTACTCCATCCACGGCCGAGCATCAGGGAGCCGGGGTCGTCGTTGCCGGTCTCGATCGTGACGTCGGAGTCGGCGTCTCGTAGAAGTACATCGAGGAACGCAAGGTCACGGCGTGCGGTCGCGATCGCTGACGTCACCCAACTGTGAACGGGTCGCTCGAACCCGTTCGATCGCAACGTGTCCACACCCGCCGTGTTGCGAAGGCGGTCCGGGTATCGACCGAGGAACTCCCGAACGGATCGTGACACGCCGGCGGGTGTCTGCGGGGGCGCATGCCAGAACCCACGCCCGGACCGGACGATCGTGAGGCGATCCAGGACGACGGCGAGGAGACTGGCGGCGTTCGCGCCAGGGTCCGTACGTTCGGCTACCCCGATCAGTCCGTTCCCGAGAGCGCTCCATTCGTCGCGTCGAGCTTCGCCTGACTCGGCGAACCACTCCCGGTGGGCGTTCGAGCGATGCGCGCGCTTGAAGTAGAGACCTTCGCTCACTCGTTGGAAACGGCCGGCCGCCGCGAGGTCGGCCAAGTAGACGAACTCCTGCTGATGCCCGCTAGTTTCCACTTCGGGGATCGGGTCGGCGCGGTCAGGGATCATGCTGGCGCGAACGAGTCCTCGGAGCGGGACGTAGTGCAGCGCCTCGATCTCCTGGAGCGCTCGCTCGAAGGGGGTGCCGTCGATGTCAACGGCGCTGTCACGGTCGGTGCGTTCACCGAACCACTGGACGTCGGTGTAGGCGATCGCCGTGTCCGGCGTTGCGCGCTGCGACTCGTGGAGCACCATGAGATAGTCGTCAGAGACGAGATCATCCTGCTGCCAATAGCAGAAGTACTCCCGATCGCAGTGGCGGGCGAGCCAGTTGAAATTTCCTGGCCAACCAAGGCGCCGAGGTTGCACGACCATCTCGATGCGCGGGTCGGAGGTCAACGACCGACAGGCCTCGACGGTGGAGTCCTCCGGACCATCGACACTCATCACCAGTCGGAAGTCGCCATAGGTCTGGTTGCGAATGGACTGCACTGCCTCCGCCACGAATTCGGAACCCTGGTACACCGGCATCCCGATGTAGATGTTGGCGCTCATCTCGCAGGAACGAGGCGATCGGCGAGCTCGCATGCGAAGTGTGGTGCCATCGTGAGCTTTCCGGTGTTGACCGAGTGATAGCGCCCGGCCGATGTGGGGCCGATCGAATGCCGTTGATGGAGTTCACTCGACTCGTCGGCGAGATCGGTGTCGCCGTGGGCGAAGATGATGCCGCCCCGTACGACGCCGAAGTCCAACGCTTCGCAACGAGCCGCCGACAGTGACGGAATGACCGACGTCAACCCGTCGACGATGCCGATCGCGATCGTTTCGGACAGCTTGGGCGAGGGCTGGGCTTCCCACCCCGGGGGTTCGAGATCAGTCGTGAAACCAAGCCGACCTGCCGGGTACCAGGAGAGATAACTCCCGTGCCCGGGAAAATCGACGACGTCGCCGTACGACCCGAGCACGAATGTCGTGGAGGGGATCGGGGTGCCACCGTGTCTGGCGGGAAGTCGCAGGAAGTACTTCATTCGGAAGCACCACGGTCGAGTGGGCGGCAGGCCAGCGTTCGCGTCGAGCTTCGGCAGACTTCCCCACGAACAATTGACGACGTGGTCGTACGGGCCCTTGACCTCCTCTGAGTCATCGTCGAGACGAAGTTCCAATGTTCGGCTGCGTGGATCGATGCCGGACACGGTCACATCGTTTCGGACGGTGATCTCGGGCCGGCGGATGACGCTGCGTTCGACGGCGTCGGCGAGGGTGTTCGTATCGATCGCTATCTCTCCGGTCTCGTAGACGCACTCGATCGTGTCTGCGTACACGACGCACTCATCGAGTTCCAGCCGACGGAGGTGTCCAGGTTCGACGCCCTCGCACATCTCGGTGCCACGGAATGCATCCTTGACGACGCGAGAGATCGAACGGTAGGTGGGATGCAACTCGCTCGGCGACCGCATGCTCGAACGGTGGACTGCGTATCGGAACGGAGTCGAGGCGACCAGGTCGTCTGCGGTGTCTCCGAGCCACCGCCGAATCGCCGGGAGGAATGTCGCAGCACCGACCGCCATCAGACGTGCGGTCTGGAGCGTGGTGTCGGCAGAGTAGACATAACCGAGGTGGATCTTGCCTTCCGAGTGGCGAGAGGCTCCCTGCATGAGCTGTGAGGATCGTTCGAAGAGCTCGACCTGGACGCCTCGGTCAGCGAGTTCGAGGGCGAGGGCGCAGCCTTGAAGACCGCCACCGATCACTGCGATCCGCACAAGCGGGACTCTAGGCGAACCGGCTGGCCGTCTATAGAATTCAGCGGATGTTCCAGTCATACGCCCAAAATGGTGAGGACATCGTTCTGTGGCGTGTTCTTAAGACCGTCGAGAACGGCATGTACGTCGACGTCGGCGCCGCCGACCCCGACGAAGACAGTGTGACGAAAGCGTTCTATGAACGTGGCTGGACCGGTGTCAACATCGAACCCGCCCCCGACTACGCAGCGCGCCTGGCCAGCGAGCGACCACGCGACATCCTGGTGCAAGCATGCGCCGGTGATTCGGACGGATCGATCGTCCTCCATCACGTGGTCGGAACTGGGCTCTCGTCCGTTGTCGCCGACTCGATCGACCAACTCAGCGAGACCTCGTACGACGTTGTCGATGTCGAGGTCCCCGTGCGCCGGTTGGACGACCTTCTCCGGACAGCGGGACTCGGGCCGGACCAGCCGATCCACTTCTTGAAGATCGACGTCGAGGGTTTCGAGGAGTCGGTGATCCGCGGCATCGATCTGACGGTGTGGCGCCCTTGGATCATCGTTGCGGAGTCGACGAAGCCGCGGTCGATCGAACAGGTCCACGACGTCTGGGAGCCGTTGCTCCTCGAGAGCGGATACGAGTTCTGCTTGTTCGACGGACTCAACCGCTTCTACCTCGCGTCCGAGCACGCTGAAATGCGTGACCTCCTGTCGTTCCCGGCGTGCGTGTTCGACCACCCGTTCCTGACCCCGCTCCATCCCGCACTGATGCTCCAATTCGACTTGCTCAGCGATCGTCACGAGCAATTGCAGGCGATCCATGACGGCGCGATGGACTCGTACAACAGGCTCGAAGCCGACCTCCTGAACTGCCAGGCCGGGTACGCCCGGCTTGAGGCGACCTACGACGAAGCGATTGAGTCGTACCGTCAGCTTCAGGCCACGTACGACGATGCGATCGAGTCATTCGGCAGGCTGGAAGCCGAGCTGCTCCACAGCGGGGCCGGGTATGCCCGGCTCGAGACGGAACTCACCGCATTCACGGAGCAGCACGCTGCGCTCGCCGAGGAGACGGCAACGCTTCGTGCAGGTGTCGCCCAAATGGGCGCAGAGTTCGACCGACTCCGCGAGGAACGAGATGCTGCCCGGCAAGAACTCGAGCTGACTCGTGAAACGTTGTCGTGGCGGGTCACCCAGCCGCTACGTGCGGCCCGGAGCCTTCGCGCGCGCTGATGATGTCCGAGTAGAGGCGGCGAATCTGGGCTGCTGTTCGATCCCATGAGGTGGCGATCGCGTAGTTCCGAATGTTGCGCGCGATTTCCTCACGGCGGTTCTCGTCGAACCACAGTTCCTCGAGGAGGTCGGACAGCGCGTTCGGATCGACCGGCGCGTGCAGCGTCGGAACCATGCCTCCAACGTCTTCGAAGATCGCGATCCTGCTCGTCACGAGTGGTCTCCCGATGGGAAGCACTGTCCGAAGCGCGGCACTGGCGGATTCGTTGGTTGCGTCGTATGGCATGGCGATGATGTCGGCGCAGGCCAGCCACTGGTGGATCTGTTCCAAGTCCACATAGTCGGTCTCGAGATGAACGAAGTCCGAGATCCCGAGGCGGCGGATCTCAGCGAGCACTTCGTCGAGATGCGCGGGTGACGACGGATCCGGGTGAAGCGCGCACATGGCGACCAGTCGGGCATCAATGTCGCGCCGCCGCAGTTCGGCGACCGCTCGCACCAGAGCGAGCAGACCTTTGTGTGGGAGAAGAAAGCCGAAGGTGCCGATCACAAACGCACCGAGCGGCAGTCGATGTCGTCTCGAAGACGTCATGTCGATCGAGACAGGGGCTTCGGTCCCAATCGGAATCACGTGCACGTTGTCGACGACGCCGGCTTCCGACAGTCGCGTGCGGTCGCCTTCCTGATGAACGATGACGGCATCGGCGAGCCTGAGTTGCGGGGCGATGTCGCTGAACGACTCGAGGCCGTCTCCGACCTCGAGCGCTGCGGTCCGATGCAACGTGACGACGATCGGTCGGCGGGGAGCCTGAGCTTCGATCAGGCCGCCAAGGTTATGCAGGGTGAAGAACCCGAAGTTGTGCTGCACATGGACCACGTCTGCGTCGGAGACATCGAGCGACTCGAGTAGTCGATCGACCGACACCGAGCGGTCGCTGGTCCAGACGCGTGCGATCGAGTGTTCGGCAACTGGATCGACCGGAGTGGCGTTGTCGTCTGCCATGATCTCGGCACTGACCCAGCCGTCGAGCGTCTGGTAGAGCCGGGTCGAGTATTCGGCGATGCCGCAACGAGAGTTGAAGGTGCTCACGACAGCCACCTTGGCGCCCGAACGTCGGGATCGCTGATCCCTGATGAAATCGAGCCATCGTTCCCCGACGCGCTCCCAGCTGAACTGCGATGCGATCAACTCGTGAGCTCTGAGCACGCGATCGTGACGTGGGCCACGATCATCGTCGTCGACGAACGACCTCAGTTCTCGGCGAAGGTCACCAATGGACGGTTCCGCCCACTGCGATCCGGGCACGCTGAGGTGTGTTGCTGCGGGTGCCATCGTGTGGCCGATCACTGCAGCGGTCTGCGTCGACACGAAGTCGGCGAGCCCGGTCGAGGCGACGGAGATCACCGGCACCGATGCCAGCATGGCTTCGGCGACAGGCAGTCCGAATCCCTCACCCCGAGCGGTGTGCACGTAGGCAGAGGCGAGTGCGAAGAGCCCATCGATTTCGGAGCGATCGAAGTCGCGGTCGATCAAGCACACGTGAGGGCCATTCGGAAACTCCGCTTCGAGTTTGGCAAGCATCCGCTTCACCTCATTGTGCGGGTTGGGGAACGTCTTCAAGACGAGCGATACGTCGTCGGTCTCATCGAACGTCTCGAAGTAGCCACGGAGCAGGACGTCGACGCCCTTTCGCGGAAAGTTGGAGCTGATGTGGAGAAAGCGGGTGCCACGCATCGCCAAGAGCTCGGGCGCTTCGCATCGAGCATTCGGATCAGGTGCGTGCACTCCGACGCCGGCGACGTGGATCGGGACGACGACCCCTGATTCGATCAGGACCGACTTGACGTAGTTCGACATCGTGCCGATGCCGTCGAGGTGCAGATTGAAGTCCTGGACGATCTCATCTGGCAAGCGACTCTCTTCCCAGCCGAAGTACTGGAACGTCATTCCGGCCACCGAGTCGGCCACGCGCGGTGGGAACATCTGTCGGATAGCGACCTCGGGGTACGGGGCTCGGGCACTGCGTTCGTAGAGGCTCGATGCGATCGGATGCTCGACAAGTGCCTTTGGATCCGGCACGTAGTCACCCGGCCCTTCGGTCGCGAAGATCGAGACGTCCAGTTCGTCGTGGGTGTGGAGCGTGAGCGCAAGTTCGCGATTGAGTACCGCAAGGCTGTACGACGTTTCGAACGGTCCGAGGACTTGGAGCGACATCCCTGGCGAACTCCCCGTCGCCCGATTCACGACTCGTGCGAGCAGTGCCTCGACGTCGAATCCTTCAATTCGTGCGAGGCGACGGACCTGCATCTCCACGATTCCGGCGCACAGGCCGTCGTCGGCCTCGAGGATGCGTATCGCTGCCGCCACAGTCGCAGGATCACGATCGAGAAGGATCAAGCCGGCTTCGGCCATCGTCTCGCCGATAGCGGCGTCGTTGCAGGCCGCGACGGGGAGACCTGCGGCCATCGCCTCGAGAAGCGGCACCCCGAAACCCTCGTGTTCGCTCAAACAGACGAAGAACCCAGCGTCGCGGTAGTGATCTCCGAGCCGTGTGTCGCTGACTTTCCCATGCAGGTGGATCTCCGACGAAGCATCGAGTCGAACGATCTCCCCTCGTATTTCATCGACATAGGGACCATCGGCGAGGTCGCCGACGAGGTGGAGCGATCCCGTCCCCCCGGACCGGCGATGGATCGCGTGCGCTCGGACGAGATCGAGCTGCCGCTTGTTCGGCACGATACGTCCAACGAACAGCCAGTCGCTCGACGGCGCTGTCCGATCGGCGCGCACTTGATGGAACGCTTGGAAGTCGGTACGAACCGGCAGCACCTCGACGGTTGCGAAACCGGCGTCGTACATCTGTTGACGGTTGTGATTCGAGTCGGCGATCCCGAACAACGAACGCCGAGCAAGCGTTCGCAGTTGGTTGAAACCCATGTGAACGTGCCGACGAACGTCCTCGTTGTCGAAGAATCGCGCTGGAGTGATGCTGTGGAACACGGTCACCATCGGCACCGACAGCTGCATCAACTGCTCGAAGGACGTGTGACCCATCGAGTGATGCACGAGGAGCAGTGTCGAGGGCCATTCGGCGAACTCGGCCAAGGGTTTGACTCGTTCGGCGAGCTCGGGTGGTATGTGCTGTGCGTAGATCTCCGAGAAATAGCCGAGCGAACGCAGACGACGCTGCAACTCGAACATCTGATTGGTGATCGCGTCCCCGGTGGCCGTCCCGGAATGAAACTGATGGATGGCGCCGAGGTTCATTGGCCGCCCAGTTCCGGGCGGGGCCCGCTGGTGAGTTGCCGATGCTCGTGAACGAGTCGGCGGTTCTCCGCCTGGAGAGCCCCAACCCTTCGTTCCAGGTCGTCGAGCCGGGCCAACGTGTCGAGCGCAAGATCAGCCACGCTTGCGGCGAGGTCGGCGTGGCTCTCGTGGAGCGGTTCCACGTACCACGCGGTCAATCGGCGGACGACTCTCTTGACCGAGAAAGCGAAGTAGCCGCGAGGCCCGGGACTGCGTACGAGCGACCGGTCGCTGGAGCGGTCTGCGATTGCACGGAGCCGCCGCGAGAGGTCGGTCGGCGATCCGGTCTGCGCAATGTGGATCACCTGTTCGCCGGCCGGAGCGAGCTCCCGGCGGAGCGCCGCGAGCCTGGCACCCAACTCTGCAGGATCGATCAACTGGTCGGAGACTCTGATGCCGCCCTCACTCGTCCCGTACACGATTAGCGAGCCTAGTGGCGCGCGTTGGTTCGGTGCAGTTCTCGGCGGGGCCGGCAGGACCGGTCTCGCCACGGTAGCGGTCAGTCGGCCCTGTTCTGCACAGGTCGCGTCGACGACGTGAAGTTGCGTTGCGCGAGTTCGACTGCGAGTTCGACTCCGTCGATGACCGTTGGCCAGTTGTAGCTGGCCTCGACGTAGCGGCGACCGCTCTGCCCCATCTGATCCGCAAGGACCGGATCGTCGACGACGAGATCAAGTGCCGCTTCGAACTCTGCGAATCCTTGATACGGCAGGGCCCCTCCTGACCGTCGCGCCTGACCAGCGAGCACATCCGACCGACCCTGGACGAGGGCGGGGCGGCCCTGGAGCCAGGCCTCGCACAACACGATCGAGAAGCTCTCGAAATACGACGGTTGGAGAAGTGCCAGACAACCGGCCAGGGCGGAACGCTTCATCTCCTCATCGAGAAAACCGACCTGCACGACGTCGCCATGGTTTGGCAGATCGAACACAGCTTCACCTGCGAACACGAGAAGCAGCGGGCCAGGATTGCGCGCCTTGTATGCCTCGAAGAATCGGAATGCTTCGAGGACGCCTTTCGCCGTGTCGATCCGTCCGACGTACAGCAGGTATGGACGATCACCCAGGTCGAAGCGGCGCCGAAACTGTCCTGCATCTGCTTGAAGGTGGACCTCCATGCCGATGCCGATGACGGCCCCGTCGGGCTCGAAGTCGAATCGATCGGCAACCGTCTGGCGCTCCTCTGGCGTGAAGAACATGAACGCGTCGGCAAGGCGGAAGACGGTGTCGTACTGTCGAACCCAGATGGCCGGCTCGTCATGGGCCGTCGGCTGGAGAATCGTGGGGACGGAGCCGCTGGTGACGGGCAGCCCCACGGTCGTCGTTGCATAGAGGTACGTCATGTGGATGACTGCGTCGAACCGGCTCGCGTGGGTGCGCAACCACGTCGAGTAGTTCTTCAGCTGCGGCCCCATGAGACGCGTCCACCGCTGCTGCTGGAACAACGGCAGCGGACGCGGGCCCATGAAGGTCCAATCGTTGAGTGATCCGTACTTCTCCATCGAGCGCAGTTCGGCGACCTTGAGTCGATGGACGATCACACCGTTGATCTCGGTGGTCCCCGGCTCGTACTCGTCGGCCCAGTCGACATAGCTCTGGGCGCAACTGGTGACCACTTCGACATGGTGGCCGCGTCGAACGAGTTGTTCGGCGAACTGGCGACACGCGGCCTCGGAACCACCGACGATGTCTTCGCCGTACCGTTGGACTGTGTACAGCAGTTTCACGACGCCAGTCCAGCGGCCTCGATTATCTCGGCGAGGCTCCGGGTACTGCGTGCAGCCGAGAATTCGCTCACCCGCTGAAAGCCGGAATCGATGAGCGACGATCGCAAACGGTCGTCCTCGTGGGCGGCCAGTAATGCCTCGGCGAACATCAGGGGCCCAGACGCAGCGGGAAGCACCAACGCGCCCCGACCGACGGTTTCGGCGGTCGCGCCGGCGTCACGGACGACAGCGGGAAGACCGAACGCCATCGCTTCGAGCGGCGGTATCCCGAGGCCCTCGTGCCGGCTGGCGCTGCCGAACACCCTGGCACGTCGATAGATGGTGGCGAGGGACGAATCGGACTGGCGGCCAGCCAACCAGATGTGTCGGAGACGGAGACTGCGAGCCAGTTGGTTCAATGCGCGCTCGTATGTGGCGCTCCGGGCCTGGCCGACGAGCACCAGTCCGAGTTCGACGCGGTGCACCGACTGCAGGATGTGAACGGCCTGCAGCAGGACGTGCTGGCACTTATGGGGCAGGAGCTGTGAGATGTTGAGCACGAATGGGACACCCACGATCTCGTCGAGTGTCAGCTCTGTCTCGGGGTCATTCGATGAATCGGCCAGCCGACGAGGGCGCACGCCGATCGCCATAATACGAACTCCGGTGTAGCCGAGTCGGATGAGTTCGTCAGCGTTGAATCTGGAGTCGGCGATGGCGAGGACCACTCGATCCTTCAAGAGCGAGAGCTCGTAGCGTCCCCATTCGAGTCCTGCGGCGAACGCTGGGTCGGTGTCCGTGAAGAACTCCGCTGGGGTGATGTTGTGATACACCAACACGAGTCGTTCCGGCCGACGAAGGAGTGCTCTCGTCACTTCTGGATCGCCGAAGCTTGAATGATAGATCAGGATGTCGCGCGGCCGCCCGACTGGTAGGTCTCCGAGTGCACCCACTTGAGATGCGGAGGCGGGTTCTATGAATCGCGCGAAGATCTCGCTCGGGCCGAGTCGACGCAGCCCGGTACGGGTCTGCAGCGCCATGTTGGTGATCGCGTCGCCGGGCGCGGCACCGACGAGCACCTGGTGATACGTCGTCACTGTCCGCTGCGCTCAGACTCCAGGACGGCCATCCGTTGTTCGAGTTCGGTGACGATGGTGACGAGGTGATCGAGGACCGCCAACCGGTCGAGCACGCCGGACACGGCGTCGAGCAGCTGGCGCTCGTCGGCTGAACGCTGCGCCTCGATCAGTCGGCGAATTTCCCAGAGCGCGTCCGTCACCGAGATGCCGAGATCTCGGATCGATTCTGCGAGTGGATTCGTCTGACGCCTTACTACCCGGGAGACGACGCGGTGCGCTGATGCTCCCCCGGGAATCCGAGAATCATTGCTGTCATCGAGGTGCATGTCATGCGCGGCGACGACAACGGACTGCACGTATTTCGCGAGTTGATCGGTGTCGATCTCGTGGCGGTCGATCGTCCGCAACATTCCGGCGAATTCGGACTCGAGTTGCAGCTCCAAACCCACGGGATAGTCGCCAGCCAGCCGCCGGTCGGTGATCCGGCGCTGGAATGACGAAACGATTTCATCGATGTCGATGTCTGGCACAGACGTCCTCTCACGGGCTCGGCCGAGACGCTACCGGAGTTTCCCGGCTCGCCAAGAAACCCCCGCTTGTCGGAGCTGCCACATGAACACCGTCCGCAAATCAACGGGTCAGGTGCACCGGAGGCCGGCGGACCGGCTCAGACTTCTTCGGGCAGGCGCCGGCTCATACGGTGGAAGATGGTCCAGCCAATGATCAGGCTGGCTGCCGAGATGACGACGAGTCCGGCCATCGTCTTCCAACCGGGCGCGCCGCCGTCGTACAGGAGTCGGCGGTAGACCTCGACGAAGCCGTTCATCGGGTTGAGCTGCAGGATGTTGTAGATCCACGTCGGCGCGTTCGCCTCGAGGAGCGACGGGGGGTACACGATCGGGGTGGCGAAGAACCACACCTGGGTGACGATGATCCACAAGTAGCTCACGTCTCGGAAGTAGACCGCCAGCACGCTCAATGCCAGGGCGATCCCTGTGGCGAAGATCGCCAGGAGCAATGACGTGAGCAGGACGACGGGAATCCACGGCAGGAAGTGAGCTCCCCCGAAGAGCAGCACGATGAACAGCAGCACCATCTCGATCGAGAATTGCACGCAGGCGTGAAGCACGTTGGAAAAGACCAGGACTTCGCGGGGGAATGCAACGCGCCGAACGAGGCCGGAGTTCGCCGAAACGGCGCCCAGTCCGAGTGAGGTGATCAGCGAGAAGAAGTTCCACGGCAGCAGGCCGCACAGCAGGAAGAAGGCGAAGTTGTCGAGCCCGGACGGCACACCGATCGGGGCGACTGCGTTGAAGAGCGTTCCGAACACGAAGCCGTAGATGAGGATCTGCGACAGCGGGTTGAGCATCGACCATGCCCATCCGAGGAACGAACGGCGGTACTTGGTGCGGAGTTCTCGGAGGGTGAGATTCCACAACAGCTCGCGTGAGCGGTAGACATCGGTGACGGCATGCATGAGCGAAACGACGTTATCGCTGTGCGGCCCGGGAGCAGCGCCATGCCATTGGGTCCATCTGGCGAGACGCCCGGGGTGGTTGGTTCTGTCGGATGCATCGGCAAGACTCCCATTCGCCATGCCAACTGCCCTTGCCGTCAATGATCTCTGGAAGAGCTTCCGGCTCTACCACGAGCGCAACCAGTACCTGAAGGCCGCCATCCTCAAAGGACGCCGCGCCCGCTACGAAGAGTTCTGGGCGCTCAAGGGCATCAACTTCGAAGTGCCGACCGGCTCGACGTTCGGCGTCATCGGCTCGAACGGATCCGGCAAGAGCACGCTGCTCAAGACCATGGCCGGCATCCTGCAGCCGGAGAAGGGCGAGGTGAAGATCGAGGGGCGGGTATCGGCGCTGCTCGAACTCGGCGCAGGCTTCCACCCCGAACTCAGCGGGCACGAGAACATCTACCTGAACGGTGCGATCCTCGGGCTCACCAAGAAAGAGATCACCGCGCGCTACGACGACATCGTCGAGTTCGCCGGGCTCGCCGACTTCATCGACACGCCGGTGAAGAACTACTCCTCCGGCATGTTCGTCCGCCTCGGCTTCGCCGTGGCGGCGCACGTGGAACCCGAAGTGCTGCTGATCGACGAAGTGCTGTCGGTCGGCGACGAGAGCTTCCAGCGTCGCTGTGCCGAGAAGATCGACGAGTTCCGACGCGATGGCCGCACCATCGTGTTCGTCAGCCACGGCCTCGGCCAGGTCGAACAGCTCTGCCAAGATGTCGCCTGGATCGACAAGGGCGACCTGAAGATGATCGGTCCTGCCGCCGAGGTGATCTCCGCTTACCAGGGCGACAGCCATCAGGCCGAGCGCGTCGAAGGTGAGCAGGGCAGCCGCTGGGGGAGTGGCGAGGCGCAGATCGTGGGCGTGTCGCTCATCGACGCCGAGGGCAACTACGGAGCGTTGCTCACCACGCACGAGCGGGCCACCATCAACGTCGACATCACTGCGCACACACCGCTGCAGGACACCGTGGTAGTGGTTCGTATAGACAGCCTCAGCGGCTCCACCGTGTGGGAGACCAGCACCCGGCGCAACGGCCGCACGATCGGATTGATCGACGGTCCGGCCAGCGTCAAGATCGCCATCCCCAGCCTCCCGCTGCTCGAAGGCGTGTATGACCTCACCGTCGGCGTGATGGACAGCACCGAGGTGCACCCGTACGACTTCTGGGAACGGCGCATCCGATTCGAGGTCCGCCAGTTCAAGTCGTACGACACCGGCCTCGTCAGCATCCCCGCCGAATGGACCATCAGCGGCGCAAGGGGCGTTGTCCAGAGCGGATCGTGACGGGCGCGTGCCTGATGACGCGGTAGTGGCCGCGCCGTCGCTGCTGATCTCGATCATCGTCGTCATCTACGGCACCGGCCAGACCGTGCTGGAGGCGCTCGACGCCATCGCCCGCAACACGCCGATCGATCACGAGGTGATCGTCGTCGACTGCCTGCCGGTCGACCCGACGACGCGAACTGCGCCGCTGTTGGCCGACCGCACCGACATCCGGTTGTTCGCGATCGACGACAACCTGGGCGTTGCCGGTGGCAACGAATACGGGGTCGAGCACGCCCGCGCCAACTACCTCTGCTTCCTGAACGCCGACGTGATCGTCGGGCCGGGCTGGCTGCAGCCGTTGATCGACGCCATCGACGACCCCACGGTCGGGATCGCCGCGCCGGTGTTGCTCAACGCCGACGGATCGCTACAGGAAGCTGGGCAGTTGATCTTCGCCGACACGTTCACCACGCCGATCGGCGGCGCCGACATCATGGCCGGCGACGGCACCAACATCTTCAGTCGCGACGTCGACTACGCATCGGCCGCCTGCTGGGTCGTGCGTCGAGCCGACCACGTCGCGCTCGGCGGGTTCGACCGGCACTACCACCCCGCGTACCTCGAAGACTCCGACTACGCGTTGCGGATGGAGTCGAGCGGCAAGCGAATCCGGCTCGTCGCCGATGTTCCCGTGCTGCATCATCACGGGCAGGGCAGCGGTACCGGCGACGCAGCGGTCGGGCAAGGCACCCACGCCCGCTTCGAACGCCGATGGGCCGGACATCTCGCCGATCGACCCGCGCGGCCCACGACGAGCGTTGACGTGATCGCCGCATGCGATCGGCTCGCCGGCGCCACTAGCGCTAGCCGTCGCCGGGTCGGGTTTCGCAACCGAGTCCCGGCGATCCGAGGTGGTCGCCGCAGCCAGCATGCGAGCCGCTGCAGCGCCACGAGATCGAATGACGTGCCTGACCGTCGTCGACGTGCCAGCATCAACCGGTGATCGGGCTCGTGTTGCAGGATTGGAGATCATCGTCGTGAGCGGCACCGTGGAGCAGCGCGACGAGGCGGAAGTGGAGCGAACCGAGTTGGCCGACGAGATCGTCCACTTCGGAACGCCGCCGGCCGAACCCAAGGGCCGCTCGCCGCGGCCATGGGCGATCGCCGCTGTCGTGTTCGTTGCGGGCGTCGTGATCAGGTGGCTGTTGTTCGACACGCCGGCAGCGGTGATCAACGCCGACGAGGCGTACACCCGGATCGAGACGTTCGAGATCCTGCGGGGCCAGTTCCCGATCGCACTCGGCGGCACGGTGTACACGTTTCCCGTCGAGGCCTACCTGTACACGCCGTTCACCTACCTGTTCAACGGCGCCAACGTGGTGCCGCTGAAACTCGTGAGCACGCTGTCGTGGGTGGGGACCGCCGTCACGCTGTACTTCATCGGGCGACGCCTGATCAGTGAACGAGCCGGACTGATCGCAGCCGCGCTGTGTTGGATCACACCCGGCGCCCTGATGGTGCTCTCGATCACGGCCTATCCGGCCTACGCGTCAGGGCTGTACGTCACCACACTCGCCTTTCTCGTGGCCACGATCATTCTCGACCGGCCCACGCCGGGCCCGTCACGCCGACTGCTGGTGCTCTTCGGTGCCCTCGCCGGGTTCGCGTTCTGGCTGCACCCGATGTTCCTCACCGTGATGGTGCCGATGGGCGCCCTCATGCTGTGGACTGTGCGACGTCGCATCGACGCCATGCTCAGCGCCATCGGTGGAGGCATCCTCGGATGCTCGCCGTTGCTGCTGTGGAACGCCACGAACGGCTGGCCGTCGCTCGAAACGCCGGTGCGGGTGCCGGGCACCTACACCGAACGCCTACGCACCTTTGCGACCGATCTGTTGCCGAGAGCGTTCGGACTGAAGGACTTCAACCTCGATTGGTACCATGATGTCTGGGGGCCGGTGCTCTATGTGGCCCTGCTCGCCACGATCGGGTTCGGGCTCTGGACGCTCGCCCGGCACTGCCCGCTGCGGGGTCGCGTCGCGATCTTCGTGTTGCTCGGATCTGTGTTCTTCCTGATGGCACTGCTGCGCAACCTCATCTACGCCAACGACGGTCGCTACGCCATGATCTCGCTCCCGTTCGTGCTGATCGCTCTCGCCGCAGGCATCGACCGGATGGCCGGGCGTCGTTCGCCATCGGGTCCGCCAAAAGGTCCACCGTGGCGAACCATTGGCGTGCTGACGCTGGTGTCGGCGATCTGGGCCGTCGGGTTCGTGCGGCCCAACGCGCAACCGTTCCTCGATGCCCGCGGTGTCGACCCGAACGCCCAGCTCGACCAGATCGTCGACGTGCTCGACGAGCGAGGCATCAGCCGTATCTACGGAAGCTATTGGGCCGTGTTGCCCGTGGACTTCGCCGGCGACAACCGCATCGTTGCTGCCGTGTTCCCGTTCTGGCCGATCCGTTTCCCCGACCGTCAACGCATCGTCGGCGCCACCCCGCCCGAGGACGTCGCGGTGATCTACCAGAGTGACGACGAGAACCTCGCCTACCTCCTGATGCCGGAGGATCAGTACGAGCGGGTCGTGGTCGGTGACCGCATCCTCTTCCTGCCGCTACCCGACGCGTCCGCGGCCGCCGCGGCGCCCACCGGCTGAGCTGGCAGACTGACCCGCAATGTGGAACGGACGCACCCTCGCCGTCGTACTGCCGACCTACAACGAATCCGAGAGCATCGCCGACTGCATCCGCGGATTCGAAGCGCTCGGCATCGTGGACGACATCGTGGTGGTCGACAACAACGCCCATCCCGACACCGCCGGAGAAGTCGCGACCACCTCGGCGCGAGTCGTGCACGAAGTCGTACAGGGCTACGGCTCGGCGATCCAACGCGGCATCGCCGAAACGCTCGATGCCGACGTGGTGTGCATCTGCGAACCCGACGGCACGTTCGACCCCGACGACATCTTGAAGCTCCTGCCGTTCACCGCAGACGTCGACGTGGTGTTCGGTTCGCGCACCGTACGGATCTTCATCCTCAGCGGTGCGAACATGGGCTTGTTCCTCAAGTGGGGCAACTGGGCGGTCGCCAAGCTCACCGAACTGCTCTTCAATACCGTGTACCTGTCCGACGTCGGTTGCACCTACCGGGTGCTCACCCGCGAGTCGATCGACAGCCTCCGTCCCGAGTTCCGCTCGACCGGCTCGGCATTCGGCTACGAGATGATGCTGCTCACCGTCGAGCAGCGCCTCTCGATGGTGCAGGTGCCCGTGAAATATCAGCCGCGAGTCGGCGACAGCTCGGTCACCGGCAACAAGCTCAAGGCGTTCTGGCTCGGCCTCGAGATGATCAAGATGTGCATCCGCCGCCGAGTCCTCGGCCGCTGACACTGATACTGACACTGACGAAGCAGCCCCTATCGGCGCAGGCACTCCCACGTGGCGAAGTGGTAGCAGGGCTCGAACCCCATCAGACGCGACTGGGCGTCGTCGGCGGCAACGGTGAGGTCGTCGACTCGCACGTGTTCGAGCAGCGTGTCGACGTGGAAGCCGTCGCCGTGCGGATCGGGAGCTGACAGCTCGCCGCGCAGCACCTGTTGGTACTCGTTCGTCACCAGCACCGTCGTGGTGAATCCGGCGGCTCGCACCATGTCGGTGAGGTCCCAACCGAAGTTCCAGAACACCGGCGTGTTGTCGGCATGGAACTCGGGCTCGGTCGGAGCGGAAGTTGCCCCGTAGACGAGCGGCACCTGGAGGTACATGCGACCGCCCGGCGCGATCACCCGGAACAGCTCGGACAGGGCCTGCTCGGTGTCGGGGACGTGTTCCAACACGTGCGGCGTGAGCACCACGTCGACCGACGCATCCGGCAGGTCGATGTTCTGCAGGTCGAGCTGGATGTCGCCGCGGTGGGCGCTGAGGTCGAAATCGCTCGTGCGGTACGAGAACCAGCGCTGCATGTAGGCGCGGTACTCGCCGCCCAGCCGCGGGCTGGTCTCGACCACTCGCGCCCCGCGCATCTTGCCGGAGCGTTTCGTGAAGCACGACAGCAGGAACCGGTCGCGCGCAATCGACCCGCATCGCGGGCACTTGGCCGACTCGGTGTGGGCCTCGCCGAGAAACGCCGATCCCTGCCACCGGCACACGTTGCACCAGCGGTCCCGCTGCTCGTTTCGCCGCGGCTGCTTCCAGACGGCCGCTGACTCCTGCCACCAACCTTCAGTCGGCGCAGCGAGGCCGACCTTGCGTGCCGCTGGCCTCGCCATGTCCTTCAGGTCGGGCGGCACCAGGGCCGACACCCGGCTTCGGAACGACGACGGTGCGGCGGGTTCGTTGGACGACACGGCGGTGAGGCTATAGCCAGGACCAGACGAGGGGTGGAAGTCGTGGGTTCAGGCCCAGGCCCGGAACACGGCGCGCCCGCTCGTCGGAGGCTTCGTCATGTCCATCGGAACCCCTGCAAGGTCGAACACGAGGTGCGGGCTCCAGTTGGCGATGTGCTCGACACGACTGAAGCCGGCGTCGAGGCACCACCCTTCGACGGCCGCGTAGTTCGGCCCGAAGTTGTTGCTGGAGTCGCCGTTGAGGAACGCCCCCGGATAGCAGGCGGCCGCTGGTCGGTCGATGTCGAGGAGATCGACGACGGTTTCGATCAACGCGTATTCGCCGGTGACGCTGCGGATCGCCTCGAGGTACCCGAGCGGGTCGGGTGCGTGGTAGAGCACGCCGTAGAACAGGACGATGTCGTACGTGCCGTCGATCGACTCGGGCGTCAGGTCCTCGACGGCGATGGTCTGGTCGCGAACGGGCAGCCCGGTGAACTCTCTGATGAGCTCGAAGTTCTCGCGTGCGTCCGACTCGTGCCAATCCCAGCTGAACTTGTCGGTGGCGAGCACATCGGCACCGCGGCGTGCGGCCTCGAACGCGAAGAAGCCGTCGTAGGTGCCCACGTCGAGCACTCGTTTACCGGCGAGCGACGGCGGCAGCCCGAACAGGTTCGCCTTGCGGCCGGTCGGGTCGTAGCCGGCAATGGTGACCCCGCCCTCGAAGGTGAACGTGTGGAACCACGTCCGCCCTTCGGCACGAGCGAGCAGTTC
>Ga0335397_10002539_pt1 | contig 24912 bp, 30 predicted proteins | sample MAT04_FD_205740 | JGI IMG/M metagenome (GOLD analysis project Ga0335397, IMG submission 205740) | Freshwater microbial communities from Lake Fryxell liftoff mats and glacier meltwater in Antarctica - MAT-04 (spades assembly) (version 2) ... | reverse complement strand
TGGAGTTCAGAGATGCTGATTTCATCGCGGACGTACTCCAGTTTTCCGTCGTAAACACAACCAGTCTCGCCCTCAGCACAACAGACTGTCACCTGCTGGCCGTCCTTCAGCACACTGGTGGCATCGACCGCACCCACCACTGCGGGAAGTCCAAGTTCGCGACTTACAATTGCCGCATGGCACGTTCGTCCACCTCGATTGGTGACGATGGCCGCAGCCATTTTCATTGTCGGTTCCCAGTCCGGATCCGTCTTGTCAGATACCAGAACGTCACCTTTCTGGAATTTCTTGAGATCGTGGACACCGTTTAGAATTCGCACAGTACCGTGCCCGATCCGCTCACCGACCGCACGCCCTGTCACCAGTTTTGGACCGCTTTCCTTCATGTGATAGGTTTCGATCACAGTCTGGCTTCTCGTGGACTGAATGGTTTCCGGACGAGCCTGAACGATGAAAAGTTCTCCCGTGTTCCCGTCCTTCGCCCATTCAATGTCCATCGGGGCAGGTCTGCCGGAACGCTGTGAGTAATGGTCCTCGATAATACAGGCCCACCTGGCGAGGACCAGGATGTCGTCATCGCACAATGCAAAACGATTTCGATCGTCTTTGTCCACACGAACATTTCGAGTCATTCGTCCCCCACCCGCGTCGTAGATCATCTTGATCTCCTTCGACCCCAGGCGTTTCCGAAGGATCGGCCGAAACCCAGACTTGAGCGTCGGTTTGAAGACGTAGTATTCGTCTGGATTGACGGCTCCCTGTACCACGTTCTCACCAAGCCCGTACGCCGCAGTTATCAAAACGGCATCGGAGAATCCAGTTTCGGTGTCGATGGAAAACATGACGCCCGACATCCCTGAATCTGACCTGACCATCGTTTGGACCCCGATCGACAGCGCAACGTCGAAATGATCGTAACCCTTGTCCTCCCGGTAGGAAATCGCCCGATCTGTAAAAAGAGATGCGTAGCACCGCCTGCATGTATCCAGCAGCAACTGCTCACTGTCCACATTCAAATACGATTCCTGTTGCCCGGCGAAACTGGCATCAGGCAGATCTTCGGCCGTAGCGCTGCTGCGAACGGCCACATCGACCGGGTGCTCTCGACCTTCATTCATTTGACGATAAGCGGCAAGGATTTGTGAACTGATGTCAGCAGGGAGTGACGATTCAAGAATTGCCCGGCGAACTTGTTTTCCACGCGACTGAAGTTCTGAAATATCCGTCTTGTCGAGCCCCTGCAGAAGATTCCGAACCTTCACGCCGAGTCCGGTGTTCTTCATGAATTTGCGGTACGCTTCAGCCGTCACAGCAAACCCATCTGGAACACGAACTCCCTGTGCCCCAAGCTCTCGAACCATTTCGCCAAGTGAAGCATTTTTCCCACCGACAACTGAAATATCATTGATCGTCACATCGGCAAACCAGCGGATGAATTCAGACATCGTTTTCGTTCCTTTCAACGGGCGTCGAAACCAGGACGGGCGTCGCTTATTGCAATTGCCAACTTTGTGATTTCCGCAAACCGTGTACCAATGCTCGATTTTGAATCGCGGGATTGATCGGAGATTCTGGGATCCCATAGGCGATTGCGAAAACTGCCTGGTCGGTACAGAATGTGCAGATCAAAAATTGGAATGAACGAACTCGTGAAGGAAGAGCACTGTGATGTGTCAACGAGAATTTATAGAAAAACGGGAGCTTTCTGATGAGCGATCTCTGGGTTCCATTCGCCGTTATTGTCGGATGGTTTGTCCTGAATTATTGGGTACTGCCGAGGTTTGGCGTGCAAACCTGAATGGGCGGTCAATGCAGAGTCCGGTCGGACTCAAAAAAAACTGATGTGCCACGTTCGACGACAGGTTCGGAAACTCATGAGGTAAACTCTGAGCTGGAACATAAACACTCGCTGCAATCATCACAGGATAAGAAAGCTGACAGCGGGCAGGAGAGTTGGTGGCAATGAGCGACGCCGGGCAGGATTACAATGCCATCGTTTTCGAAACCCGTTACGTGCATGATGCCCTGATGATTCTCAGGGTCCGCCCCGACAGCGGGATTTGATCGTTTCAGCCGGGTCAATATACAACGCTGGGCTTGCGAACAAACGAGCCACGTATCGACAGAATCTGTTGTGCGGAGACCACATCATCGTATTTGATTCGTCGAGCGTATTCAATCAGCCATCCGCTTCTTGATGGCAGCCGACGACTGCTTGCTCAGAAAGATTGTGACTTTCTGGAATTCTACATTACTCTGGTTGGAAAGCCTTTTGACACACCGCCATCACTGACACCACGCCTGTTCAACCTGAGGCCAGGTAGCAGAATCTTTGTAGATCCAAAAACACATGGTCGGCACACACTGGAATCCATCGAGTCCACCGACAATGTTGTTTTTGCCGCAACAGGGACCGGTGAGGCACCGCACAATGCCATGGTTGCTGAGCTTCTTGGTCGGCACCATCACGGAAAGCTTGCATCTATTGTGAGCGTCCGATATCGCCGGGACTTGGGGTATCTCGCTGCACATCGTTTGCTTGAAAGCTGCTTCTCAAACTATCGATATATTCCGTTGACTACCCGCGAAGAGGAAAACATCGATGTCAGCAAGGTGGACTTCGTCGGAAAGCTCTATCTTCAGGACATATTCTCGTCCGACATGCTGTCGGATCGACTTGGCTGGGAACCGGATCCTGCAAACACGCACGTGTTCCTGTGCGGTAGTCCCTTGATGATTGAGGTCCCTGTGCATGGTGATGACGAAAACATTTTTCCGAAGCCGACCGGAATGATTGAGGTACTCACTCACCGAGGATTTCAGCCAAACTACCCGCGAGTTCCTGGCAACGTTCACTTCGAAAAATACTGGTAGTAATTCCGGGCAACTCCCGCCTGATCAGAGCACGAAACTACGGTGATGCCTATCGACCGTACCAAATGTCTCAGCCGCACACTGTGTGCGAGTATGGCGCGCCGTGAGTCTTATTGAGCAAGCTAACTCGCCAGCAACCTTGCAGACGTCGATCCAAACAGCGTCCTTCGGCAAGACCGACGCGGGCACGGCACTTGCATTAACCATAGAGTGCCAGTCGGGGCGTTGCGAAGGTTCGACTGCTACTGGTCCGAACGCTGCGGTCGCCGCGTGTGCCCGTCGCAGGCGGAATTCCGTTCTGGCTTTGGCAATGAAGAAAACGAATCAGCCGAGTACCCAATCTTATGGAACGCGAACAGACGACCATTGACGGCAACGAAGCAGCAGCGCTGATCGCGCATGCTACAAATGAGGTCATTGCGATTTATCCCATCACTCCGGCATCGCCGATGGGCGAACTCGCCGATACGTGGTCGTCTCACGGACAGAAGAATATCTTCGGGACTGTTCCGCAAGTCATTGAGATGCAGAGCGAAGCGGGAGCGGCGGGGACTGTGCATGGAGCTTTGCAGGCAGGCTCGCTCACGACAACGTTTACCGCATCCCAGGGATTGCTGTTAATGATCCCGAATATGTTTAAGATCGCTGGCGAACTGACGTCAACGGTCTTTCACATCGCAGCCCGATCCGTCGCAACGCATGCGCTCTCGATCTTCGGAGATCACAGCGACGTCATGGCCGCGCGATCGACTGGCTGGGCGATGCTGGCATCCGGAACCGTTCAGGAAGTACACGACTTCGCTTTGATTGCACAGGCGGCGACGCTGGAAGCGAGAATTCCATTTCTGCATTTCTTCGATGGATTCCGAACGTCGCACGAGATCAACAAAATTGAACGGCTCACAGACGACGACATTCGGGCGATGATCAGTGAACGACTGGTACAGGCCCATCGTGAACGAGGGCTTAATCCGGATCGACCAGTTTTACGCGGCTCAGCTCAGAATCCGGATGTGTTTTTCCAGGCGCGCGAAGCGATTAATCCATTCTATGCGGACTGCCCGGATATCGTTTAGCGAACGATGGATAAGTTCGCGGACCTGACAGGGCGGCACTACGGACTATATGACTATGTCGGTGCTCCGGATGCGACTCGTGTCATCGTGCTGATGGGATCCGGCGCTGGTGCCGTGGAAGAGGTCATCGAACAGCTTTCGAAGGCTGAAGAAAAAGTTGGAGTCCTGAAAGTTCGCTTGTATCGTCCGTTCGCGACTGCCGCGTTTGTCCATGCGTTACCGATGACAGCACAGTCGATCGCGGTGCTTGACCGTACGAAAGAGCCTGGTGCGGTGGGAGAACCCCTGCATCAGGTCCTGATACCATCCACAGCTCCTGCGCAGATCACTCGTCGTCCGATAATCGATAACGGTGTACCGGACTTTGTGAAGCGTGTGACGATGATGATGCTGGAAGGCAAAGGCGACCTGCTGCCGGTCAGTGCCATGCCAGTCGATGGGACATTTCCAACTGGTACCGCGAAGTTCGAGAAACGCAGCATTGCAAAAGAAATCCCCATCTGGGACGCAGACATCTGTATCGAATGCGGACTCTGTACGTTCGTATGTCCGCACGCCGCCATACGTTCCAGAATCATTGCGCCTGATCGTTTGGCGGACGCTCCAGCGGAATTTGCGACGAAGACTTGGTCCGGAAAAGACTTTACCGACCAGTTATTCACAATCCAGGTCGCTCCCGATGACTGCACTGGCTGTGGTGTGTGCGTCGATGTGTGTCCTGCCCGCAGCAAAGAAGCTGCGAGCCACAAAGCGATCAACATGGAACTCAAGCTCGATCATTTGACGCGCGAGCGGGAGAATTTCGACTTCTTCCTCAGCCTTCCGGACAACGATCGAGTGCAGATCGGAGAACCGCAGATCAAGAGCCTTCAATTGCTGCAGCCGCTGTTTGAGTTTTCAGGTGCGTGTGCAGGTTGCGGGGAAACGCCCTACCTGAAGCTCATGAGTCAGTTGTTCGGTGACCGCGCGGTGATCGCAAATGCAACAGGCTGTTCGTCCATTTTTGGTGGGAAAGACCTGGGCATGATGGCAGTTGAGTACGGCAATGTTTACGTCGCACAAGTGGCGATGGGGGCGCAGCCGCTGCAGACGCTGAAAGCGTTCCGTGAAGCGGAATCGTACTCAGGTGATTCGCTGATTATCGCCTTCAGTCCCTGCATCGCACATGGTATTGATATGTCGCGGAGTATGAGTCACCAGAAAGATGCCGTCAATAGTGCATTCTGGCCGCCCTACCGCTATGACCCTCGAAATGCCCACGATCAACAGCATCCATTTCATCTTGACAGCCGCCGGGCAAGCATCTCGTTCCGCGACTACGCCATGAAAGAAGCCCGGTTCGCCACACTCACCCGATCCGACCCGGAAACCGCCGATCGTCTCTTTGATCTGGCTCAACGTAATATTGACGATCAATGGCATTTTTACGAACAGATGGCGGGGATCGAACGAGACGTCGAACAGAAGGAAATCAAAAAATGACGGTTGATTTGTGTACAGAGTACATGGGCCTGCAATTGCCACACCCGATCGTTGCTGCAGCCTGTCCCCTGACCGGAGACCTCGACGTTCTGCGGCGACTCGAAGATGCCGGAGTGGCTGCGGTCGTCCTGCCGTCGCTGTTCGAAGAACAAATCGAACACGATGAAATGGAAAACCACCGATTCCGGGAAGTGCATGCGGAAGCGTTTCCGGAAGCCACGACCTATTTTCCGGAAATGGACGAATACAACAGTGGTCTCGATCAGTATCTGGACCACATTCGAGCGGCGAAAGCTGGAGTTTCGATGCCCGTGATCGCAAGCCTGAACGGCTCGACGCCCGGCGGCTGGGTGCGGTATGCGACACGACTTGAAGAAGCCGGCGCGGATGCACTGGAACTCAACGTGTATCTGGTCGCGAACAATTCTCAGCAGACTGCTGACGAAATTGAACGACACTACATTGAACTTGTACGTACAGTGAAAGCGGCAATTTCGATTCCGCTGTCAGTCAAGATCGGTCCATACTTCAGTTCGCTTCCGAATTTTGCTGCACGGCTGTTCGAATCCGGAGCGGACGGGCTTGTCATCTTCAATCGCTATCTGTACCCCGACATCGACCTTGATACTCGCGAGTTTACGACGGAGCTGACATTAACAACCAGTGATGACGTTCGGGTCCCGTTGCGATGGATCGGGATTTTGCGGGGCGAATTGCCAGCCGCATCCCTGGCGGCGACCAGTGGCATCAATACAACCCATGATGTTGTGAAGCTGCTTCTGGCTGGAGCGGACATCACGATGATTGCAGGCGTCTTGTTCAAAAAAGGACCGGAAGTCGTCTCACAGCTTGTCGAGGGGCTGGGCACGTGGCTTGAGGAGCGTGAATACAATTCGGTTCAGCAATTGAAAGGCAGCATGTGTGCCCGATTCGCAGCCTATCGCCCGGCATACGATCGGGCGAATTACATCGAAACGCTTATCAACTACACCGGACCTGACGATTGAATGGAGGTTAATTGCTTCGACAGATATTGTGCCCGGATCGCCAGGCAAGCCGTGGGCTTGTAACAAACCTAGCCTACGTTCCGCCAGTTCAAGCGCTTTTGCAATGGCAGCGGAAGTTGCTTCAGAGTAGTCTGGCGGAACAGCCACTCGTTGTGCCGGAAACAAATCAGCGCTTTGGGGCACGAATGCTGTCTCCTTCATTTGATGCAGAACAAGAAGCGAACAGTGACCAAATCGAATGATTCGTTCAGCGACTGAACCCAATGGCTCAGCGATTTCATATCAGGGATCGCACCCACTGCACTATTTGCGGTGCTGTGAGAGCTCCGGACTGTCGGCCAATCTCGCGTCCGCTGCGGAAGCAGATCAGCGTCGGGATGGCGCTGATTCGGTAGGCGGTGGCCGTGCGCTGAGCTTCCTCAGTATTGAGCTTCGCGAGAATCGCCTGTGACGCCAGGGAGGCCGCGCTCTGCTCAAACGCCGGGGCCATCATGCGACACGGACCACACCACGGAGCCCAGAAATCGACCAGCACTGGGATTTCCGTCCGCGTAATGAACGATTGAAAACTGGCGTCGTTCAGTTCGACGGAGTGGTCAGGCAACAGACAAGTCTGACACTTTCCACACACCGGCCCGTCCTTATGTCTTTCCTCAGGCACTCGATTGACGGCCAAACAGTTGGCACATACGACTTTCACTGGCCACTCCTCATTTCCTGCGCATTGCTGATCTCGGTGTTCGACTCTCCTTAAAACGCATTGATGCAAAAACTGTGCCTGGTTCAAACACCTGGGCCTGTGTTTGCTGATCACGATCTGGCTAATAGCCCCGCACGCTGGGCCGACGGAATCTGCGTTAATAAAGTCCACGTTCTGGCGAACATCTCGACCTTGTGCATTGACCTGTTTCCATTCAATGTTGCGGCCGCGGCGCGCGATTTGCCCGCTGCGACAGGTGATGGCGGGGGAAGCCATAGGAATTCGACCTGACGACTGCGATTGCGCCTGAGCGGTTCTCGGCAATTTTGCGGAGCGAAGTCTTAAAGTCAATGATGCGGCCCCGTTGTTCAGAGAGGCGATTCGGAAAAACTCATGAAGCCAATTCACTCGCGGCTGTTCTTGAGACCTGAGCACGGTAATCCTGGTGATCTATCCCGAGTGTGCAGCCAGAAGGCGGATGCGTTTATGCCGCAGAAATACTATCAAGACGTACATGTCCGCGCAAGGATCCGGGAATTCATGGGTGCCGGGCCTGCGGTACCAACGGCGATGTTTATCACTGCGGATAGTTCCGAAGCACATGTTCAATATCACCCGAAGGCTGTTGACACTCTGGACGAATGCCTGCGGCGAGGCCTGGAAATTGGGAGATCAATCTGGGACCGGGATTCGCTGCTGATCCATTGAGACATTGAGTACGTCAACTTTGACGATCCTGCACGATCATGGCATCATCCGCTGCAGACGTTTGCGATGCAACTCCCCGTGATTCTGGCCGTCGAACGGTTGTTCTCGCGATATGGGATTCCGTTCCTGCACCTGCTCAGCGGCCGAGGGCATCATTTCATCTGGCATGTTCAGAAAAACTCTCAGGCGTTTAACATGCTCGCAGACATCGGCCGCGTGCCGGAACCGCTGGCAGCCTGCTATCGCCAGCCCTGCGCGGCAACCGGTGAGGCGGTCAAGCCAGCCTTAGCCGCTGCATGGTCGGGTAAAGCCACGAGCAGCACCGGAAGTCGTGAGGCCATCTCGATCGACATTTCTGAATACGGTGATCCGCTGCACACTCGCGGCATGCGAGTGCCATTCAGCGGCTATCTGAAACCGATGCAGCAGTGATGGCGGCTCAGCGAGGAAGTTGCCAATTCGCTCCCTGCGTTGTTCATGATTCCTCTTTTCGAAATGGACGAACGCCAAGGGCTGCTGACCATGCGTGATGTTGGTGCCGTGCTGGATCTGGCGCGATGTGCCTCTGTGCGAATTCCGGAAGCATCCGATGCTGCAGTGCCGTTGATTCAGGCATACAAGGAATCGCCGCTGGCTCGATTTCATCAATTCTTTTACTCACGCGACCAGCAACCGCCGGAAGCATGGCCGCAGACATATGACCGATTGAATCCGGGAGAACTGCCGCCCTGCGTCAGTACGATTCTGGAGTGCCCCAACGATAGACTCCTGAAGCCTGCGGGACTAAAACATCTGGTGCGTGCGCTGCTGGCATCCGCGTGATATCGCAGGTCTGGTTCGTTCAAAATATGAACGGAGTTTTGGTTGGGGAGATGTGTGGTATCGCTACAACGCCTGCTCGCGTGTTGATTTTTATGTACGGATATTTGCGGGACTCATTGCGACCGGGTGCGACAAAGTACGGGATTTAGACTGTCAGGCTGTGAAGGAAAGAGCGCATTGCCCCATATCGGAATGTAGTGCCAATTTGACTGACCTGCGTGAGCGAATCAAACAGCCGTCTGTGCCGACGAGCTGATGATTTCAATTGTTTTCGTAAGAAACTTATCAGAAACAAGGAGAGAGTCTCATGGAGCTCCGACGTGCCGTGTCCTCGCCAATAGGGTTATCGACGGGATGCTTTTATCGAACGCCTATCACCGAATGCCTGGCATGAGTACGAGACGCAGGATTCAGGCTCATTGAAGTCTGTTCGTTCCCCGCCCATCTGGACTATCGCAATCTGGCGGCGGTCAAACAGGCGAGTCAAATGATTCGAGAGCTGGGGCTGAATGCTTTTTCATTTCATGCCCCTTTCGCCGAACACATTGATATCACGGCATTGAATACCCATCACCGAAACGTCGCGCGTGATGAAATCTTCAAGGCTGCCGACGCGGCTGCCGACGCGGCCGCCGAACTTGGCGTTCAGTATCTGGTGATTCATCCCGGACCGGAACGAAACGAAACGAAATCCCAAAGCCTGAGCGTTTTGAGTGAATGGAGAACGCTGCAGCAACGTTGAATGATTTGAGTCGGCACTGTCAATCAGCAGGGATTGGCCTCGTACTGGAGAATATACTGCCCCATCTTTTCTCAGGGCACATTTGCGACCTGCTCTGGATTCTGGGAGCTTTGGAGACCACTGATGTCGGTATTTGCCTTGAAACCGGACACGCGAGTCTTTCCGGTGACCTGAAAACTGTCGCGCACAAATTGTCCGGTCATCCGTGGATGGTGCATGCCAGCGACAACAATGGGACTTTTGATGACCACCTGCCGCCGGGTGATGGAAAGATTGCCTGGACTCCTCTCTGGCATCAACTGGACGACGCGCACTTTTCAGGAACCATCATCCTTGAAATTGCAGGCGGTGATTCAGTCCCTGTCACGCGGGAGAGAGCGATTCGTGGTCGCGAATTCCTGGAACGCCTGACGCAGGATGGAAATCATGACGGCACCTGAACAAGTCATCTGGAGGTGTTGCGGCGAGCATTCAGGATTGACTCAAATCAGGATTTGGGCCATGCTGTTGGAAACATGGAAGTGTGCGTAATAACCACTACGAAGGTTATTGATCGAGCGATCCTGAGGTCGCTGTCTGTTTCGATGTGCCAGCAGCGTAACAGCAGGAACTTCGTCCTGTGTGGTTAGAAGAAACTGCGTTAATAACTGACGACGGGAATGGGTCGATGCCTCAGGAAAAGAAACTGCATTGTCCGTGGTGACTGGCGGTCTGGCGAGGAATGGGACAAGTCGCACTTATTGGTACCGGGTTGCTCGGCGAGATTCCTCACATCTTTTCTCAGTCTCCATTTTCGGCTGCTTCTCTGGGTGTCCTGCGTGTGTTCACGACCATCGCTGGAATAGATCTGGATTTTTCTGAACTGGAGAGGCAGTCCCACGATCTGGAACAACAGTTGACACAACTTCGGCACCAGCTTCAGGAAAAACTCGCGAGCCGCCAGCAGGCTGCGAGCCGCTTTGGCTTTTCGGTGGACACCTGACTGTCCATGAATTCGAAACCGCGCTTCGACTGACTTCGTTCTTCCGGAAATACGCGAATACCCACGTGCCCCACAACGATCAATTGCCCGGTTAATTACGCCTGAAAATCGTCCGTTGACACCCAGTATTAACAACCAGGTCCGTCATCGTGCAACCAGGATGCGTTCCGTATCGCCGCCGCGTCCTTCTCCACCGTACTTTGATTTCGAGGCTGTCGGTACCTCCCGCTCAACGGGATCCTGCGTCGTTGGTTAGCCGTCAACGAGAACACCGTTGACAAGTCTGGTGGATTCTCTCAGCAGCGTTTTCAGTCTACTCATACTGATGCGCGGAACTGGTTCTGCTGATCGCACAGCATTCAGCACTTCGAAAAGGCGGAAGGGACGCTGGACCCAGGTGACGTTGGGGAACGCGGACTCCTGAAGAAAGTAGTTTTTGTCCATTCGTGCAGTGAGAATAACGACTGCCATGTGGTCAATGCCCTGATACTGCAACCAGTCCAGCACGCCTTCGCCTTCTTGATCGGGCAATTCCCAACTGAGGATCAGGACGTTGTAAGGAGTCCCGTTGCTCAATTCTTCGATACAACTGATTCCGTCATGAACCGTGGTCACCTGGTAACCAGAGCGTTGAAGAAATTGTTTGAAAAGCTGGCAGCACTCCTGCTGCTCTTCGGCAATCAGTATCTGTGTTGGCATCGGCAAACTCCCGATTGATAAGGACTGTCGGCATCCAGAACATAAACACCGGCCACACAGTGAAACTCGTTCACCGAATGTCAGTAGCTGCAGAGAAAACGACTGCGGTGAATATGGTACGCAACGTCTCAATGTCAGAGATATTCGACTGTTGGACAAAACGTTTCATGCACGCGACCGCTGCCGCATGACGGATCGACAACCAAGCGGTTAACCACCAATCTGACGCCAGACACGCGGCGCGCAAGTTCCTGGGCCATTTGTTTTTGATAAAAGCTATCGACATGCCCTTCCAGCACAAGCATTCCCGCAGAGCAGCGGGCACTGATCGCTGAAGCAGAGAAGCCGAATTGACATCGCAGACGATTCTGAAGCTGAACCTGAGCAAGGCGATCCTGCTCTCCAGACTGATCCCTGACATCGCAGTCCCGTTCCATTTCCTGTGTCACGTTCATTTCACTTTTCTCCTTCTGGAACACTCAAAAGTTACACTTGCCCCAACACACGACGATTTAACCATCGTTGCATCGTTTTGGGAATCGCAGGGAGCGCCATTCTGCGTCTAGCAGAAACCACTATTCTGCCTTGGTGCGTTCCCAATGTGTTGCAATACGTGTTATTCTTACGACGTTCGCTTTTCGGTATAGCCGTCGGCCATCGAGGTGTCAAAACAGGCCTGTTTCCTCATGACAAGGGTGCAAATGGCAAAGAAGAGTCGTAAAAGCCAGTCTATAAACACAGACTCTCCGCGACCAAAGGCGCAGGGAACAAAAGTAGCTGTTTCGGAGGCCGAGGGCGGGCTGGTCGCGTCCACAGCGCAATCAGCAGAAACAGCCGACACGGGGGGGCAGAGGCAGATTCTCATCGTGGGGATCGGCATGTCGGCGGGCGAGCTGGAAGCCTGCAAGAAATTCCTGACGGCCATGCCGTTGGACAGCGGTGTTGCCGTCGTTCTCGTGCCGCATCCTGATCCCAACCATGAAAGCATGATGGCCACGTTGCTGGGCAGGCGAACAGAGACGGAATATCAGTTTCACTGTTATCGACGGAATATGGTGCTGCGGCGAATTCAGCGGCGCATGGAGATTCGACAGATACAACAGTTTGCCGACTATCTGAAGTATATACGTGTAAATCCTCAAGAGATTCAGTTGCTGTGCGATGATCTGCTGATCAGCGTCACAGGGTTCTTTCGAGATCCCGCAGTGTTTCAGGATCTGGAAACGAAGGTCATTCCGACCCTGATTCAGCGACATCAGTCACAGGCCGCTCGGCAAGGATCCGAAAGCGTCACTGACAGCCTGTCAAACGAAGCGGAAAACTCGGTGCGAGTCTGGGTTCCGGCGTGTGCGACCGGAGAGGAGGCGTATTCCATCGCGATGTTGCTGTTTGAGAGATTCTCCGCAGAGAAACTGGCTCCTGATTTTCAGTTGTATGCGACGGACGTGAACGATGATGCGCTGGAAACTGCTCGACAGGGAATCTATCCGGATGCGGCGATGGGAGATGTCTCTTCGGATCGGTTGAAACAGTTCTTCGTTCGGGCGGACGAGCATCACTTTCGAGTGAGTAAGAAGCTTCGTGAATCCGTTGTTTTTGCACGCCACAACCTGATCAGCGACGCACCGTTTTCAAAGCTGGATTTCCTCGCCTGCCGCAATCTGCTGATTTACCTGGAACCTGAGGTGCAGCAAAAGGTGATTGCGCTGTTTCATTTCTCGCTGCGTCAGGACGGATACCTGATGCTGGGAGGATCGGAGACAATTGGCCGCGCTGTGGATCTGTTCGCGCCTGTGTCGAAGAAATCCCGAATATATCGCCGCACAGGGCCGAGACGACACGATCTGATGGAGCTGCCCATTGTGGTGAGCAACAAACCGCAAGACACGACGTCGAGCCCCCGACCTTCGCCTCGGCAGCCGATTGGATTCATTGAGACGCTCAATCGCTTTCTGTTAAAGAAATATGCGCCCGCTTCGGTACTGATCACACGACGATACGAGATTCTGAGTCAGCAGGGACCGCTGGCAAACTACCTTGAGTTCCCTTCCGGCGAACCGACACATGACCTGCTGGCGATGGCCCGGCAGGGTCTTGCCACCAAAATTCGTGCCGCTGTTCACGATACCCTGCGGACCGGGCAGCCGACGGTAGACGAAGACAGTCATGTGAAACTTGACGGTGCCTACGGTCGGTGTCGCGTGACAGTGACTCCAGTTAATGACTTGAAGGAGGCGGACGGATTGCTGCTCGTCACATTTGAAGAACTGGCAGTGGAATCGACGAGTCAGCCGATGGGTGACGGCAATCCGGCCGGAGCGACCGAGGCTTCGCTTGTCGATCAGCTTCAGCATGAGCTGAAGGCGACAACGGAAGATCTGCAAAGTACGATCGAGGAACTCGAGAACGCCAATGAAGAACTCACCAGAGTCAACAGCCAACTGCAGGAAAAAGTGCAGGAGCTCGATCAGGCCAATTGTGATGTCTCCAATCTCATGGTCAGTGCCGACATTGCCACACTGTTTCTGGACGATCAACTTTGCCTCCAGCGATTTACAACTCCGGCGGCACGATTGCTGAATCTGCGAGACACGGACATCGGGAGACCATTTCGCGATTTTGTTCCGACACTGCACGACGAATCACTTCCGAATGACTGTCGTCGTGTCCTTCGGGAACGATCATTTGTCGAAAAGGAAGTCTGGAGTCTCGAGCCACAGACAACGCGCACATTTGAATCGACAGCCGGACAAACGGATGCAGAATCAGCCAGACGATGTTATCTGCGTCGCATTGTTCCGTACCGTTCGGGCGACCAAAGCATTCAAGGCGTTGTGATTACACTGCTGGACATTACGTCGAGAATCGAATCCGAGGCGGAAGCACGGAAGCTGGCCACCGTTCTGAGAGACTCCAATGACGCGGTTATGGTCCTTGATCTGAACGGTCAGATTACGACCTGGAATGCAGGCGCTGCTCATTTGTACGGTTACATGGAATCCGAAGCGTTGCAGCTTAACATTCTGGATATCGTCCCGGACGAGGAACAGGAGACAATGCGGGCGATGCTGGTGCAGATCAGGGGCGGCCGACACGTTGATTCGTTTGAATCGAAGCGAACGACAAAGGACGGTCGCGTACTCGACGTATGGCTGACGGTGACAGTCCTCACGGATAACCGGAATCGTCCTGCTTTCGCGGCAACGACGGAACGGGATGTCACCAGCAGGACTCAGCAGGGCAAAGATCACGCAAAGCTCGATGCCCTGCGATCTGCCGAACACTATAAGTCGGCAGAAGAACTGCGCGCGATCCTGGACGCGACGATCGATGCTGTGATCACAATCAATCAACAGGGTATCATGGTGCGAATCAACGCGGCTACTGAACGATTGTTTGGATACGGATCACACGAATTGATCGGACAGAATGTCCGCATATTGATGACATCCCCCGACCGTGAAAATCACGACGGGTACATTCAGCATTATCTGGAAACCAAAGAAGCTCGTATCATCGGTATCGGTCGTGAAGTCCGTTGCCAGAGAAAGGACGGTTCAATATTTCATGGCGAACTTTCGATCAATGAAGTCGATCACCTTGGACTCTTTACCGGGATGATTCGCGATATCTCAGAGCGGCGAAGGCTTCAGAACGAGATTCTGCGAGCTGTGTCTGAAGAGCAGAGACGCATCGGCCAGGACCTGCACGATACTGCCGGCCAGGACCTTGCTGGATTGGCCTATCTGATTAAAAGTCATCTTGCATTTCTGGAAGAATCTACCGGCAAGGAATCGTTTTCTGATTCTTCCGGTGCATGGATGTCCAGCGAACTGATCACCATGCGAAACACCAGTGACGCGATCCTTGGTCTGCAGCGCAAAATCCGTACAGTGATCCGGGGACTGGCACCTGTTGATGTCAGTGGAGACGGATTGATGGCCGCACTCACAGATCTGACCGCCGGTATCCGCGAACTGCATCACATCCGTTGTGACTTTCTTTGCGCTAAACCCATCCTGCTCAATGACAATCAGCTCGCCACACATCTTTACCGCATTGCCCAGGAGGCGATCAATAACGGTATCCGACATGGGGGCGCCAGCGAAATCTCCGTGAGCCTTGAAGAAAGTGACGGCTGCATTATCCTGACGATTCATGATGACGGCTGCGGGATCGACTTTAAACAGTTGACCGAAAATGGCGGTTTTGGGCTGCATATCATGAACTACCGTGCCAACCTGATGGGAGCCAAATGTTCCATTCAGCCTGGACGCAATGGTGGCACAACGGTTTGTTGTCGCCTGCCACGAAGTGAAAGTGGAGCGCAATGAAGACTGACAAGAAATCTTTCAAGATCCTGATTGTCGATGACCATCCGTTGATTCGGGTTGGTGTCACCGCTCTACTTTCCCGGCAGTCGGATCTGGAGGTCTGTGGCGAAGCGATCGATGTCGATGAAGCCATTGCACAAGTCGAACGACTTCAGCCTGATCTGATGATTCTGGACATGTCGCTGCAATCGGGCACCGGACTGGATGTCATCAAACGACTGCGTCAGACCTCGGGCAGCAATAGCACAAGAATCCTTGTCCATTCAATGTACGAGGACTCCGTATATGCCGAGCGTGTTCTGCAGGCAGGCGCAAACGGATATGTGAACAAGGGAGAATCTCCGGATGTACTGCTGACTGCGATTCGTCGGATTCTGTCCGGGAAAGTGTACTTGAGTCCCCAGATGACGGATCGGATACTTGAACGGTCGATTGGTCAGCGTTCACAGGTGGGCGTGGATCCGATTCAGCAGCTCACAGATCGCGAATTAGAAATCTTCCGCATGATCGGTGAGGCCGTGCCGACTCGAGATATTGCCGAACAATTATTCCTCAGCGTCAATACGGTCGAGACCCACCGGTCCAACATCAAAAAGAAACTGGGGGTCAGCAACGCGCCAGAACTGAGTCAGCGGGCTGTGCAGTGGGTCCTGGAAAACGGATAGCGGCATTGCTCGGCTCAAGCCAACTATTCCAATCAAAGAATCCGGCAAGTGCCCGCTAAAGGCCGGATGCAGCGGCTCGACGGCTATTCCCAGGTAACCTCCGGCAGCCTTGGCTGGAGCCGCTGGCTCCCTGGCAGTTGCGGAAGACTCTTTCGCAGGCTTCTTTTCCTGGGCCGCAGGCTGATCCTCCTGCGCATTGACGGAAACAGACTGAGCCAACAACAGAGCCTGAAGACCCAATACAATGAACGTGGTTCGTGTTTTTCTCATGCGAGTTCCTTTCAATCAAAAATCAGTTCAAGGATGTCCGCTGAGGACTTTAGAAGTTCCGCCAGCGTCTAAACTGCGCTGCGGTATGCTCTGACGCGATACGGATTCAGCCGCTTTGCACGTGTGGAAGGTCAGCGATCTCCAGTGTTAACCTGGAGACGGCATGTCTACTCGTTCGTGCCGTTGTCGCATGTGTCAAATGTTGCTCGGTCATCGTGGTTCCAGACTCTGGAGTGAAGCGGGCGCACTGCCACTCCTGTATTGATGGATCGGGTGGCCGTGGCCGGACGGAGCGCAGGAAGCCCCGGGATTTCCTGCGCTCCCAGCCCCGGCCACACATCAATCCGTGTGTGACGCAGCATTAGCCTTTGATGGAAACTTTCTTTGGTCGCGCCTCTTCCGACTTTGGCAGAACTACGGAAAGAACTCCGTTTGTGTACTCCGCCGCGACTTCTTTCTCGCTGACCCCACATGGCAGCGTGACAGTTCGTGAGAAGGTGCCGGAGGAACGCTCCACTCGATGAAACGTCTTGCCCTTCTCCTCTTTTTCTTCCTGGCGACTGCCGCTGATCGTCACGGTATTCCCGTGCACTTCAACATCCAGATCCTTCGAATCAACGCCCGGAATATCCATCCGGATTTCAAATCGATCCGAATCGAAACGGGCTATGCAAATACAGACTGTGGATCAGGGTTCTCGTTACTTTGATCTACGCACGCCTCAAGCCTTCTTCGACAAGAATGTGTCCGCCTGTCTCAACATGTCCCTTAGTGGCGCGCACCCGGCATCCCATGTCCGTATGGACTTGCTCCGTGGATAACACTTATTGTATCCACAGAAAATCACCCAGGCAGAGGACGAGAGATAGTAAGTCATACAACGTTCGCCGGTGCATCTGTAATCGCGAGTCTGGCATTTCTGCTGTTTTTCGGATGCGGAGTAGCAAATTCGGGATCGGGATTCGCCCTTCCGGACGGAGACATTGAACGTGGAAAAACGACCTTTGTGGGGCTCAGTTGCCAGTCCTGTCACACAGTTTTGGGAGTGAACTTTCCAGACGTGGAGAACAGCGGCGAGTTGATTGTCGCCCTCGGTGGGAAAACCACACGAATTCAAACCTATGGCGATGATACTTCTAACTTTGATGCTGCGCGTTTTTCTTCGCACGCGTAGGGCAACTTGTGGCTATCCCTGTGATCGTTGTGTTCTCAACATGGACAAATCAATTCTTAGGCAAGCGACGCCTTGAATCTCCGAAGCTTAAAAAATTCAGCACGGTCGAACTGAGAAATGTTTTTTTCCTGAGTGAAGGCTTCGGATTTACGACCGGTGTTTGCCGTTTGACACCAGGGCCGCGGAATGCATTTGCCGCAGTCGGATATCTGACAGGAAAACGTCAGGGCTCCAGGTACCGTGCGAATAAGGAACAACTCTGCCCGTCAGAGTGCGGATTCGCCACGGTTGGAAATGAAGATGGCTCTGTATCGACACATTGAGAGCATCAATGAATTTAAGGCCACAAACAATTCTGAGTGTGCGTGGAATAAATATTGCTTTCGCCTGAATCCTGACAACAACGCTGGAACGCACTGCAGGAATTACCACCGATACTTTAGTGTGCACTTGGTTTTGCATAATGGGCTTCCTCCGATGAATGGACGACTTCGCATTGCGGTCGCTGATGATGAGCCAGACATGCGTCGGTTTCTGTGCAGGGTTCTGGCCCATGAAGGGCATCAGGTTGTCGTGGCTGCCGAATCCGGTCGTCAACTCATCCGCGAGTGCCAACAAACGCAGCCGGACCTTGTGATCACAGACATCGCAATGCCAGACATGGATGGTTTACAGGCGATTCATGAGATCTGCGTTACCAAAGCCGTCCCTTCGATTGTTATCAGCGCCAAATCAGAGGACGACCTCCTCGTTCGTGCCAGCAATGAACTCGTTTTCGCGTACCTTGTCAAACCAATCAAAATGGATGACTTACGGCCGGCGATCTGGCTGACCATGCGACGGTTTACTGAATTTACTCGGTTGCAGGCGCAACTGACCGGGAAAACATGAGGTGTCGCAGGTTGCAAGGACAACGGATAGAGATTCAAGAAAAGTCACCTTGTGCGGCCTTGCAGCCAGTGGTGTGATATTGAGCTCTGGGAAAACGAACGACGGGATCTTGAAAAGGCATTTAAGGATCACCGAGAGGTATAATCTTCCCATGCATCCGCAATTCGCGACAGAGAGTGTGCAACGAATGCGCATGAATCGGCGTTCGCGGCCTTCGAGGCGGGGGAAACGGGAGAAGAACTTCCCGCGATGGCGATTGCGCATCAAACTGAGTCGAATGAGCAGGCGCAACAAAGCAGTGCGCACGAATGGATCCGACATCATTATTCGGTGATGACCGATTGGTCCCTGCTGATAAAAGCCATGGATTGTCAAATGTAAAACCTATGAGTGTGCGTGTTTAAACATGCAGTCTTGCCGCTATCGACAATCAGATGGACTTCAAATCCGACGGAAACCGCCTCATCGTGAGTGGCCATCAATCCTTCTTCGCGATCGACTCAACAGCACGCTTTGGCGAACGGTCCGGTCAGTCATGCTCGCTCGACTGCTGACTGCACATTCAGTAGCAGTGAGTCTCCTACTCGTCCGTTTCTTCGTCAAGGCCGTCACAACCGGAACGCTACAGACCGAGAAGTCGGCAGAATCGCCAAATTGGTGACAGACCGAGCGTGTTCGCTTGCCGATGGGAAGAGCGAACTGCGCCGCTTGTTTCAAACCCTACGCAGCAAGTCATCCGCCGACGAGGTTCCTGCGAAGACAGTGGTCAGAGGTGCAAGATAAGGTTTCATAATGCGGGCACAACTTTCGGCTACATGCCAGTTTTGCATCTTGCTTATTCTGGTTTGCGGATGTGCGTCCAATCGTCCTATCAAAGTCGCCAATTCTGCAACTCTCGTCGCACCAAGTCCGGTGGCATCCAGCAACCGTGACGTGGCGGGTGAGTTAGTGCCAAGTTCACCATCGATCCAGCAGGTCGGATTTGAATCGACGAAGACTGCGCATTCGGAGAATGATGCCGAGACACTTCCGTCCGCTTTCAGTGATGTAACGCTGGCAACTCTCGAACAGACGGCTGTCGATCAGAATCCTCGTCTGATCCGGCTTTACCAGGAATAACAGGCAGCTACCGCGCGTTCGCAGTATGTCAACAAGCTGCCAGATCCCAAGGTGGGGGCGAACGTCTTTGGGAACCCGATAGAGACGGCTTCCGGATCACAGCGAGCCAACATGAACCTGAGCCAGATGATTCCCTGGCTGGAAAAACTGAATGCCGATCAACAACGGGCTTGCTTTGAAGCACTCGCCATTCGATCGGAATTTGCCGCGGAACGACTGCGCGTTGTGGCGGGTGTGCGAACGGGCTGGTATCGGCTGTACGTCATCGACAGGCAGATTGACACGGCCAATGCCAATCAGGAACTTCTTGAATCGCTTATCGATGTGGCCAACGCTCGTATTGCAACCGGCAAAGCGTCGCAGGGTGACGTGCTGTTGGGGACACTGGAGTTTTCGCAGGTCGAAGAACGCCTGCTGACCTTGCGTAAACAACGCAAAAGTGTCGAAGCGGAAATCAATCGACTGGCTGCTCGACCTGTGCAGACGCCGATTCAGTCTCCAGTCGACCTGACTGTGGGTGTTCCCGAATTGACTGTTGCTGAAATCCATCAGCTTGCGTTGAACTCTCAGCCGGAAATCGATGCAGCGCGACTACGCACGCAGGCGACGCGCTGGGGTATTGAGTCGGCTCGACTTAGCCGTCGTCCTGAATTTGCCCTCTCTGCCAGTTACTTCGTCACGGACAACAATCGCCCTGCATCGACCGTTGTGAACGTTGGACAGGACCCATGGGCGCTGGGTGTTCAGGTGAGCGTACGGATCTGGCGAGACAAGTGATGCGATGAAAAACGAGGCCAACTGGAAGCATCAGGCTGCGCATCGTTCGGTTGACGAGCTTTCAGACCGATATGATGCCATGATTCTTGATATGCTGACAGAAGCACAACGAGCTGCAGAAACCGCAAACCTCTATCGCACAACCATTCTTCCGCAAGCCCGACAGACTCTCGCGGCGGATCAGGATTCCTATTCCAACGGAACGGTGGAATTTGATCGAGTCATCCTGGACTACCGCAGTGTGTTGACGCTTGAACTCGGGTATCAGAAAGCAATCGGTGACCTTGCTATCGCAAATTCGATGCTGCAGCAAGCAGCGGGGCAAGACCTTGAGTTCTCCGGGAAGCTGCTGTCTGAGCAAAAGCCCGAATAGCACTTGCATCGGCAGCAATACGAAATCGGACGACACTTACGCGTCGCCCTGTGTCCTGTTGCGGCGTAGAATCCACGTCGTGTTCACGAATACTGTCAATTCCCGCGATATGTGGTGAGTCGCCGATGTTCCATGTTGTTCGTTTCATAATCGTCTGCGGCACCGCACTCATGCTGCTTGCGCAACCGGTCTATGCGAACTTGACAGTGAACTGCGGCTGTCAGTTTTTAGGTTCTGCTGTGTGTTCGAAGCATCCGGCGAGCTGCCGCTGCTGTCTGGCTGCAATGGACAAAGCGTCAAAGGGATGTCCGCACTGTCAGGAATCAAAGAGCGATTCAAAAAGTGCCGATGCAGAGGATAGGATTTGCCATTGTGGCGACTCTTCGCCCGTTCCGAATCCTGCCGCAAACATTCCTGAGAAGTCGGGTTCAGATAACCTGAATTTGTCCATGAATGCCCCTGCTGATTCTATCGCAGCAGTCCGCATGATTCGGGCTGCTCACGCACATCCGCAGTTGCTTGCGGTCGCAGCATTGGTCAATAACTTCACGCAGGTTGCCTACTGCGTCTGGCTGATCTAGCAACGAATTGCGCCTAATCTGGCAATCTTGTTTACTTGCCATAGAAGTCAGGTTGGATGCTCCGGCCTGAGATTCGTCTTACGCAATTTGTTCAGGAATCGCCGCATGTCGATACACTCCCCACAAACCTCAGCTGCTCCCGCCATCAGCGACAGTTCTCATCCTCGTGCCAGATCTGTGAGCTGGCTATTCGCTGATCCCGGTCGGTTCGTTTCAAAGTCAAATCGAAGCAAACCAGCGCCTGCTGTTCATCGTCCCCATGATCGTGCTGACGAACCTGCTGCTGATTTACCTTGAGTTCCGCAATATCACGGTTGCTCGATTATCTTCCTGCAGATTCCCGTCGCCTTTGCGGGCGGCATGATCGGCCTTGGGATTCCTGGAGTGGAGATGAACACCGCCATCTGGGTTTGATGCATCTCCCTGTTTGGGATCGCAGTCGATGACGGCATCGGGATCGTCACTTACCTGCAGCAGATTTTTCGACGCCGAAAACTGGAACGTATCGAAGACATTCACGAAGCAACTGTCGAAGCTGGTCTGCGGCGAATTCGCCATTGTCTCATCACTGCGTTTACCACCTTCGCTGCGTTGCTGCCTGTTATGTACACGACCGGCCGAGGCGCGGATGTCGCCAAAGCGATGGTGCTCCCGGTGTTTTCCGGTATGTTCATTGAACTGATTTCCTTGTTTGTCGTTCCGGTCCTGTTCTGCTGGTATATGGAATCCCGCATGAACCTCGGGCTGGCCGACGAACGCTGGGAAGCTCAGACGAGTCCGAAGCCGACGGCCGAGTGAAAAAACCTAAGGTTGCGGACAGCGTAGTAAGCTCTTTCGTGCCTGCCGTGGTGTTGATCGATGAGTTTTCAGCAGGCGTGCGACCTGAAGACAAACACTAGCAAATCAAAGCTCTCAAGGCAGAGAGCCGCATCGTGGTCACGGCGGGATACGGGATCAATGATGAGCCCACTCTCGCCGAAGCGAATGTTGAGATCGCCATGGGATCTAAGACAGACACGGCCATCGAATCGGGCAATATAAAGTCCACGAGTATGTCTTCTCAGAACAAGACACTCGTACAGATTTTCATTCTACAGATGTCCTGGGATCCGGAACTTCACTAGTTACTTGAGCTGGAAGCTTTTCTGAAAATGGCACGTCGGTGGAATTTTCATTTTCAAAACCAACAAGAAGCTTATCTGCCACATGAAATACCGGTACACTGGCTGCCATAGTCTGATGCTGTTCAACAATTCGAGACAGTCTTCCTGCGCTCGCAGAATCGACAGCAATGTCACGATAGACAAGTTCAAGCCCAGGGTAGGCCTTCATGAATTCAGGTAACCAGTCCTTTACTGCTGCGTAGTGCGAACAGCCCGTCCGGATGAAAACTTCCATCTGCAGCATGCCGTGTCACGGCGAACGACCGAGATTCCTCCTCGCGCCGCTTTTAGCCCATCAACGGCTGACATGACTCCGGACAATTCCCGGTCGTCCTTGCGAAAATAGACTTCAATCAGGACTGAACGAAGCTGGGGTGTCAGACTTGCCTGACCGCCTGTTGCATGCGATGCCGACAGGGTTAGCAAGATCAGCAAAGTATAACGAAAGCACTGTTGCAGCAGACTTCGGCCTCGCCATTCAAGAATTGATGACCTGTTCATGGTTATGACCCGATGAGATTCTGAGTGAGTTTCTTTTGCGCGAACATTTCCAGGAAGCTTTCGGTGCTGACCGATCCGGAAGATTCAGGGAGATCGATTCTCACCGCTTACGCGGCAACACCGATCGCAGAACCAGGAATAGTCGGCAATCGATTTTCGTTCTGCCGCACATTGTGCCTATGTGCACAGAAACGTGCCCTTGCCTCATCCGGGGAGATCGGGATACAGGTCCAGTCTGAATCCCAGGGAGAAATCAGCAACGCTGCAACACTTCTTGTCTTGCTCCACTATGGCCTCAACGCTTTTGAGATGCTCCGCTTCGGATTATCCTCCCGCGAGGTTCGACAGCGTGCCACACTATTAATGATCATTCTGTTTTTTCTGCGTCAATCGGAACGAAAGATGATTGGCCATTCTTTGCTCGCCGATCCAATCTGACCGCCGAACACCGTATCGCTTCGAAAGAAAACCTCAATGACCAACCAACCAACCGTGGCAATCGTGTATGCGTCCATTCACCACGGCAATACTCGCAAACTCGCTGAATCGTTTGCCGCAGCACTTTCAGCAGACCTGTATGCGATCGACGAGATCGGCCAGGCAGATCTGACGCAGTACGACCTGGTCGGTTTTGGGTCTGGTATCTATTTCGGCAGGAATCATTCATCGCTGCTTAAGCTGGTGGATTTATGGCAGAAACCACCGCGCAGGGTGTTCATCTTTTCAACAGCCGGATTGCCTTTTTTGAAATGTTTTCAGCATGCGTCTCTGCGGCGACGGCTCAAGACAAAAGGCTGCGAGGTTGTTGCCGAATTCAGTTGCCGTGGCTGGGATACCGTTGGCCCGCTGTGGTTCATTGGTGGCATTAATCGGAAACATCCCGACTCAAGCGATCTGAACCGGGCAACTGAGTTTGCCAGACGAATGAAGCCGGCCGTTTCAGCTTCCTAATCCTACAACTCGACCTTCCCCGTCCACATCGATCTTCAGCGCAGCGGGCTCGCGCGGCAGGCCGGGCATCAGGCTGATTCCATCAGTAAGGACGAGAACAAAGCCAGCCCCGGCAGCCAGCCGAACCTCTCGAACTGGCAGTTGGAAACCGGAGGGCCGTCCGAGTTTCTCTGGATTATGCGACAGCGAATACTGAGTCTTCGCAATACAGACCGGCAGATTTCCATAACCTAAACGAGCAAGATCGTCCAATTGATCCCCGACGCCTTCCCGATAATCAACACCGTCAGCGCCATAGGCATGTATCGCAATTTTCTCAATCTTCTGTTGGAATGACGACTCCAGAGCATAGAGACGCTGAAACTTGGTGGCGGAGGAACACGCATCAATCACAGCATCCGCTAAATCAAGCGAACCTTCGCTGCCCTCACTGAACGCGGAGGTTTGTGCAACGTGCCCGACACCCAATTCGCGCAACTCAGCTCGCAGTAACTTCAATTCTGCAGCGGTGTCGGTGGGGAACTGATTGATTGCGACGACCACGGGAATTCCATACGCACGAAGATGGGCAAGATGTCCTTCAACATTCTTTAATCCCGCCTTCAATGCACTCAGATCTTCCAGCAACAGCGCATCGGGCAATGGCCGACCGGGACGAACTTCAAATTGTCCGCTGTGAAACTTGATCGCTCGCACCGTGCAGACAAGGACTTCAGCATCAGGACGAAGTCCGTTTGCACGACACTTGATGTTGAAGAATTTTTCTGCTCCCAGATCGGATCCAAAACCACTTTCTGTCACGATAAAGTCTGCCAGTCGCAGTGCCGACAGATCAGCGATCACGGAACTGTTTCCGTGGGAAATGTTCCCGAATGGACCGGAATGTACGAACGCTGGGGTGTGTTCAGATGTCTGCACAAGATTAGGCCGCAGAGCATTTCGCAGCAACGCCGCCATCGCACCGGCAGCGCCAATCTGTTCGGCCGTTATGTAAGCACCATCCACCGATTGTGCTACCACA
>Ga0335397_10002536_pt1 | contig 24919 bp, 15 predicted proteins | sample MAT04_FD_205740 | JGI IMG/M metagenome (GOLD analysis project Ga0335397, IMG submission 205740) | Freshwater microbial communities from Lake Fryxell liftoff mats and glacier meltwater in Antarctica - MAT-04 (spades assembly) (version 2) ... | reverse complement strand
TTCTTCAAAAAAAACTCCAACAAATTCTATCGGCAGATTTTACAACCGGTGAATATATATCAATTACATAACGACGCTGCTATCCGTAGTCTTCAAAAAATAAGCCTATCCCCATCATTGGCTGAGGCTCAGCCAGGCAAGGTTGGCGAAATGTACCTATAAAAAAAAGCCAGGCCTACTGGAACTAAATTTAATCTAGTTCCGGTAGCTTTACACTATGTGCCACCCTGCTACAAAATCCTGCTCCCTGTAAACAATTTGCAGAGCCAGCTAATAAAAATTAAAAAGACAGGAAACTGAATTTTTGTATTGATGCACCTTGTAAAAAAAAGGTCAATTATTTGTATAAAAATAAAAACACATTAATTTAGCCAATCATAATCTTAAATAAAATATGATCCCACCCAAAAATACGCAGGTGATTGAATTCCCAGCTTCAACGATGTGGTTTGATGAAAATGGAATTCTCTGCTCCGTTGCTAAAAAAGTGTCTCCACAAACGGTAGAAGAAGCAAAAAAGACGATGGAGGAATTAAGAATGATAACTGGCGGGAAAAAAAATTGCCTGCTTTCTGACAGCACGGATTCCACTCCTCTTAACAAAGAAATGCGTTACTATGCTGCCAAAGTAATTCCGGAAATTGCGAAAGCAATTGCAATAATTTCCCGGTCTGCAGTAGGAAAAATGGTTGCAAATTTATTTTTCAGTATAAAAAAACAGCCTTACCCGGTACAGATATTTACTGATGAAAGGGAAGCGAAAGAATGGTTGAAGCAATATTTATAAAATCAAATTAGCAATGGCGAATTTTTCTTTTTCCAAATGGATTAAAAATGTTTCTATCGCAAAGAAATTATACTCTGTGGTAGGCATTATGGCTGTTCTGATTGCTGTTGAACTGGGCACACTTTACTTTGCTGTTAAAACGCTTTCGTCAGTGAGAGCTTTTGTAGGTGCTGAAGGATTATGGTCAAAGTCTCAAAAAGATGCCATTTATAGTTTGCGAAAATATTACCGAAACCATAAGGTGGAGGATGAACAAGCATTTTACAATTTCATGAAAGTGCCCTTAAGCCACCACAAAACATTGGTAGAATTGTTGAAGAAAAATCCTGACTTAGCCATTGCCCGACAAGGTTTAATAGAAGGGGGTAACCATCGGGACGATATTGATGGCATGATTAAATTGTTCCGAAGATTTAATAACATCTCCTATATCCATAAATCAATCAACATCTGGTCAGAAGCAGATTCCGTTATTGCCCGGTTAATACCCCTTGCAAAAGAATTACATGCAGAAATAAACCTGACTGTCGGACTGGCAGGTTCATCCTCCCTATCTCAAAATAAATTGGATGAGATTATTCAGGAAATAGACCTCATTAATCAAAAGCTTACTTTACTGGAAAATGATTTTTCCTACACGCTGGGACAAGGAGCCCGATGGCTGGAAAATACTATAATGAAATTATTACTTGCCATCGCATTAACCGTTGAGTTTAGCGGGCTGATACTCACTTATTTTGTGGTTAGAGGAATTACAAAAGGCTTGAAAGAAATTACGAATGCTTCAAAACGTATTGCCCAAAGAGATTTTAGTGCAAGAGCACAGGTATTTTCAAATGACGAGATTGGTGTACTGGCAAATTCATTTAATGATATGACTGCTGAGCTTTCTAAAAACATTCAAAAACGAATACAATCCGATCAGGATTTAGAAGTAAAAACAACTTTCATCCAGGAAAATGAAAAAAGAATCGTTGGTATTATGGATGCCCTGATAAAAACCACCCATTTAAATTTTTCAGAAAAACTTGTCGTCAGCGATAGAGTTGATGAACTCGATGCCATTGCCGTTGGAATTAATACCATGAGTGAAGCACTTGAATTGCATTTGCAACAATTAAAAGAAAGCGAAGCAAAACTGAATGATGCTCAACGACTGGCTCAAATCGGTAGTTGGGAATGGAATATAGTTGATAATACCATTAAATGGTCTGACGAATTGTACAGGGTATACGGGCTGAGCCGGGAAATCTTTGAAGCAAATTATGAAAATTATTTGAAATCTATTCATCCGGATGACCGTGAGTATGTAAACGGAATAGTGCAAAAAGCATATCAGGATCATCAACCCCTCGATTTCAATCACCGCATTATTTTGCCGGATGGCGATGAGCGTACCCTTCATGGAAAAGGAGAGGTTTATTTAAATAATGAAGGCAACATTATCAGGATGATGGGCACAGCGCAGGATGTTACAGAGCGAATTAAAGCCGAAAAAAAACTAAATGAATACAATATTGAATTAGAAAGAAAGAATAAAGAAATAGAACAATTTGCCTACGCAGCCTCCCACGACTTGCAGGAACCTCTTAGAAGCATTTCCAATTTCTCAAAGTTATTAGCTGGAAAATTAGATAAGTATGCCGACGAAGAAATGAATGAATATATGAGTTTGGTAAGCGGGGGAGCAAGTCGTATGTCAAATCTCATATTCGATCTGCTTGAATATTCAAGAGTAGGAAAAGATATGGCTAAGCGAACAACAGATTGTGATAAATTAGTGCATGAAATTTTTACCGACCTCGCAGCAATCATTGAAGAAAGCGGTGCACAAATCCATGTTGAAAAATTACCCGTTATAAAATGTTACGATTTAAAATCAGTTTTTCAAAACCTTATACTCAATGCGATAAAATTCAAAAAGAAAGGTGTACCTCCTGTTGTAAATATTTCAGCAACTGATACAGGAACTGAATTTCTTTTCACAGTTAAAGACAACGGCATTGGAATAGAAAAAGAATATTACGACAGAATATTTATAATTTTTCAACGCCTCCACCTGCGAACAGAATATGCAGGTACAGGTGTAGGCCTTTCACTATCCAAAAAAATTATCGAAATGCACGGCGGAAAAATCTGGGTGGAATCAGCATTCGGAAAAGGAAGCACATTTTATTTCACATTACCCAAAAATTAAAACAAACTTGTTATGAGAAAAAAACTAAACTGCATTCTATTAGTTGATGACGACCCGGATGATAACTACTTCCATCAGATCATCATCAAGAAAATGAACATTGTTAATTGCATTGATATTGCCAGAAACGGAATTGAAGCAATAGCATATCTCAAAAAGGAAAATCAAAACCCTCCCGATCTCATATTTTTAGACCTGAACATGCCTAAAATGAACGGATGGGAATTTTTAGAAGAATATAAAAATTTAAGCATAGCTCAAAAATCCAAAGTGCTTATTGTGATTTTAACAACATCAGCAAGCCCAGAACATATACAAAAGGCAAAGGAAATACAAGATGTAACTGGCTTTAACTCAAAACCATTGACAGAAGAATACCTGACGGGAATATTAGAAGAACATTTTAAGGACTACTTATAAAATATGATACGACCAGGTAGGGCTGCGTAGAGTTTTCAACAAAAAAATACACATATATTATTTTAATCAACCACGTTTCACAATTACAATATAGTTAAAGCGGCGTGTAAAAATAATGCATTTCAAATTCGATAGCTATCGGATGTCGCTCCCGTTTTCGTTCGGTGGGGACACCGACCGGGGCTGGACCGTGCTTGTTGTCCTCACCAACTTTTGGCTGTGGTTGTTGTCCACACCAACCACTTAGCGTTTCGATCCTGGGCCGTGGTTGGTGTCCTCACCAAACACTTAGAAGCTGTTTAAAAATGATTATTTTGATTACCATCATTAGTTTTTTATGGCATCGACATTGGCGACGCTCCGTTTAAGTTCAGTTTTTTATGGCATCATCGGCTTTCTGACTCAGTTACTCCAATTAAATTTAAACAGCTTCTAGCGTTTCGATCCAAAAGCTATCGGATTTGAAATGTACCCGTTAATACCTCTACGTAATTTGGGCCGTGGTTGGTGTCCTCACCAACCACTTAGCGCCGCAATCCGAAAGCTATTAAGGATTTAAAAAGTACCCGCAAAAACCTCTACATAATTGATGATGAATCTGTTTGTGCTTTGTACCTTAACTCAAAACTAAATTTTCGAGCAATCTTTTAGATTTCATGAGCGCTGAACCAATAACCTGATGCATATCATAATATTTGTATTCTGCCAGCCTTCCCCCGAAAATCACTTCCGTTTCTAACGAGGAAAGTTGCTGATATTTATTAAACCGGCTGTTGTTTTCTTCGTCATTTACGGGATAATATTGCTCCATACCCGGTTTCCATTCTGATGGATATTCCTTTGTAATAATTGTAGTTGGCTGGGTGCCGAATTCGAAATGCTTATGCTCTATAATACGGGTATAAGGCACTTCTGCTGCTGTGTAATTTATTACGGCATTGCCCTGGAAATTCGGGATGTCCAGGTGTTCGTGTTCAAAGCGCAGGCTCCTGTATGCCAGCGCATCAAAGCGATAGTCAAAATATTCATCAATGGCACCTGTATAAACAATGGTATGGGCAAGCGATTTAAAATACTCCCGGTCGGCGAAGAAATCGGTATTCAACTTTACTTCGATGTCTTCGAGCATGCCATTAATAATATTGTTATAACCTCCAACCGGTATACCCTGGTATTTGTCATTAAAATAATTGTTATCAAAAGTAAATCTTACGGGTAATCGTTTAATAATGAAAGCTGGAAGATCCACTGCCTTTCTTCCCCATTGTTTTTCGGTATACCCTTTAATTAGTTTTTCGTAAATGTCGACGCCTACCAGTTTAAGGGCCTGTTCTTCCAGGTTGGCAGGCTCCTTAATATTCAGCGAGTTTATTTGCTTATTAATCATATCCTGTGCTTCCCCAGGTGTGGTAACTTTCCATAATTTATAGAAAGTATTCATATTAAATGGCAGATTGTACATTTCACCCTTATAATTTGCTACCGGTGAATTGGTGTACCGGTTAAACTCAGCAAAGCCGTTTACATAATCCCAGATAGGTTTGTCATTTGTATGAAAAATATGTGCCCCATACCAGTGTATATTAATTCCATGTTCATTTTTGCAGTAAATATTTCCGCCGGCATGATTGCGACGGTCTATTACGAGGCAACGCATGCCTTTTTGTTTGGCCTGGTGTGCAAAAGTGGCACCGAATAAACCTGCCCCAACAATTAAAAAATCATATTCTTTCATTGCTTATGTTTTGTACTGTGATAGTTTCTGGTTTAGATTGAATCGTTGAAAAGTAATGATTGATCGCTTCGTCAAGGGAGGGCATCAGGTTATACTTACTACTGCCCAAAGCTGAAAAGGCAGGGCGCTTTGCATCCGTTGGCATGTTATAACCAGCCACTAACATTTCATCGTTTAAAGCTGTATAACTGATTATTTTTTTAGCAAATCCGTACCAGGTTAGGCAATCTTTATTTGCGAGGTGCCAGATACCAGCGGCATCGTCAATCAATAAATCAAGACTTGCCTGTACGAGGTGTGGTACATACGTTGGGGATATCACTATATCATTCGGCACGGTAAAATCATTGCCGGCCTGCAATGTCCTAAGCAGTTGATGAACGAAGTTGTATTCATCCCATGGACTAAAGAATGCTGCTGTTCTTATCAATAATGCTCCAGGATTATTTTCAAAGGTTGACATCTCAGCCATTTGTTTACTTTGTCCATAAGTATTTAATGGATTAGAGAGATCTGTCTCAATGTAAGGGTGATGCTTATTGCCATCAAAAACAAGGTCAGATGAAAAAGACATCAGCTTGATGCCAGTTTGCCCACATATTTTTGCCAGCATATCGGCACCTAGGTAATTGTCTTTATAACAGGCATCTTTATTATTTTCTGCTTCATCTACTTTTACATACCCTGCTGCATTTATGATTGCCCATGGACGATAGCTGGCAATCATATCTTTTAAACAAGTCTCATCGCATATATCGGCTTTATCTCTTCCCAACAAAAAATGAGGAATGTTTCTTTCGGTGCATATTTTTGAGAATGCTTTTCCTAAAGTGCCTGTCTTGCCAATTATAATAACCGGTTGCTTCGGTTGAAATCGGGTAGCTTCTTTTTTGCTGCCGTTTTGTTTATAAAACCGGGTATTGAGTTGCCACCATCCGGGCAACGTTAGTAAGTTTTTATTAATATTTACCTGCTGATTGAAACTTTTAATTAACAACGCCAGGGCAGTTGGGCGGGCATAACCTGCACTGATATCAAATGCACCTGCTTCATATTCACAGGATTCATCAGTCAGCAGTTTGTTCCATCCAAAAGAACCAAATAATGCCCATGAGGTAACCGCAATCATTTCAACTCCTTCATTTTTCAACTTACAAGCAATGTCATATACATGATTGAACCACCTTAGTTGTTCTTCACGTGTACAATTCAGATGTGCTTCCGTTATGGCCACGGGAATCTTATACCGCTCCCATATTTCGTTTAGTAAATGCTCCAAACCATTTGGCTCAGCAACCTGCACCCTGATAGCTTCCACATCAGCATATTGATGCAGGCCATTTCCCCCTTCCGATGTTGCAGGGTAGTCATGAATATTTTCATCAAGAAACCTTTCTGAGGTGATGTAGTGATTAACGCCAATGATATCCGGCGGACAGGGATTGTCTATGAAGAACTGTAATTTTTCTTTTTTTATTCCTAAACGAATCGCATGATCCCACAAAGGATGCGCTTGAGTAAAATTGCCACAAAGTAAATCAAAGGTTAGCCAGCGCCGGTTGTTTTCAAAATTTGCCTGGTACGAAAGCAGGGGAGTACTATAAGTCTTTCCAAGGTCCTCTGTTTGAACAAATTTTGCTGCAGGATTAATTTTGCGAATTTGCTGCATAGCCAACACCGAAGCCTTTAATTCATTTAATAAGATATTCAGGAAGCTTACATCATTTTTTTTATGTGGATACCAAAAGCCATACAGACCCGAAAATCTTGCCGTAGTCAATGGCTCATTAACTGGGGTATAATATTTAATCCAGGGGAATTTGACAGCTACTTTATAAGCATATTCGGCAAACAGCTCAGGGAAATCGTCCTTCAACAGGTTAGTGAAAGACGGGCCGCTGCCATGATGCAGCAGCCCTGCAATCGGCTCAATATTATTTGGTCTTAATTCTTCTAACCTCGCTTCCGTCCATGACCAATCTATTTTTGTAGACTGAGAAGGCTGGTGTTTCTCCCACAAAATGGGAAAACGAATTTTTTTTATTCCCAGGTCCGGAACTGCATCTAAATAAGATGGATTATCATATATGCCTGCAAATGCAAGCTGATCCAGGTAACGACCCTCAAGCCGGTTAATGGTACATTCAATACCGCCCCAAATCTCCGGCAAATTGTTAGTCTGTTGATTAATCATGTAAAAGGTTTAGCTTATGCAACTGATTTCAATTTCCTTGTTTCAGTTCCTGCTGTATTTGCCAGCAGGGCTTCCTTTATTCTGTCCATCATCTGCCCGGCAGTATAATCCCAGGAAACATTTTTTAAAAATGAATCTACGGTTGCAAGCCAGCGCTTTACTTCTGCGGGCTTTTTTGATAGTTCCTTCTCTGCAGCAGAAATAAATGTGTCTGCATCATCGGCGATGTACACCAGGTTTTTTTCACCGTAGGGAGAAACAACATCTGTTATTGAAGTTGAAATAACCGGCTTTCCACCTGCCAGGTATTCCGGAGTTTTGGTGGGACTAATATATTTTGTTGATTCATTTTTTTCAAAGGGTATCGTTGCAATGTCCCAGCCGGAAAGATAAAATGGTAATTCATTGTAAGACTTACTGCCGAGGTAATGAATATTACTCAGTTTTGGAAGATCATCCGGATTAATTTTTACCACAGGCCCAATCAGTACCAGTTGCCAATCCGGTCTTTTTTGGGCAACTTCTTTTATCATTTGTATATTAAACCTTTCGTCAATAACACCATAAAAGCCGAATCGAAGCTGCGGTATTCCCTTTTGATCAGCGGGTTCAACGAGTTTTTTACGGGCCTGCGAAAAATGTGCCTTATCAATGCTGCTTGGAAACGGGAAGATATTGTGATGAGCGTTTTTTTTGGCTTCATATAAACTTTGACCGCCTGTAAATACCACTTGCGCTCTGCTGAATAACTCTGCTTCCATTATTTTAAGTTCTGCCGGGGCGAATTTGAAAGCAGATAGTTCATCCATGCAATCGTAAATTACCATTTTTGGTTTTAAATGACTACTGATCTTCAGGGCCATTGGCGTATAATACCAGGTTATATATTCAGTAATATTTTTATGCAGGAACAACAGATTCAGCAGATTCATTTGTCGGTTACGTATTGATAAGTTGTCTGGTAAAGATTCATTTAACAGTGGTGTTACTACCCACACATTTTCATCTGTTAACTTGATCCTGTAAGTATCGCCTGCATTATGAAACACTGGTTCCTCAATATAAAAAGTTCTGAATTGTTTCGCAAACCTGCTCATTAAATGCTGGGGACGCTGGTACACGAAATCCCACCTGAGGTGTGAAAAACAAATGAGATCAGTGCCGGTAACTATATTCATCTCTAATAAATGTTGATTGTTTACCATTCTTATAAATTTAAATTGTTAGAAATATTTGCAGGTTAAAACACTTGACTTAGGAAGCACTTCCTATAATGTGTATCTTATTTAATCAAAAAACTTCAGTATGCTTAAGAATCAGGCAGATTTACTGTCGCAATTTTTTTGGGATAAAAAATATATCAACATTTGTTACAACTTTTAGCACCCGGATTTAAATGCTATTTGATTCCCGAAAGCTGATGGCACTTGTCAACAGATGTTGCTATGTGCGAAATTTTTTATAAAAAAAATATGCCAATCTTTTTATTGAGGAAGTAAGGGTTAAAGTGAGGAATAGATTATCGATAAATTTACATCTTGTGGAAAAAAATTCTCAAAAAACGATTGAAAATGGGGTATCCTGATTATTTTTAACAACATTTGAATAATAGTATTTTAATATTAGCGTTTATCCTACATCCAATAATTTATCCATCAATAAATAAAAATGAAGCCTGATAATTTTACTCTGCACCCTGCGGAAGATTTACAAATGTCACTGCGGTGGTCTGAAGAAAAAATAAACGCCTGGTATGGCGATAACCCCTGGCCTGTAGGATGTAATTACATACCTCAATACGCAATCAATCAGTTGGAAATGTGGCAGGATGAAAGTTTTGACGCTACAATCATTGACAGGGAGTTAAGCTGGGCCGGCAAGCTTGGATTTAATACAGTTAGGGTTTTTTTACATCACCTCTTATGGGAGCAAGATCATCAAGGCTTTTTAAGCCGTATGGAGGTTTTTTTAAGTATTGCAGACAAATACAACATCAAAACAATGTTTGTTTTATTTGATGCTGTTTGGGATCCTTTTCCAAAAGCAGGGAAACAGCCTGAACCTAAACATTATGTACATAACTCCGGATGGGTACAATGCCCTGGTTATGATGTACTAAATGATCCTAATAAATACGACGGATTGTATGATTATGTGTATGGCGTAGTAAATCATTTTAAGAATGACAGCAGGGTTTTGATCTGGGATCTTTTTAATGAACCTGACAACATGAACCTGGCGAGTTATAAAGATGATAATTATGCGCTGCACAAGGCAGAACTGTCAATGAACTTATTGAAAAAAGCCATCATGTGGGTACGGTCTGTAGATCCTATACAGCCAATCACCATGGCCCCCTGGCAGTTCGACTGGAGCGATTCTTCAAAACTAACGGCACTTGATAACTACATGTTCACCCATTCCGATATTATTTCTTTTCATTGTTATGAAGATAAAATAGGAATGGAAAGAAGAATTAGAGATCTCAAGAGATATAACAGACCGGTGTTATGCACAGAATATATGGCCCGGCCTTTCAACAGTACATTTCAAAAAATACTTCCGGTACTTAAAAAACATAATGTGGGCGCCTATAGCTGGGGATTTGTTGCAGGTAAATCGCAAACCCATTGTCCATGGGATTCCTGGCAGCAACCTTATACCGCAGAGCCACCTGTATGGTTTCATGATGTATTCAGACCGGATGGCGAACCCTATGATAAAAAGGAAGTTGCATACCTGATAAAATTTAATAAGCATAATATACAACAGTCTACTACCGCTAAGACGGCGTAACACACCCTTTGCCATTTGTTGGGCATAAAAGCCTGGCGTGGCAAACATCATGTAGCCCACGTAACTGCTTTGCGTGACTGAATGAAATGGCAATAAAAAACATCATAAAAAAAGTTGGTAGGTATCCTATCAACTTTTTAGGTTTAAATAATGATTAACCAAACGTTTGAATATCAATTAAGCTTCAGCCGTTAGTTATCGGATGTCGTTGCACCCGATAACGATTGGTTCTTTTACGGAATATCTTTCCTGGTATTTGCCCTAAGTATTTGTGTAAGCACAGTCCATTTTTTTGCCTGAAAACATGCAACAACCAGTCAGCAACCAGCTCTTAAAAGTTTTTGGGAGGAACGATTTTGAAACCCAGGTTGTTTTTTCCAAAGGTTTAATCACCCTTCTTTTTGAAGCACTGGTTTCATTCCCATATTTGAATTTATTTCATCATTGTTGTATTTCCAGCCGCTTCCATTTCTATTGTTATTGCATACTATTAACCGCCTCACGGATACTCAACTTAGTATTTAAAACTGGTATAGTTCCAAAGGTTTGTTGTCCTTCTAATATCGTGTCTTTTTATTTTAGTAAAAATTTTGGCATGTTTATTAGAAACAAATACTACGAAGATGAGGACCAAAAAGATCTCATTTCTTTTAAATTTACATGATTGTATTATCACATCAGAAAGGCTGGAAAATTATCACCCAGCGTTCGCATGGATTGCTGTCTGCAATGATAGCATATCAATATAATATTGATTTGCCTGTCGAAATTATGGTTCCGGCACTGCTTGCCATTGCAGAGCATGATGATGGCGTAACTGAAACGCTCGCCAATCAAAACCTTACGGATGCCGGTGCGCCGAGAAACTTTACAGTTGCAGATGGCAATAGTAAAACGGACATAACCCAAATGCTCAGCGTGATGGAAATTGGAAGCTCCAAAAGCCAGTTGAATGGTTTGCTCACTTCTCTTCATATAAAATTTATATACGACAATGATAAACGAAAAACGGATAAAGGCCTGGATAATTTTTTAAGGGATCAGGAAAAATACAGAACAACTGTTTTAAAAAATTTAAATTTTGATAAAAAATTTGCTGATCGGTTGTACAGGTTTTTAGAATGGTGTGACGCATTTTCGTTATTAATCTGTTTGGATAAAATACAACCCGAGGGAAGAAAAATGGAAATTTCTCAAAGCCCGGATGGAGATATGAACATGGTACATTACAAACCTAATAAAGATATTTGTGTAGAGCCGTGGCCCTTTAAAAGCAATACTTTCAATGTATTTTATGAATACAAAATTTTAGAGCAATTACAATTTAAATCAATAGAGAATTTCAACGAAGTTTGCAGAGCTACGAAAGTACAACAAGAGGCATTTACCCTTTCCAGATAGGTATCCGGCGCAATGGTTCGGAAAGGTCCTTTATATTCACTACTCTGTTACTTGCATTTTTATTAGCTGCCAACAACTCGTTTAGCTTAATCTGCATTGTCGTAGTATCCTTGTTTTGTAATGCTGTATGATGAGTACCATTAAAAAAGTATTGATGTTCGTACTGGTATTTATGATCAATTGCCATTCTTCTGAATAATATAATATAGGGCCAGTAGCGCCCCATATTATAACAGATAAAAATGTCACTTCTACCACGATTGGGCTCCCTTTGGCTTTGGTAACTTTTGTAGCAACATTGCCGAACTATTTATCAAATCGGTTGGGTGTAATCTAATCCATAATTGAATTTTGCTGCTTGTCAATCTTCGAATTTGTGATACAATGTAGAAAAATTAATAACGCTTCATCATTTTTGAGTAAAAAAATCTACACATCAATTGAGTTTGTAAGCTTATTAAAAGCTAATTCCACTCGAATGCATCAGTTTCCATTAATTTTCCACTTTTTCTTCTATTGGCTCAAATTTGGTAAAAATATTCTTATACAATAAAATTATTTACTCATTCAAAATTTAGTAAAAATGAAAAGCGAAAAAAATGTGCCGCAAAAAACAAACAGCAAAATGCCTGCATCAAACACCGGAGTTGCTCCGGAAGGACTGCATAAATTTTTTGTTGATGGGCTGAAAGACATTTACTGGGCAGAGAAAGCCTTGACAAAAGCTATCCCTAAAATGATTAAAAACGCTACCTCACCAGAACTGGCTGATGCGTTGACCAATCATTTGGAAGAAACCAAAGGGCAGGTAACAAGACTGGAAGAAGTATTCAGCAGTGTAGAACAAAAGGCGGTAGCAAAGAAATGCGATGCCATGGAAGGATTGATTAAAGAGGCAGAAGGTATTATGGAAGAAACAGACAAAGGCAGCATGAGAGATGCAGGTATTATTGCAGCAGGCCAAAAAGTGGAACACTATGAAATTGCGACTTATGGCACACTTGCAGCCTATGCAGGATTGTTAGGTTTACAGCAGGCGCAAACATTGCTGCACGAGTCATTGGCTGAAGAAAAGGCAGCCGATGAAAAATTAACCGAGGTAACTGAACGTGCTGTGATGGCATCAATGGATAATGAAGCACAGGAAGCATAATGTATAATCCCATCATTATTTTACCCCATTGATTTAATCTATTTTATTTTATATCAATGGGGTTTTTAATAATAATAATGAAAGCCTGAAATTTTTTTTACTAAAATAGAATTTTATGAAAGCAGCTGTAATACACGGGCCGGGTTCAATAACCTGCGATAACGTGGATGATCCTATTATTCAAAATCCCGATGATATAGTTTTGAAGGTGACCGCTACGGCGATATGTGGTTCTGATCTGCACATTTACTCCGGTGGGATTCCCCAGTTGAGGCCGATGGTACTGGGCCATGAATTTATGGGTATAGTGGAAGAAACGGGTAAGGGAGTAACAAAATTAAAAAAGGGTGATCGGGTGGTTGTCCCCTTTCCAATTGCATGCGGGCATTGTTTTTTCTGCAATCATGATTCCCCTGGAAATTGTGAGCACAGTAACCCGGAGCATTACGGCCCCGAAGGTGGCGTGTTAACCGAGAAGGGGGGGGCATTGTTTGGTTATACAGACCTGTATGGGGGTTATGATGGTGGCCAGGCGCAATATGTAAGAGTGCCTTATGCTAATTACGGTCCACGCATCGTGCCTGATGGATTAACGGATGAACAAGTATTATTTCTGACCGATATTTTTCCAACCGGGTATACCGGTATCGACTGGGGCGAAATAAAAGGCGGTGAAACGGTGGCTATATTTGGAGCAGGGCCTGTAGGTATTATGGCAGCGAAAAGTGCCTGGTTAAGAGGGGCAGAAAGAGTTGTAATTATCGACACTTTGCAATATCGCCTGGACATGGCAAAACAGGCAGCCAATTGTGAAACTATTTTATGGGAGGATGGTCCTAAAGAAGTGGTAGAACAGATACGGGCCATTACAAATGGGAGGGGAGCGGACCTTTGTGTTGATGCAGTAGGTTTTGAACCTGATCGCAGTTTTTTAGACAGGGCAAAAGCAGTGGTAAATCTGGAGAAAGGATCTGCAAAAGTGCTGGAAGCTTGCATGAGTGCAGTTAGACGGGCAGGAACAGTTTCCGTCCTGGGAGTTTATCCCGGACCGTATGACAATTTTCCGATAGGGCAGTTTTTTGATAAAGCTATTATATTGAAAGGTGGCCAGGCACCCGCTCAAAAACACATTGATAAGTTATTCAACTACGTTATTGAAGGTAAAGTAAAATTGGATGACATCATTACACACCGCTTGCCATTATCACAAATCAGCCATGCATATTCCATCTTTAAAAAGAAAGAAGATAATTGCGTAAAAGTGGTGCTTGATCCATGGGGTTAAATAGTCTATAACTTTCTTGCTTTATAATTTTTAATATAGAAACAATGACATGGGTTGCCGCAAGTGTCTGCACTGCGAATTCTTTAATTACAAAATTGAAAGGTCTTAAAGTAAAAGAAAGCATTTAGTGTTTCGATAGGGATTCGTTTAATATTATTTATCGGCCTTGGCCTTGGGTCTTTTATTGTATTGTAAAAAATGACCTGGTTATTATCGTCTTAAAATCGTTCTATCAATCATTAACAGGCATTGCTGAAAACGATATCAGTTATGAAGCAGCCTCTGAAGGAGAAGAGGAATAGTCTATATTGCCTCTTTTATGCAATAAATAGCCGGTGCAAATCGGCTATTTATATTTTACAAATCGTTTCCTTCCTGATCTTGCGCTGGGATTTGTGCTTTGTGATCGATGCTTTTTTAAATCCAGAATTATCATCGAACAGCGTTAGATATTTAAAACTTGGATTTAAAGTCGTACTGAGACTCTACCCTAGATACAACCTGGAATTTTGAATTACTCCGAATTCGCTGTGTTTGGCAGCAGTAAGATTTTAGCCGAATATGGATACCTCACAACCTTTGGTATCATCAGCAAGGTGGATTTCAACTACAATGTAAGCAGGTATTCTTTCAGTGGACAATGTCTTGCTCAACCGAACAAGATATCTTCCTAAAAAGACAATATGTATCCATGTGGTAAAGTCAGCTATCGACTGAAACATCAGCCTTACACTGCCTATGCAGCAAGCACCTTATAGCAGCAAAGTATTGTTCCCGTTTTTTGATGGCCTGATACCAGAGGGCAGGTTGCTATTGTCCGGGCGGGGTTTTCACCGCACACACTACAAAAAATAAAAGAGCCCCCCTGAAACCCCGACGTAGAAAAGAGGCTTAACCATATTGCAACCACACCTGGATTTATAAATTGGAAGCGGGAAAGTCTGAACGTTATAGTGTATTCAACGTCGGGGTTTCGCACTGGCATTATTATAATTTAAAGATCTTTTCGTGCGAAAACCCCGCCGGGACAGTAATCACCAATTAAGCAAAAAATTTTCTTGGCTACCGATAACATATCACATTGTCCGGGCGGGGTTTTCACCGCACACACTACAAAAAATAAAAGAGCCCCCGTGAAACCCCGACGTAGAAAAGAGGCTTAACCATATTGCAACCACCCCTGGATTTATAAATTGGAAGCGGGAAAGTCTGAACGTTATAGTGTATTCAACGTCGGGGTTTCGCACTGGCACTATTATAATTTAAAGATCTTTTCGTGCGAAAACCCCGCCGGGACAGGGTAGGTCCTTCTGTATTTCAATCAACTCATTAACGGTTGTATGTGAATGTGGAAGTATTGAATAAAAATTAATAACTAATAGAAGTGTTTAAGCATCTGATACAGGAGGTATTTCCGCTTTAATTTTCATTGCAAATGAATATTAGTTTTAATATCCAAAGGTTACATAGCATTATCGTTTTAGCATCTCCAGCACATCTTCCCTTCTCCTCCTGGAAACTTCTACTTTAGAAAGGTCCGTCATGGTTAGCATTCCATCAGTTAAATAGTTAGTAACATGCACCTTGTTTACCAGGTGAGATTTATGTACCCGTATAAATCCATAGTTTACCAGGATGGCTTCGTAATGTTTTAAGGTATGTGTGGTAAGTACCGAAGCCTGGGTTGCGAAAAAGAATTTGGTATAATTTCCTTCTCCTTCCAACCGAATGATATCTTCAGGCTTATGAAAGAACGTACCCGCTATTGCAGACAATGCAAGTTTAAAATCCCGTTTGTCGGTTACATTCAAATTGTACATGAAATTATTGTACAACGACGGGTTGCCAATACCGCTATGTTGTTTTTCAATAAAGCGGTTGAATGAATTTCGCAATTCATCGGCATCAATGGGTTTAAGCAAATAATCCAATGCACTAAAGCGGATAGCATCTATTGCGTATTCATCATGGGCAGTAGTGAATATAATACTGAAATTAACCTTTGGTACTTTTTTTAATAATTCGAATCCGCTCATCACCGGCATGTGTATATCAATGTATAATAGCCGGGGTTCAAAGCTCTTTAAAAGGTGCAGTCCTTCATATACGTCCGTAGTTGATTTAAGCGTGGTTATTTCAGGAATATAATGTTTAATCATCAGCGATAAAGTTTTTATTGCTGTAGATTCATCATCAATAATTAAAGCTTTGATTGTATTCATAATTTTTTATTACCAATAAATATTTTTATCGTCACCTGTGTTCCCTGCACCAAACCGTTCACATCTGTAATGTCTGAAATGGCCGCATCAAAAGGTTTGTCATATTGCTGCTGCAGCAATTTTAAACGCTGCTGTACCATCGACATACCTTTCGATTCGTTCTCGGGATTGCCTGCAACATTATTTTGTTTTAGTTTAGCGGCAGCAGCCCGGCCAATACCGTTATCCCTGATGGTTGCCAATAAAATATCCTCTGTGTAAAGGTCGAAATATATACTTAGGTTCCGTTCTTTGTACAGGGGCATTAAGCCGTGCCAGATAGCATTTTCTACAAAAGGTTGCAGCATCATGGGTGGAATTTTAATTTCATCAGGATCAATTTCATCAGTCAAATTGATTGCATAAGTAAAGCTGTTTCCAAAACGAAATTGTTCTAATTGCAGGTAACTGCTTAGTATTTCAATTTCTTTTTCCAATGTAATAAACTGCAGGTTGCTGCAATGCAGTATCTCCCTTTGCAGTTTTGAAAACTTCGAAAGGTATTTGTTTGCTTCTACCACATTTCCCTGTAAAATATAATGCTGCACACTATTGAGCGCATTAAAAATAAAATGCGGGTTCATCTGCATACGCAGTGCGGTAAGTTGAGAGGTGGCAAAATCTTTACTAAGCCGCAGCAATTCCATTTCTTTTTCCATTGCCTGTTGCCCTGCTTTTATCACATCTATTTTGCCGGCGCAGAGCGAAGCAATAGTGGTCAATATTTCCAAATGCCGTTCGGTATAAAACTCTTTTTTGGAATGTTCGCTGTCTATTACACCCAGCACTTTTCCATTATTTACAATAGGAACGGCAATTTCTGAAAAACGTTTTGCATCATCCACAATATACCGTTCGTCGGCTGAAGTGTCTGGTATAATTTCAGCCTTGCCACTTGCCGCTACATTGCCTACAATGCCCTTACCCACCGCTATTTCAATCGGGTTAATAATTTTTTTACCATCTGTGGTTTTTGGCCCCCAGGCAGCTTTTTGAACCAACACGTTCCGTTGTTCATCTTTAAGATAGATTACACAATCCTCAAAATTTAATGTAGCAATACAGTTTTTAGTTACATCCCATAATATGTCATCAATGCTGCTGATGCTGTTCATATCGGTAGCAAAATGATTGATGATCTTTTCTATTTCTAATTGCTCCCGATACCTGGTTGCTTTTAATTTTTGCAGCTCAGTTTTTACTGCCTCTCTTTTTTTTATAAACCGGATTCGCTGGCGGATAAGGAAAATGGTCAATATAATAATGGTGGCAAGCACTACAACAGAAAACCACCATGTTTTCCAGAAAGGTGGGATAATAACAAAAGCATACACAGCATCTGCCTTACTCCAAATGTTTTTACCATTCAGCGCTTTCACACGTAAAGTATATTCGCCGGGTGAAAGATTCTCAAAACTAATACTACGCAGGTTGTTGCTATTCTTCCAGTTGGTCTCTAATCCCTCCAGCTTGTAATAGTAGCGGATATTTGCCTGGTCTGCATAGTCAAGTGCCGTAAAATTAAAATTTAAAGAATTATCTGCATAGATAAATTCGTTTTTATCAGTGCGTTTAATAAAAGAATCCGGGGAGACAGATTGATTGTTTTTAATAGGCCTGATGCCTGTGATGTAAACCAGCGGTGCAACCGTTGATGGCGAAAGGAGACGAGGCTGAAATGAAGTAATGCCAAATACGGTAACGGCCCAGATGCTGCTATCTCTTGCCTGGTGTAAACGCATATAACTATAGCCCGGTTTTATAAAACCATCTGATTCGTCAAAATTTATCACCCTGCCTTTAAAATTTCCGGTTCTTCCGATAACGCTGATCCCTTTACTGCTTCCGGCCCAAATATTATTTTCCTTATCTGCCAGCAATGTTAAATAATGCAGGCTGTTAAGCCCGTCATCAGTTGTATATTGTTTTATAATTTCCAGTTTGTTTTTTGTATTGAACGCACATTGAAGTATTCCTTCACCTGATGTAGCGATCCACACTTTACCTTCTTTATCCTGTATTAAGAAATTTACATACAGTTGTTTGCCATTGAATGTATATTTTTCCAGGGAATCATTGTGCAGATAAACAACACCTTCTTCGCCCCCCAGCCAGATGCTTCCACCGGGGGCTTCTATTGCGGCGAAAAATTTTGCATACCGGGTGGTATTGGGCTCATAAAGAAATTTTTTAAATGAGATTGTTTTTTCTTTATCAACGTTGATCTCACTTATGCCCATGTCGCCGGTAACATATAATTTCCCATTATGCGTTTTTATAAAATGGTAAAGTGAATTATCATGTAAGCCGTTTTCAACGGTAAATCTTTCTGCTTTTCCATTCCTGGTTACCGCCAAACCCTGGTAACCACTCGCTGCCCATATCCAGCCTCTTTCATCTTCGTAGATGGCTTTTATCTCGGCGTCAGGAACCAGTTTGTCTTTAAGCAGGCTGAACATAGTTCCTCTTTTTTCAAAAAGCTTCCCCCTGTTGGCACCTATTAAAACCTTTCCATTTTCCAACTCTGTAACTGAATAGAAATCACTTGATGATTGTGGGGTATCAAAAGAATAGGAATTAAAAACAGAAGGCTTTAATTTAACCAATCCATCATGCGAACCCATCCAAAGAAAATTGTTGTCTGCAAGTACAACTGTAGGATATACCACGTACTTATCTGACAACCTGATGAGGGCCGAAGCGGTACCGGTGTTGGGATGAAAATAAAAAGCGCCCCTTGTGCCAACATACCATACGCCGTTAAAATGTGATCCTTCACCAGGCTTATAAAACTCTTTAAAGCCGGTAGCGGTAACAACTCCATTTTCAAATTTGTTGATTTCTGTTGAAGCCGCATCAAAATACAGTTTCGATTTATTGACAGGAAAAATAGCATTGATCTTATCATGACTGTTTGCAATAGAATGTATTAATTCCAGTGTGTTATCCAGCAGCCTGAATAAACTATTGTACTGCGCAATAAAAATGGTGCCATCCCCCGCTTTACTTATAAACACGGTTCGGCGTTTATCTATCCCCTCATCTTTTAGCCACCATTGTTTAAGGAGATGATCTGATAATACGATTTTCTTTGTGGCGGTAAAGTCCACATCTTTTATATTTAATTTTACCGGGCCGTTTTCCGTGGCAAGCCAAAGGTTGCCACTATCCTCCAAAATATCATTGACTCCCTGCGGTAATGAATTGGCAGCGCTTAATTTAGTTATTTGATTATTTTCACAATAAAACAATCCTGAACCGGTGCCAATCCACAGGCGGTTACCATCGCCCCGTTTTATCACATTTACATAGCCAATCAATTCGCTGTTTTTTGTATAGGCATAGTTCTGGAAACTATATCCATCATACATGCTCAATCCGGAAGCGGTACCCAACCATAAAAAGCCTTTACTATCTTTTGAAAGGCAAATAATTTCTGGAGAAGGGAGACCGTGATTGGTATTATAATACTGATAGGAGTAGGTATCCTGATATTGAGAATAAGCATTTACATTGCAACAAACAGTTGTAAATAAAAACAGGAGTAAATGATATAGATGAAATAATTTTCTCAATATACTAATGTAAGGATTTTATGGGTTTATACAGGCAGTTCAGGTGCATTTCAAATCCGATAGCTATCTGTTTTGAATTGCATCCCTTTTTTTGGGAAGGTACTTTCAGCGCCGTTGCGGGTAAATATTAGCTGAGCCATGGTTTGTATTTGATGTTAATTTTATTATTGCAGTTTTTAATTCATCTATTTGTTTTTGATTATTTTCAATTATAGCCTGCTGTTCCTGTATGGCTTTTACCATAGGTGCAATAAGATCGTTGTAGCGCACGCTGTACATACCAGCATCATCTTTTGTTATCATGGCATTGTTTGCAGCACCAAACTTATTGAGTGTTTCTTCCAGTTCCTGGGCTATAAAACCGTACTCTGTTTTTTTGTTTTTATCGCTTAAACGATAGTAAGAAACCGGGTTTAACTGATTGATAAACTCCAGCCCAAGTGGCAATGTTTTAATAGCTGATTTTTTTCTTCTATCGGAAGTCACACTCCAGAATATCTGTACGCCTGCATATAGTATGGCGGCATTTCCAACACGCACCTGGTTGCTTCCTGAAGAGCTTGGCACTTCGGCATTATAGCCAATACCGATGTTGTTAGATCCTGTTGTTATGTTGCCAAGTGCACTGGCTCCCACAGCCGTATTGTTATTGCCGGTGGTATTATTTTCCAGTGCACCATTACCAAGGCCAGTATTACTATTTCCACCTGTATTGGAATTAAGTGCCCCCATACCATTGGCAGTATTATTAGCTCCGGCAAGGTTTTTAAGGAGTGCGTGAAATCCTGTGGCCGTATTATAGTTCCCGGTTGAATTGGCTTTTAGGGCCTCGAAACCAACAGCAGTATTACCATCTCCTGTAGTGTTGTTCGTAAGTGCCGATGATCCCATGGCTGAGTTGGAAAAACCGGTAGTGTTAAAGTAGAGTGCCCCTGCTCCATGGGCTGTGTTATTATATCCTGTAGTATTGCTGATTAGTGAAAATGCTCCAAAAGCTGTGTTGGAATTTCCGGTGCTGTTGAGTGTTAATGAATTTAACCCGGTAGCGGTATTATTATTTCCTGTTGTGTTGTTAAGCAGCGCCTGGAATCCATTGGCGGTATTGCCGTTTCCTGTTGAGTTTGCATAGAGGGCTCTTGCTCCATTAGCAGAATTTTGACTTCCGGTAGTGTTTGAAAAAAGTGTTTGATAGCCATACCCGGTATTGTTTTCACCTGTTGTGTTATTACTCAATGAAAAATAACCAACGGCTGTATTATAATTTGCAATTGTATTATCGTGAAGCGCAAAATAACCAATGGCTGTGTTGCGGTCGCCGGTTGTATTGGAGTAAAGTGACTGAAATCCATTTGCTGTATTAGCAAAACCGCTGCTGTTATTATACAATGCATTACTTCCGTTGGCGGTATTGCCAGCTCCAATTGTGTTTAGTTTTCCAGCAAACTTTCCTATAAAAGTATTACCTGCTGCGGTAGTATTATTCAACCCAGCCTCTTTACCCATAAAAACATTATCGGTACCGGTTGTGTTTAGTGTGCCTGCATTATGCCCAATAAAAGTATTGTTACCCGCCGTGTTTTTATTTCCTGCATCGTTTCCCAACATGGTATTACCTGTTGCCAGCGTATTGGTGTAACCAGCCCCGCTTCCTACATAAGTATTTTCTGTTGCGGTTGTATTGGAGTAACCCGCCTGCGAACCTATAAACGTGTTATTGCCAATACCAACACCAAAGTGAGAAAAGCCCGCGTGATCGCCAATCATTGTATTGTTTACGGTTTCAAATCCCCCACCTGCAAGATCACCCAGGAACACATTGTTTTTTCCGGCATCCAATCTTCCAATGCCGATATTGTTTTGCCGGAAGCTGAGCGGCACATTGGAAGTAGTGCCAATAAAACTTACGCCGTCAATTGTACCACTATTGCCGGTAAGCCCCCATCCGGTATTAATACTGCTGCCCATCTCCGTCCAGGCACTGCCGATAAAAAACCAGAAACTATTGGTTGTATTATCAAAAACCAACAGGCCAATGGCAGGCGTTGCAATAGCCGTTCTTTGTACGGTTGTCATACGTGGTACCAGCATACCTTTTGTGGTACTGGTTATATCCAGTTGTGCAGATGGATTAGGAGCAGCGGTACCAATGCCAATGCCTTGTGCTATCAGCCATTGATGGCTTGCAAGCAATAGTAATAAGAAAATTATTTTTTTCATGATGAATATTTTAATTGCTTTTCCTTATTCGTTTAATCAAATGTTCTTAAAGGATTCATTACTTTATTTTACACTATCCGAATTCATGAGTTTTGTCACCAGGTCTTTTAATTCATCTATTCCTTTTTGCTGTTTTTGTATAATGATTTGTTGCTCCTGTATGGCTTTTACCATAGGGGCAATTAAATCTTCGTACCGCATGCTATATATGCCTGTATCATCTTTTGTTATGATACCATTGTTGGAAGCGCCCCATAGCTTTAAAGCATCTTCCATTTCCTGCGCTATAAAACCGTATTCCCTTTTATATTGTTCATCATTATTGCGATGGTAGGAAACAGGATGCAGGCTTTTAAGAAATTGCAGGCCAGCCGCTGTTTTACGTATTCCGCCCTTATTTCTTTTATCCGAAACAAAACTCCAGGGTACTTCTATGCCTGCATAGGTAGTTGCCGAATTACCCATACGCAACTGGTTGCTTGCTACTCCATTTGGTACTGTTGCTGCATAGCCGATACCTGTATTGTTTTCTCCTGTTGTTACATTGGAAAGCGCCCCATTTCCGATGGCAGTATTTTGATCCCCTATAGTATTATTTTGGAGTGCATTGGTACCAACAGCCGTGTTTCCATCACCTTCGGTATTCAATGCAAGTGCATTCCAGCCGTTTGCTGTACTATAAAGTGCAGAAACGTTATTGAAAAGTGCAGCATATCCTGTTGCTGTATTACCACCATCCGAAGATGAATTGAAAAGAGCATTAGTGCCCAATGCCGTATTATTATCTGCTGATCTGCTATTATAGAGTGCGGATGCACCCATGGCGGTCATAGAAGTTCCAAAAAAGTTAAAGTGGAGTGCATTGGCGCCCATTGCTGTATTATTGGGGTATTGATTATTTTTGCTGAGTGCTTTTGCTCCGTAAGCGGTGTTGTAATGACCTAGCGTATTGTTCATTAGTGCATCTGCACCATTTGCTGTATTATAATCTCCCCGATCGTTCAGATAAAGTGCATTTACCCCGGTTGCGGTGTTGCCTTCTCCTGTAGTGTCTGTATAAAGTGCATTTGCACCAGTTGCGGTATTGGCCATTGCGGTTTTGTTTGAAAAAAGCGTTTGATAGCCAAGTGCCGTAATATTTTCAGCTGTTGTGTTATTACTCAATGAAAAATAACCAACGGCTGTATTATAATTTGCAATTGTATTATCGTGAAGGGCAAAATAACCAATGGCTATGTTGCGTTCTCCTGTGGTGTTGGAATAAAGTGACTGAAATCCATTTGCCGTGTTGGCAAAACCCGTAGTGTTATTATACAATGAATTGCTTCCGTTGGCGGTATTGCCCGCTCCTATTGTATTTAGTTTTCCTGCAAATTTTCCTATAAAAGTATTACCTGTTGCGGTAGTATTATTCAATCCTGCTTCTTTACCCATAAAAACATTGTCGGTACCGGTGGTGTTTAGTGTGCCTGCATTGTGCCCAATAAAAGTATTGTTACCCGCCGTATTTTTATTACCTGCATCTTTTCCCAGCATCGCATTTCCTGTTGCTATTGTATTGGTATAACCAGCCCCGCTTCCTACATAAGTATTTTCTGTTGCGGTTGTATTGGAGTAACCCGCCTGCGAACCTATAAAAGTGTTGTTGCCAATACCAACACCAAAGTGAGAAAAGCCCGCGTGATCGCCAATCATTGTATTGTTTAGGGTTTCAAGTCCCCCACCTGCAAGATCACCCAGGAACACATTGTTTTTTCCGGCATCCAATCTTCCAATATCTATGTTATTTTGCCGGAAGCTTAGTGGCACATTAGTGGTAGTGCCAATAAAATTTGTTCCATCTACTATTGTGCTGTTGCCGGCAATGCCCCAGCCATTATTGCCAACAGATAATTCGGCCCATGCAGTGCCGTTATGAAACCAAAAACTGTTACTGGTATTATCAAAAACCAATAAACCAGCGGCAGGTGTTGCAATGGCCGTTCGCTGAGGCGTTGTCATCCGTGGTATCAGCATTCCTTTGCTGTTACTGCTTACATCTAATTGTGCAGATGAACTGGGAGTAGTAGTGCCAATGCCTACACTTTGTGCTGCCAGCCAATTACAGCCAGCAAGCATTACTAATAATGAGACTATTTTTTTCATGGCAAAAATTTTATTGCTTGCAAATTTTTACTGTTTCAAAATTTTTATTGCCGGAAGAAATAAAATAATTGCCTGCTGCAATGGCGGCAACATTCCAACTTAGGCGGTTGGTGCCTTTTATAAGATTAAAAGATTTTGTGGCGATTACTTTTCCATCTGCCTGGTGAAGCTTAAATAAAATGGTTTCATTTTTTAGTGCCTGAATGTGTAACTGTAAAAAATTAGTAACCGGGTTGGGATAAATAGTAATGCCGGAAGAAGAAATATTGACATTGATTTTTACTACCGGAGAATAGGTAAACTGCCCATCTATGTCCACCATTTTGAGGCGGTAATAATTATTGCCGTCCGCAGGATTGTTGTGCAGGTAATGATAGTTTGATTGAATATTGCTGTTGCCTGCGGCGAATAGTACTGCAATTTTTTCAAAACGCTGACCATCCTTGCTCCATTCTAATTCAAACTGTTTTGTATTTATTTCCTGTGCAGATTGCCATTGTAATAAATTACCAATAGATGCAGCGGTGGCCGAAAAGTTGAGCAAGGTTATGGGAAGCACAAGACCTGGTGCAAATTTGAGTACAAAGATTTTGTTGGGGCTGGCATCTAATATTGCTGTTCCAGGGCCGGGATCAAAGTCTATCTGTCCAAGAAAATTACCGGCACAGTACACACTGCCTGCTGCATCTGCTGCAATAGCTTCACCTCTATCAGCAGAACCACTGCCAAAACTTACAGCCCAAACAAAATTGC